>ERZ791884.1057-NODE-1057-length-22124-cov-4.570076_pt1 | contig 22124 bp, 19 predicted proteins | sample MGYA00509941_ERZ791884 | MGnify/ENA primary metagenome ERZ791884 (study PRJEB30046, sample SAMN00792095) | human gut metagenome | study: EMG produced TPA metagenomics assembly of the A metagenome-wide association study of gut microbiota in type 2... | reverse complement strand
GACGGAACAGGTTTTTGCTCAGGCGGCGCTGCTGGCGGGGGAACTGGACGGGCGGCAGACGAATCTGCTGCGGCTGCTGTGCGGCGCGTCCGCTTCCTCCCTGACGGCGCGGCTGCGGGAGGGATTAACGCCGGAGGACTGCAAGGCGGATTTCATCGCCGCGGCCAGTCTGCTGGCGCTGGCGCAGCTGAACGGCGTGGACGACGACGCGCAGGTGGAGGAGTTCAAGGCCGGTGATCTGACGGTGAAGCAGGGAAGCAAGAATCGGGACGCGGCTTCCCAGTGCTTGCAGCGTCAGGCAGAGCTGATGATCGCGCCCTATCTGAAAGACGGTTTTTCCTTCCGGGGGGTCTGACATGCGGAGAATGGTTGAGAAAATCATTGCTCAGTACGGTACGGATATGCGGCTTGCCAGCGGCACTGAGACGAAAACCGTCCGGGCTTTCTTCCGGGCGGTGAACGCCAAAAGCTGGCAGAGCATGGAAAGCGAGGCGACGCTCCTGGGAGAGATCTCCCGGGGGCAGTACGCCTACATCGGCCCCGTCGGCGCGCAGGTGCGGGAGGGGGATACGCTGACCCTTGGGGATAAGACGTATCTGTTCCGGCGGGCGGAGCTTTATTACTACCGCAATCAGCCGGTCTACCAGTGGGGGCTGTGCGTGGAGAAGGGTGTGAACGATACTTGGGCATCTCAATCCTAGAGCTGGTGCTGCGGCGGCTGCGGGAAGCAAAGTTCACGGCGGACGTGGCCTTCCCCGGGCAGAAGTTCCCGCAGATCACGAAGCCTGTGGCGGCGGTCCACATTGAGAAGGTGGACAGAGCAAACATGACGGTGACGGTGGAGGTCAACATCATCTGCCCCGCCGCCATGGGCGGCACCGCCTGCGAGGTGGAGGCTCTGCGGGCAACGGAAATTCTGCGCTGGTCGGGGGCCGTGTGCATACAGAACGGGTGCACCTACGACGGGATCAGTCAGGTGTACGTGGTGGCGATACTGGCGACCTTCACCTGTGTGACGGAGGCCAGCAAGTGCAGCCTCGGCCCCGGGTTCCGGGCGTACATCAACGACATCGTTCAGCCCAACGCCATTGCCTTTTCCGAGGAAGAGGTGTCAGGGGTTCAGGCGGAGTATGTTACCGGCGAGTCGGCTCCGGCGGGGGCCAGTCAGGGAAGCAGCCTGTGGTACATCCAGCTGGAGGAGCTGTTCCCCGCCGGTACGCCGGAAAAGGCGGAGCCGGTGGGCGCATTTACGCTGGAGATCTCCACGGATGTCAAGACGGAGCTGTATTATCACTGCCGGTGGACATCCGTCAAGCGGGAATTTTCCAGAGAGGGGCTGCGGAAGACCCGGAAGGGCATCGCCATGCTGCGGCAGGAGGAAGAATAAATGGACAAGCTCAAGTACAAGACCTTTGTCTGGCCCCACAATCCCACGGTGTACAAGGAGGAATATCTCCGGGAACCCCAATACTACAAGGGGGACGATGGGGAATACTACTTTGACGCCATGGGGGACGAAAAGCTGACCATCACTGGCACCGGGGCATTCTTCGGCGACGACGCCTTTGTCCAGTTCAAGAAGCTGGCGAAGCTTTTTAAGGAGACGACGCCGGGGAATCTGGAGCATCCCATCTGGGGTATCCGGTACTGCTACCTTACCGGGCTGGAAATGACGCAGGAGCCGAAGGACAACTACGTCAGCTACCGTTTTACCTTCACCGGCGCGCAGACAAACGGCGTGGTGCCGAGGTAACGGCAAAAGACGCTTTACGGTAAAAATCCCACGCGGCCTTGCGGCTGCGTGGGATTTTTGTTTGCTCGGAAGATTCTGATTATTCCAGCTCAAACGCGCCGGTGTAGAGCTGATAGTAGGTGCCCTTCTGGGCAATCAGGTCTTCGTGGGTGCCGCGCTCGATGATGCGGCCATGGTCAAGAACCATGATGCAATCGGAGTTCATGACCGTGCTCAGACGGTGGGCGATCACGAAGGTGGTGCGGCCCTTCATCAGGGCGTCCATGCCGTCCTGCACCAGCTTTTCCGTGCGGGTGTCGATGGAGGAAGTTGCCTCGTCCAGAATCATCACGGGAGGATCGGCCACGGCCGCACGGGCAATGGCGATCAGCTGCCGCTGACCTTGGGACAGACTGGCGCCGTTGCCCGTGAGCATGGTGTTGTAGCCGTCGGGCAGACGGGTGATGAAGTCGTGGGCGTTTGCCAGCTTCGCCGCGTGGATGCACTCTTCGTCAGTGGCATCCAGCTTGCCGTAGCGAATGTTGTCCATCACTGTGCCGGTGAACAGGTTGGTGTCCTGTAAGACGATGCCGAGAGAGCGGCGCAGATCGGGCTTGCGGATCTTGTTGATGTTGATGTTGTCGTAGCGAATTTTGCCGTCGTCGATGTCGTAGAAGCGGTTGATGAGATTGGTGATGGTGGTCTTGCCCGCGCCGGTGGCACCCACAAAGGCGATCTTCTGGCCGGGCTTGGCGTACAGAGTCACATCGTGCAGCACCAGCTTCTCGGGGACGTAGCCAAAGTCTACGTTGGTCATGGTGATGTCACCCTTCAGCTCGGTATAGGTGACGGTGCCGTCCGCCTTGTGGGGGTGCTTCCATGCCCAGTGGCCGGTATGCTCCGGAGTCTCGGTGATATTGCCGTTTTCGTCAATTTTGGCGTTGACCAGCTGGACATAGCCGTCGTCCGTCTCCGGTTGTTCGTCCATCAGCTCGAAGATGCGCTCCGCACCGGCCAGCGCCATGACGATGGCGTTGATCTGGTTGGAGACCTGGCTGATGGGCATGTTGAAGGAGCGGGACAGGAGCATGAAGCTCATCAGGCTGCCAAGGGACAGCATATTGCCGCCGGACAGCACGCACAGCGCGCCGCCCACGATGGCCAGAATGGCATACTGGACATAGCCTAGGTTATTGTTGATTGGCCCCATCATGTTGGACAGGGTTCCGGCGATGCGGGCATTGCGGCACAGCTCCTCGTTGAGCTTGTCGAACTGCTCCTTGCAGGCTTCCTCGTGGGTGAAGACCTTGACCACCTTCTGACCGTTGACCATTTCCTCTACGTAGCCGTTCAGCGCGCCAAGAGACTGCTGCTGGCCGACAAAGTATTTGGCGGATTTGCCCGCCACCTTCATGGTGACGAAGACGATGCCGGTGACGGTGAAGAGCATTACGATGGTCAGCACCCATGAGGTTTGCAGCATTCCCACGAAGACCACCACAATGGTCACCATGGAGGAGGCGCACTGGGGGATGGACTGGGAGATCATCTGCCGCAGAGTGTCAATGTCGCTGGTGTAGCGGGACATGATGTTGCCGGCGGTGTTGGTGTCAAAATACCGCAGGGGAAGCGTCTGCATATGGGCGAACATTTCGTCCCGGATGTGCTTCTGGGTACCCTGACTGACCTTGACCATCAGGAACATGAACAGGAAGGACGAGATCATGCCCACCGCAAAGATGCAGGCAAGCTTGCTGAGATATCCCCACAGGGAAGAAAAATCCGTAGAGCCATCCCGCACCATAGGCAGGATATAGCTGTCCACCAGTGTGCCGAGGGAGCGGCTGCCGGTGGTCTGGGCGACGGCGTTGGCGATGATGCACACCAGCACCACGCCCAGAGTGGGAAGATAGGGCTTCATGTAGCCCAGCAGCCGCAGCAGGGTCTTCCTGGGGTTCTTGGCTTTGCGGCCGTCGCCGCGCATTCTGACAGGAGGCATTATTCTTCCCCTCCTTTCTGCTGGGAGTAGTAGACTTCCTGATAAATTTTCGACGAGGCCAGCAGGGATTCATGGGTGCCTACGTCTTTCACCATGCCGTTGTCCAGCACGACGATGATGTCCGCGTCCTGCACGGAGGCGATCCGCTGGGCGATGATGAGCTTGGTGGTGCCGGGAATTTCCTCCCGGAACGCCTGACGGATCATGGCGTCGGTACGGGTGTCCACGGCAGAGGTGGAGTCGTCCAGAATGAGGATCTTGGGCTTTTTCAGCAGCGCACGGGCGATGCAAAGACGCTGCTTCTGACCGCCGGAGACGTTGGTGCCGCCCTGCTCGATGTGGGTGTCGTAGCCGTCGGGGAAGCTCCGGATGAACTCGTCGGCGCAGGCCAGACGGCAGGCGTGAACCAGTTCCTCGTCGGTGGCGTTGGGGTTGCCCCAGCGGAGGTTTTCCTTGATGGTGCCGGAGAACAGCTCGTTCTTTTGCAGCACCATGGCCACGTTGTCACGAAGTACCTCAAGATCGTACTTCCGGACGTCGATGCCGCCCACTTTCAAGGTGCCCTCGCTGACGTCGTACAGGCGGGGGATCAGCTGTACCAAGGTCGTTTTGCTGGAACCGGTGCCGCCCAGAATGCCGACCGTCGCGCCGGAGGGGATGTGCAGGTTCACTTCCTTCAGCGCCCGGTGTTTGGCAGTGGCGGAATAGCGGAAGCTCACGTTCTCAAAGTCGATGGAGCCGTCGGGAACCTCCATGACGGCGTTTTCCGTGGGGGAGGTCAGGTTCGGCTGCTCGGTGAGGATCTCATAGCACCGCTTCAGAGGGGCGCGGCTCATGGTCAGCATGACAGCCACCATGGACAGCATCATGAGAGACGAGAGAATCTGGCTGGTGTAGGTGAACATGGAGCTGAGCTGGCCGGTGGTGAGGCCGAGATCGGGGTTATTGCCGGAGGCAATGACAAGGTGCGCGCCGATCCACGAAATGGCAAGCATACAGCCGTAAACGCACAGCTGCATAATGGGGTTCGCCAGAGACATGATACGCTCGGCCTTGCAGAAGTCCTTGTAAATGGTGCCGGATACGGAGGTGAATTTCTCGGTCTCCCGGTCTTCCCGGACGAAGGATTTGACCACCCGGATGCCGTGGACGTTCTCCTGCACCACATTGTTCATTTTGTCGTAGGTGCGGAAGACCCGGTCGAAAATGCGGAACACCTTGGGGATCAGGCAAAGCAGGGCGCAGATCAGGATGGGCAGCGCCACGCAGTACACGAGACTCAGCCGCACACTGATGCCCATGGCGGAAACCAGCGCCAGAATCAGCATCATGGGGCAGCGGATGGCCACACGGATCATCATCTGGAAGGTGTTTTGCAGGGTCGCCACGTCGGAGGTCAGCCGGGTGACGATGGATGCGGTGGAAAATTTGTCGATGTTGGAAAAGCTGAAATCCTGCACCTGATGGTACATGTCGTGGCGCAGGTTTTTGGCAAAGCCGGTACCGGCCTTGGACGCGAAGGCGGCGGACAGAACGCCGAAAGACAGCGACGCCAGAGCGCACAGCACCAGAATGCCGGACTTGGCGGCGACCACCTGCATGTCCTGCAGCTTGATGCCGTAGTCATACAGGTCGGCCATGACCAGAGGGATGAGCACCTCCATGGCGACCTCGCCGACCATGCACAGCGGGCTGAGCAGCGCCGCCCACTTATATTCCCGGATGCACCGGGCGAGTCTTCTTATCATGTATCAGATTCCTCCTTGATTTTACGGATACAGGCGCTTGCGCCCATGTTGTCGATGGCGCGCAGGAGCATGGAAGTGAACAGCTCCCGTTCCTCCGGGGAAAAGCCTGACACCACCCGGGCTTCGTTGTCGAGAATGACCCGGGTCATGGTTTCGTTAAGCTCGATCCCCTTGGGCAGCACATAAATGCGCTTGCAGCGGCGGTCGGTTTCGTCCGGCCGAAGCTCGATGAAGTCCTTCTTTTCCAGCCGGGACAGCAGCCCCGAAACGGTGGGGTGGCTCAGATGAAAGGTTTCCTCAATGTCCCGGGAGCAGGGCGGCTGAGACCGCTGTGCGAGGTAGCCCATGATGTGCCCCTGAGCGGACGTCAGATCCATGGATGCCAGCGCGTTATCCATGGATGCCTTCATGCAGCCGCTGAGAACCTTCAATAGATACCCATAGTGATGTGTCAGGATGATCACCACCTTGTCAATAATATGTAGCGTGCTACATATTAGCATATCACTTTTCAAATTGCAAGAGGGTCATAAAAAGTTTACAATCGGGGAGTACAGGGCGCAAAACCGCCGGGATTTTTGCAATCCCGGCGGTGAATCATTATGGACGGAAGCCTTCAAAAATAGACAGCCAGCCCTCTTTCAGGGCGGTGTCGTGGTCTTCTTTGCTCCGCAGCGTCCAGCTAACGCCCTGAACGCGCCACAGCTTGCGGCAGAGCCAGTTGCTTGGCGTGCTGTTCCGGTCGGCGAACTTGTAGGCGATAAAATCGGGGCTGGACAGGAAGTTTGCAAGGTTGTGGGTCAGCAGGAATTTAAGCGTGTCCGAAAGGTCGGTGCGGTCCCGGAAAAAATTCTCCGAAAGCTGCCCGCGAATGATGTCCGGACGGTTTTTCCGCAGCCACGCGATGCACCGGGGGTCAAAGGACTCGATGCAGTATACGCCCTTGTACCCCTCCAGCATCTTGCAGGCCGTTTCGGCGAGCTTTGCATGGTTGCCGTCTTCCGGCTTCAGCTCAATGATGAGGGGAACCTTTCCGTCTACCAGCGTCAGGACGTCCGCAAACTGGGGGATGGTGTCTTCCGTGTTTTCCAGACGGTAGTTTTTCAGGTCTTGCGTATACAGGTCTTCGATGCGCCCGGCTTGCCCGGTGGTGCGGTTGAGCAGGGAGTCGTGCATCACACCGAGATTGCCGTCCTTGAGCAGATGCAGGTCAAACTCCATGCCATAGCCGTTCTCCACGGCCAGACGGAAGGCGGTCATGGAGTTTTCGGCGGTACCGTCGCCGTGAAGGCCACGGTGGGCATAGTTCCAGCCCCGCAGTTCCTTCATGCCCGGGTGGCTGCTCCGTCCCTGAACGGCCAGCAACCACAGCAGCGCGAGAATCAATACAATTATCAACAGAGTCATAATTGTCCCTCCAAAGCATTAATCGTCCACGTCAAAGGCATCCAGCCCCTTTTTCGCTTCCACCTTGTTATCGCCATGCTTCACAAAGCCCATGGTGACAAAGGACGCGAACACGAAAATGGCGGCGTAGGGGAACAGGGTCTTATAGTCCACATGCTCCAGCAGCCAGCCCGCTGCGATGGGGGTCATGATCTGGGCGGACATGGAGAAGGTATAGTACAGCCCCGTAAACTTGCCCACCTCGCTGCCGCTGCACATTTCCACCACCATGGGCAGACTGTTGACGTTGATGGCCGCCCATGCCATGCCCACCAGAACAAACAGGCCGTACAGCATGGGGCTGAAGGAATCGGACAGCATGGTATAGATGAACGCGGCAAAGAAGCTGCCTGCCAGCAGCAGCGTGCCGAAGCGAATGGTCTTCCGGCGGCCGACTTTGCTCGCCACATTGCCCACCGGGATGTAGCTGAGGATGGCACCGGCGGTGGCGATGGTCAGGCAGGTGTTGGCCTGTGCCAGCGTCATGTGCCAGGTGCGGCCGGCGTAGACGGAGAACCATGTGGTGACACCGTTGTAGCCGATGAACCACAGGGCGATGGAGGCAAGCAGGAAGCCAAGGCTCCGCTTGACATCCTTGGGCAGGGTTTCGCCGTTTTCCGTGACCTGGGTCAGGTTATCCTCGGGGTGGGCGTCCTCATAGCGCCGCTGCTCCGCCACCAGCTTGGGTTCGTCCACGCACAGCAGAATGACGGCAAGGGCGGCCAGCATGATGCCACCTACGATGGCGAACAGGGGCAGGTAGGAAACGTACACATCCGCGGTTGTTTTGTACAGAAATGTGGTAATAATCAGGTAAATGATGCCGCCCAGGGCGCCCATCAGGTTGATGATGGCGTTGGCCTTGGAACGCAGGGGCTTTGGGGTGACGTCGGGCATCAGCGCCACGGCGGGGCTGCGGTAAGTACCCATGGCGGTCAGCAGGATTCCCAGACCGATGATAAAGCACACCTGTTTCCAGGCATCTGGGGAAGCGTGGAAGCTGTCGGTGAGAATGGGCAGCGCCATCATCACCGCGACGGCCGCGAGGGTGCCGAACAGAATATAGGGACGGCGGCGGCCAAGGCGGGAGGTGCATTTATCGGACAGTCCGCCGAACAGCGGCAGCAGAAATAAAGCGAGGACGTTGTCCGCCGCCATGATCATGCCGGAAACGCTTTCTCCCATGTGGAAGGTTTCCGTGAGAATTTTGGGGATCAGATTGTCGTACATCTGCCAGAAGGCGCAGATGGACAGAAACGCGAAACCGACCAGTACGGTGCGCTTGGTGTTGAGCTTCATTGAGGAGCCTCCGTTCCCATGTAGATATAACCGTATTATATCTGTTCTTTTGGGAGAAGTCCAGACCTTCTTGTCTAAAGAAAGCAAAAAGCGGGTAAAATAGGCGTCAAGTCCTATTTCCGGCGCAGCACAGAATTGTGTGAATGAATCGTAAATTTTCAGCCTGAATTTACCAAAGGCAGAGAAAACGACTTGCGCATTTTCCCGGGAATGGTATAATAGGCAAAAGGGAATACCACAGGATAATCGAGGTTATCGACATGAAAAAGATGCTGTTTATCATGAATCCATTTGCCGGAGTGAAGCGGGCGAACCGGCATCTGGCTGACATTTTGCTGACATTTACACAGGCGGGCTATGAGGTCATCACCCACATGACGCTGGGGCGGGGCGACGCCACCGCCGTCGCCCGGGAGAAGGGCAAAGATGTTGATCTGGTGGTCTGCTGCGGCGGCGACGGCACGCTGAACGAGACCATTACCGGCCTGCTCAGCGCCGGGGCGAACACCCCCATCGGCTATATCCCCGCCGGTTCCACCAACGACTTTGCCTCCAGCCTGAAGCTGCCCACCAACATTCTCAAGGCCGCCCAGACCATCGTGGAGGGTGAGCCGGTGAGCTACGACGTAGGGCGGTTCGGCGGTCGGTATTTTTCCTATGTTGCCTCCTTCGGTGCGTTTACCAGGTCCAGCTATGCCACACCCCAGAATGTCAAAAACGCACTGGGGCACACCGCCTATGTTCTCAGCGGCATTACGGAGCTGTCCCAGATTCGCAACGAGCATGTGAAAATGGAGATCGACGGGCAGACGGTGGAGGGGGACTTCCTCTTCGGCGCCATCTGCAATTCCACCTCCGTGGGTGGCATTCTGACGCTGGATCCCAAGCAGGTGGACATGGGCGACGGCCTGTTTGAAATTCTGCTGGTTCGCGCGCCGGAGAATCTGGGGGAAATCCATGAGTGCATCCAGGCGCTGCAAAGTCAGAAATACAACTGCGCCATGCTCACGTTCCGCAGCGCCCAAAAGGTGCGGATCTTTGCCGACCCGGAAATGCCATGGACGCTGGACGGAGAAAAAGAAGACGGCCACGAGACGGTGGAGGTGGAGAATCTGCACCACGCCATCCGGCTGATGCAGAAGAAGGATGAGGATGCTTAACACCACATTGTGCTATGTCACCCGGGGCAGTCAGGTGCTGATGCTCCACCGGGTGAAAAAGAAAGTTGACATCAACAAGGACAAATGGATCGGCATCGGCGGAAAATTCGAGGGGGAAGAATCCCCGGACGAATGCCTTCTGCGGGAAGCGAAGGAGGAGACCGGTCTGACCCTGACCTCATGGCAGTGCCGGGGCGTGGTGACGTTCCTGAACGACACCTGCGAGGGCGAATACATGTACCTGTTCACCGCCGATGGCTTTGAAGGGAAAATGACCCAATGCGACGAGGGCGACCTGCAATGGGTAGAGCGGGAATTCCTGAACGCCCTGCCCAAGTGGGAGGGCGACCAGATTTTTCTGGACTTACTGTGGCAGAACGCACCGTTCTTCCTGCTGACCCTGCGCTACCACGGGGACACCCTAGTGGAAGCGATACTGAACGGGGAAAAGATACGCTGAGACTTGAGCCGACAGACGCGCGTCTGTCGGCTTAATGTCCCTTAAAGCCTCACAGAGGAAAGCCGCCCGCAGGCGGTAAAATAAATTCGGAATCATTTTGCGTCAGGGCGTGTACCTGGGGCGAGATTTGTCAAGGGCATTTTTGCTATCCGTCGCACCTAAGCGAAAGATGATTTGCAACGCAGTATCGTTTTGTTACATTTAATTTAGGGCAGCACCGCACAATTCGGCAAGAAGTCTCAGGCAGGATTTTTGTTCCAATTCAAAGTTCCGAAAATGGAGGAATACTGTATGTATTTCCCATTTTCGGAACTGCGGAAGTGGAGCAAAAAGACGGCTGAGACTCGCAGACGCAATTGCGCGGTGTTGCCTTAGAAATTATTTCCATTCTACAAGGAATGAGTTCTGCTTTCATGAAATAATGTCCTCGCTCGATTTTTTCTTCATACTCAGTATCCTATCCGCAGTTTTACGCCGACCTACCCTGTGGATTGATTCAAAATTTATTTTGGAGATTGACATTTGATATGTTTTACAGCTAAAATATTAATATGGTAAATAGTGGGCGGTATAGCCGCCAGTCATGACTTTTGCGATGCAGCGTATGAAACCATTTGGTTTGAATGCGGTTTTAGAGCAGCATCCGGACAAAGAATTGCAGCTGTACACTATTAAGGAAGGGTGACTTTTTATGGCAAAAACTCGTAGCTGGTTCAGAAACGGTTTCCTGATTCTGGCATTACTCTCCGTTGCGTTGATAGTCCCAGTTGTGTGCTTTGCAGCGGAGAGCGAAATTTCACTGCTTGATGAGTCTCAAACTGAATACAAACTTACATATGACAGCGGCGAATTTGCTGTCTCCAGTACGGGCACCCTGCAGTTGCACATCATTCAGACAGCAGATGGGGAAGATATAAGCGATCGTGTGATTTGGCTGTCCAGTGCACCAAATATTGCAGCGATTGATAAAAACGGTCTGGTTTCAGGTAAAAAAGTTGGGGAAGCGGAGATTTCCTGTCTTTCGCTGGATGGAAAGACGACCTTTGTAAAAGCTTCCATTAAAGTTGTAGCGGGGGTCGAAAGCGCCGCTCTTTCTGACAGCAAACTTACCTTGCTTCTTGGGGCGGGTAATGAAAAGGCAGCTGCTGCGTTATCGTACACGGTGCAGCCTGAAAACGCATATTTCCAGGGGGCAACATGGATCTCCTCAGATGAAAGCGTAGCAATCGTTGACGCGAGCGGCAAAGTTAACGCCGTAGGCGCAGGAACATGTCTCATTTCCGCAATATCTGAAGACAGCGGCTTTTCAACGCCTGTCAGCTGCGAAATAACTGTGCTGCAGGCTGTTTCGCAAATCAGCATTTCTGCGGAGGATATCCTGTGGACCGGGTCAACGCAAAAAATCGCTCCCGTCATTTCCCCGGAAGATGCATCTGTGCAGAACGTGCTGTGGGAGTCCTCTGACCCGTCAGTCGCAACTGTTGACGCAAGTGGAAATGTACGGGGTCTGACTGTGGGCACTGCGACGATCAAATGTATTTCCACCGATGGAAGCGGTGCGTTTGGAGAGTGTGCCGTTCGGGTAGAGGCCAAAACACAGAGCATCGATTTTATCGAAAAAACAGTTCCATTGCTGATCGGGGCGGGAGAAGACCATTCAACTATGGTGCTCACCCTCTCTACCACGCCCGCTGACGCATATTATCAGACGGCAACATGGACATCCTCTGATGAAAATGTGGTAACAGTCGATGCGCAGGGCAGACTCCAGGCTGTAAGCGAGGGGTGTGCGCAAATAACCGCGGTTTCGGATGATCCGGACTGCAAAACGGCCGCGAAATGCAATGTTGTAGTTTCAAAAGCGGTCCAAAGCATCGTATTGGACGAAGTTGAGCAGACTGCATATACCGCCGCGACCGTTAAACTGCATGCGGATGTTGGACCGGACGATGCTGCAAACAAGAGGGTTATCTGGGAAACTTCTGACCCTTCCATTGCAGCTGTAGACGCAAACGGAAATGTGCGCTGCCTCTCTGTTGGGACCTGCAGCATCACGTGCACTGCTGCGGACGGAAGCGGCGTTGCGTCAACGTGCGAATTGAACATCATTGCAAAGGTTGCCGGGCTGTCCCTTTCTGAGAAAAATGTAACGCTCCTGATCGGAGCAGGCGATGAAAAATTAAGCACACAGCTTTCCTGTACGGTTATTCCAACGGATGCGTTATACCAGAATGTTGTGTGGGCATCCTGCGATGAGAGTATCGTCACGGTTGACCCTGATGGGACGCTCCATGCTGTTGGAATTGGCAAAGCAGTTGTCTCTGCTACGTCTGAAGATCCGGAATATACAACTCCGGCAGTCTGTAATGTAACTGTCGATCAGGCGGTAATGATTCTTGCGCTTGATGAACACGATGCAACCATTTACACCGGTGACGCATTAAAGCTCTGTGCAGATGTATCACCAGATTCAGCTACAAACAAGGGGCTGCTTTGGATGTCCAGCGATCCGGATGTCGCGGCTGTAGATACAAATGGCAATGTCAAGGGGCTTTCCGTGGGCAGTGCGGAAATTGTGTGCACGGCAGCAGACGGCAGCGAAGTAACAGACAAGTGTACAGTAACCGTGTGTGCTAAGGTCAAAGGGGTAAAACTGGATCAGTCAAACCTCCAACTGGCTGTTGGAAACGGAGATGAAGCAGCAACTGGGCATATTGGGTTTGCCATACAGCCCGAGGACGCGTACATTCAGACCGTCACATGGATGTCTTCTGACGAAAGCATTGTTACAGTGGATGCCACTGGCACCGTTCGAGCAATCGGGGAAGGCATCGCAACAGTTTCTGCCGTATCTGATGATCCGGACTGCAGCGCGTCGGCCAGTTGTCAGATCGTTGTTGGCAAGGCGGTTACGTCCATTCGTTTTGCTGACGCGAAGTCAACCATGAACCTGAATTCCTCGCAGTCGATCAAAACGGAAGTTCTGCCGGCAGATGCTGCGAACAAAAAGCTCACTTGGGAATCTACCGATCCCAACGTTGCAGCCGTCGATGCAAATGGCCGTGTTTGCGCTGTTGGAAACGGGACTGCCGATATCATTTGTTCGGCAGCTGATGGGACAGGAGTAGAGCAGACGATTCGGATTACGGTAATCACACCCGTTTCAAGTATTGTCCCTTCCCAGCGCGAAGGATTTATTCTTGTTGGGGGAACAGCAAAGCTTTCTGTAACCGTCAACCCGGAAAATGCTACGAACAAAGAGGTGAAATGGGAGACAGACTCTTCCTGCGTGACAGTCAGTGCGGATGGCGTGATTACCGGAGTAAGAACCGGCACTGCCACGGTAACAGCGACTGCAAAGGATGGAAGCGGTGCTGCATGTTCGGTCAAGGTGACCGTTGAACCTGCGGCGCCTGTTGAATTATCAGACCTGCAATATGGAACAGCAATTTTTAATTATGGTACGCTTAACTTCACCTTTAGAAATCTGTGCAGTTCTGTCGGTGTGAGCGAAATTGTCTATACTGTTCGATTAAGTGGAACGGCGTTCCTTTTTACCAAATCTGAAAACACATTCACGATCAGTGGTATAACAGTCTACCCGGGCAGGACGATCAGCGATTCCAATTATTTTCCCAAATATTCGGATGCACGACACATTACGGTTACCATTGAATCGCTAACTTTGTCTGACGGGACAGAAGTCATTTGCGGAGAATCGTACTATTATGACATATCATAATCGCTTTCTGCCTGAGCAGGAAGCGTAATCGGGTCGGAGTCCGGCTCCGTAACTGACCTTACACGTCAACAGACCCGCAGTCCATGATCCCACCGCATTGCGTGTGATATGCTCCCTCTGGAGTAGGTATTCGGAATAACAAAAGTTCCGAGACTACACCAGAGGGAGCATTATTATGACAAAACGGGACGCAGAAGAAATCATCCAGACAACAGAAGGATAGATACCAGCCGGAAATCATACTGAACTTCAATTAAAATCTTTAAAAAAGATTTTAATTGCCCGAAGGGCATGGAGTTCATATGAGACTTGTTTTGTGATTTCTTTCCTTATAAATCACAAAACAGGCAGCGCCGTCAGGTGATGCCTTCCTGATTAAAATTAAGATTTTAATCAGGAAATAGTATCAGGCACCCGCGTCCCGGGCAAAAGGAGACGCGGGTATCTTTTGTGTAGCGGACGGCGCACAGGAAAAACGCCGGCGGGGATTTTCCAAGTGTACCGATGAGAGCACGGAAAAATGAGAAATACAAAAGTTTTTGCATCAAAAAGCTTGCCTTTCTCTGAAAAATACCGGAAAAACAGAAGCCGATGTAAATTTGAAAACGGAATTTACAGCTTGACCGGCATTGGGAAGATGTGCTACAATTTTATCAATAAAACATGAAAAATTTGGGTAATAACACAAATCACGTTGTGAGGGATCTGCCATGAAACATATTCTGAGGACAATTCAGGGGAAAGCCGATCAGATGTCGCCGACGTACCAGCAGCTTGCGCGGTATATTCTGGCCCATTCCGCTTCCGTGGCGGAAATGGATATTTCCACACTGGCCGCCGCTGCGGGCGTCAGCACCGCTACCGTGACCCGGTTCGCGGGAAGTCTGGGATGCAGTGGGTATCTGGAACTGCGGCAGCAGCTCAAAAAGGTCATTTTCAACAATTACACTTCGCTGGATGAGATCCATGGCGTGCTGAGCCGGGATGCCGCCCATCCCATTACCGATGTGGAGGATGCCCTCCGGGGCCTTCCGGGGCGGTTCCAGCTGATCGACAAGGGACTGATCCGGCGTGCGGCGGAAATGATCTGCGGCAGCCGCCGGACCCTGATCGTAGGGAATCAGATCTCCGCCATGTTTGTCCCCTACACCCAATATCTGCTGGGGAAGTACCGGGATAATGTGATGGATGTCAGCGATATGAGCTTTGAGACGGATAAGCAGCTCAGCGCCTGCGGTGCGGAGGACTGCGCGCTGGTATTTGCGCTTCAGCGCTATCCCAACGCTACGATCAAGGCCATCCATCGCCTCCACGCCTGCCGGGTGCCCATGATCATCATTTCCGACAGCGACCTGTTTCCTTTTGAAGATCTTGCGGAGGTCATGATCCACGTGAGCTTCAAAAACTCACTGGCCTTTGCGCCGGTCATGCTAGTTTACAGCGTGATTTATGACATCATCCTGAATGCGGTCGCCCTCGATCCCGGAACCGCTGAAGAAAACGTCCGGAAGTTTGACGAATATGTTGCCCTGAACCACATCTATTATGAGAAAGGAAGATGATACGTATCAAAAAGACAGTATTGCTCATTCTGCGCGGCGGGGGGGGTGAAACGAAATGCGGAAAGACAGTGATCTTCTGGGGGAACTGCTGCTGCCGGACGACGTGTATTACGGTGCCCAGACGTTCGGGCATTGCAGATGTACACGCCGTCGGAGGAGCGGATCAATCGCTTCCCCAGCTATGTATTTGCCATGGCCGCCATCAAAAAGGCCTGTACCATTGCCAACGGAAAGATCGGCGTGCTGGACGCGGACAGATGCCGTGCCATCGTCCAGGCCTGCGATGAGATGATCGACCACCGGTTTGACGGAGAGCTGATTTCCGATATGCTTTGCGGCGGGGATCTGGTCGCCGTTCACATGAACTTCAATGAGGTTCTTGCCTGCCGGGCCAACGAGATCCTGACGGGGCACAAGGGCTTTGACGCTGTGCAGCCCAATACCCATGTCAACGCCGGACTTTCCACCTGCGACAGCACCTATACGGCCGGCCGGTTCGCGCTGTACTTTGATCTTGGCAGGGTCGTGGAAAATACACGGAAGCTTTCCGACGCCTATCGGAAGCTGGCGGATGACAACCGGGATCGGGTCAAGGTTTCCCATACCTGTTTCCAGGACGCGGCTCCCATTGCCGTCGGTCAGTTCTATGATGCTTCGGTATCCGTGCTGGACCGGCATATCCGGCTTCTGGAACAGCTGCGGGAGGAAAGCCTGATCCATGCCATCGGGGGAACGGTGATCGGTACGGGGCTGGGTGTGTTTGCCGGATTCGAGGCGCACATTCAGGACGCGCTGGAGGCGTGTCTTGGCGTCCGTCCCATCGTGGCGGACTGCCCCTTTGACGACCGGCAGTACGGAGACTATTTCCTGCGGGTGTCCGGATGCCTGAAATCCCTTGCTGCGGCGATTTCCAAAATGGCGCGGGATATCCGGATCATGTCCTCCGGCCCCAGGGCCGGCTGGGCGGAGATCACCATTGCCCCGGTGCAGAACGGTTCGTCCTTCTTCCCCGGCAAGGTCAATCCCAGCCTGCCGGAGCTGATGATCATGGCCGCCTACGAGATCTGCGGCATGGACATGAGCGTCACCATGGCCGTGGAGGGTGGCGAGGTGGACTGTACCCCGTGGTATCCGGTATTTATCGTCAACACGCTGAAGGAGGCCGACACCCTGAACCGGACCCTGCCTGCCTTCGCGGAGCGCTGCGTCGCGACCATCCGTATGAACGACACACTGAACCAGTACAAGGCGGACCGGAGTCTTGGCATGGCCTGCATCGCATCTGCTCTGTTCGGTTACAAGCATGCCATTGCCGTGGCGCAGTACGCCAGCACCCATGACGTCCCCGTAAAGGACGCCGTTGTGGCGCTGGGACTTATGGATAAGGAGAGGGCATACGAGATCTTCGACCCGCTGACCGCCACGGACGTAAAAAAATCCGGCGCACTGATGCGTGCTTCCATGGAGGAGGATCGTTACTGAAGAAAGGGAGGTTTCCGAAAACAATTTGTTTCCAGAGACCGCAGACAGAATATAAGGAGGTTATACGATATGCATTTACAAAAGTCCAGGACACAGGGGCTGACCCGGGGACGTCACGCGTTTTACTATCTGATGATCGTCCTGTTCTTCGCGTTCATTCTCGCGAACATTCTCCCCAGCGGTGCCTTTACACGGGAGACTGTGGACGGGATCACCAAGGTCGATCCCAACAGCTACCGGGTGACGGAAAAAGTCTATGCTACCATTCCCATGTTTTTTGAGTCGTTCTACTACGGTGTCGTCAACACGGCAAGCCTGATGGCACTGATGTTCTTCGTTGGCTTCGGTTTCCAGGTGCTGACGGAGATCAAACTGATCGAGACGGCTATTTTCAAGCTGACAAAATCCCTGAAAAACGTCCCCTTTGTGGTTGTTGTGATCATTCTTTTCGCGGCCTTCGAGGTCGTCAACTGGTTTACAGGCCTGTATGATCTTGGTATCGTCTTTATTCCCATGGTTGTGCCGCTGTGTCTGGCACTGGGCTACGATGTTATGACCGGCGCTGCCATCGTGCTGGTGGCGGAGTGTATCGGCTTCGCGGCGGCGCCCGCCAACCCGTGGTTCGGTGGGATCGCCCAGCCCATTGCCGAGCTGCCGCTGTATTCCGGCTTTACCATATAAAACAGTGCCCATGGGCTTTCCGGCCCATGGGCACGATTGCCTCTCTGGTCTCCGACGAGGAACTGAACGCGGATTATATCCTCCCGGCAGCCTTTGACCCGAGAGTCAAGGACGTTGTTGCGGCAGCCGTTGCCGAGGCAGCCAGAAAGAGCGGCGTGGCGCGCATCTGATACTGAACTCCAATTAAAATCTTTAAAAAAGATTTTAATTGCCTGAAGGGCATGGAGTTCATATGAGACTTGTTTTGTGATTTCTTTCCTTATAAATCACAAAACAGGCAGCGCCTTAAGGCGATGCCTCCCTGATTAAAATTAAGATTTTAATCAGGAAATAGTATGAAACCGTCAAAAAGCTGGCGCTTTTTGACAGACCGAGGCGGCGCAGGGAATATCCTGCGCCGCCGTTTTGCTGTGTGCGGCCGGAATGAGTCATACTGAACTCCTTGCCCTTCGGGCAAGGAGTTCATACGAGACTTGTTTTGTGATTTCTTTCCTTATAAATCACAAAACCGGCAGCGCCATCAGGCGATGCCTTCCTGATTGAAATCAAAGATTTTAATCAGGAAATAGTATCAGAATTTGCCCCCGCGCGCGGAGGGTAAATCGCGCACGGGGGCAGTCTGGCGTTGCTCAGAGGCCCTTGTCTACCGTTTCATAGGCGTCTGCAAGATGCTTTCTTGCGGCCTTGAGCCAGGCTTCATTTTGTATTCTGACGGCCCGCCCGTCATCGAGAAGCTTCTGCGTGTCCGCAGGCTTCGGCGTCCCGCCGGTGACGGCTGCGTTGAGGCTTGCCAGCGGGTCGAGCATGTTGTTGATCTGCTCCTGCGTCCGATCGACCTCAATGCCGAGCATCTTGACAGAAGACTGCTTCATCAGTTCCGGCGTCATGTTTTCCACGCGCAGACGGTCTTCGTCCATCAGCGTATGGATCATATTGCCCACAATATGGTGCGTTTTGACAAACGGTTCCCCGACCTCCATGGTCAGTTGCTCGGCCATATGGGTTGCGGCGGTGAAGCCGTCTCTTGCGCGCAGGTAGGCGACATCTTTGCGGATCTTCGTGTGATCCAGGGCCATGCGCAGGATCTTCATGCTGCCGACGACATTCTCCAGATTCTTGCTGAATGCGGGGTAATAGTCAAATATCGTATGATCCGGGAACATGGTGACGGAGCCTGCGCTGGTCATGGCATCACTCAGGTAGGAATAGAAGTGCGAGGCGCGTGAACGCAGCGTGCTGCCGGGATCGTAGTTCTTCTTCTGCGGCATGATCGAGGAACCGGAGCAGACGGCGGCATCGCCGTCGAGAATGTTGCACTCGGCGCTGGAGAAGAAGGCAAGGTCGCTGCCGACACGGCCGAGCGTTGTGTTGAGAATGGCCATGTCGGAGATGAGCTCCAGAAAATAGTCTGCCGCTGCGTTGGCGACCGTGGTGTTCTCCAGCGTTCCGTCGAAGCCGAGCAGCTCTGCCACGCGGTATTTGTTGAGATGGAATGCCGTGCCGATACCGGCGGCCGCGCCCATCGGGCATTTGTTGATGGTCGCGTAAGCGTGGCGCAGACGTTCCAGATCGCTTTCCAGATAAGCGTGGATGGTCATCAGATAGTGCGCCCATGTACCCGGCTGCGCGGGCTGGCCATAGGTGTAGAAGGGGATGATGGTATACAGATTCTCGGATGCGTGCTTTTCAATGGCCTTCTGCGTTTCACCAGCCTCTTCCATCAGATGCAGCGCAGTTTCGCGCAGGCTCATGCGCCAGAGCGTGAAGTAAATGTCGTTCCGGCTGCGGCCGACGTGAAGCTTGCAGGCTGTATCCATTCCGATCTCTTCATAGAGCGCGTTTTCATAGTAAAAATAGATGTCCATACCCGGCGCGGCGTTTTTGAACCGCTCCACAGTCTCCCTGGCCTGTACGCTGACAAGACCGCGGTCAATTTTCTGATAGTCTTCCTTGCTCAGAAGATTCTGTTCGACCAGCATCATACCGAACGCACGGTTGAGCCACGTCTGGTACCGGGCGCGCTGTTCAAAATCGGCAAGACCTTCCTCGCGATTGGCCTGCATGAAATAATTCAATAATTCGTCCAATGTTATTTCTCCATTCTGTATGTGTTAAGCTGTCAAACGCTTCTTTTGCAGCTTGTCCAGGCATTTTATAAAAAACTGCAGCAGCCCGCCGCTGAGCGCCAGACTGGCCAGCGTTCCCCAGCCCCAGGTCCCGCCGAGCGTCCAGCCGATTCCAAACCACAGCGCGTCAGAAATCATCCGCGCCGCACCGATTGGAATACCGGTTCTGCGGCAGAGGCACAGCATCACAATTTCCACACAGCTCCCGCCGCGCCCGGGCCGGAGATATGAAGATCCGCAAAAACTCCCGAGTGTGCTGAAATACGGGGCGCTGCTGCTGACGATCATCCTTTTGCTGTTCCCGATCTACTGGATGGTGATCTGCTCCCTGATGCCGACCCACTACCTGACCGTTCTGCCCCCTCACTTTGTTCCCGTGGATATCACGCTGGATAACTACATCCAGATCGCCGAGACGCCAAAATATGTGGCATCACTGTACATTTTTTATACAAAGCTGGGGCTGCTGAGCAGCTACCCCGGCCTGATCCTTTCCGACACGACCTTCGCCCTGCCGCTGGCGGTCACGCTGGTAAAGTCCTTCTTTGACACCGTGCCCAAAAGTCTGGACGAATCCGCCCGCATCGACGGGGCCGGGAAAATGCGCACGCTGGTGGAGATCCTGTTCCCGCTGGTGAAGCCAGGCATTGTCGCCGTATGCATCTATACGTTCCTGAACGCATGGCCGCACCTATTCTTATCCCATCACGGTGAGGGTCATCCAGACGCTGCCCAGACTGACCGTAAGGCAGAGCCAGCGGTTCAACCTGTTCTACCGTGACAGTCAGGCGGCCCTGACCATCACCGGCGGGGAAGTCGAAAGCGCGGAGCTCACTGGAAACAGCGATTTCGTGCTGGAGAATGAGGACGGCGAGTGGGTCATCCGCTACGCTGACCCGGAGAACGCTCCTGCCAAGCCCAGCACCAGAGCAACCCTGAGCGTCTCCTTCGCGGGCTATAACATCCCGGTGACCAGGGTACTGACCATCGGCACCGTAAACACCGCGCCGAAGCTTAAGCTGAACCCCACTTCCAGCACGCTGAATACCGCACTGAATTCGGACTGGTCCGTGGAGACGGTCCTGTCGGGCGCGGACGGCGAGAGCCTTTACGCCTATACAGACACCCCGGGCGTGGATGTGGCGCTGAGCGGAAACGTCCTGACCCTGACGCTGACCGAGGCGAAGAACGTGTCGGCCAATGTCTACGTGCAGGACGACAACTGGACGAAGCCCGTCAAGCTCACCCACAGAGTTACCGTCACCAACAGACTGCCCACCCTCAGAGCGGCGGCCGGCACGCTGAAGCTGAACAGCTGGTTCCCCTCCGAGACGGCTTCCACCGGCATGATCCTCTCTCAGGGCAACGTCTCCCTGACCGATGTGGAGCTGACTCCCGCGGCAAGGGAGGGTACCGCCGCCCGGGCGGAGTCCGACAAGCTGAATGTGTACTATGACGCGGATTCCGGAGAAATCGTTGCGGAAATCGCGGATTCCGGCATCAAAAACGGGACTTATTCCTTCGCCTGCACCGGTATTCTGGAAAGTGGCACGGAAATCTCCGGGGGCACGGTGCGTGTCACCGTATCCAACACGCTGCCCAGAGCAAGGCTGTCCGCCGCCATGGTGCGGCTGAACCGGCAGCTGGCAGGGGAGGAGAGTATTGCCGTGAAGGTGACCCTGACCGGCGGCGATGGGTATGCCATTGAGGGCTTCGAGGAACTGCCCGACTGTCTGGACTACGCCGACGGCATCCTGACGGCGACCATCCCCAACGCAGACTTTACTGGCGGCAGCTATGTGCTGAACGCCATCGTCAGCCGGAACGGGGAAACGGCAACGCTGCCCGCAGGGGTAATCCTGAGGGTGCAGGTTTACGACAGAGCGCCCTCCTTCCGGCTGACTGCCAAGGGAAAGCTGGATGTGCTGAACCCAGTAAGTGAGATTATCTACATGCCCAGGCTGACCAACGCGCAGGGCACCGTTACGGATATCCGGCTGAAAGGTGCGGACGCGGAGCTGTTCGCGGCTGAGGTGGTTGACGGCGTTGTGCACCTGACCATGGCAAAGGGCTGCACGTATTCCACCAGAACGACCTACAAGGTGATCCCGGTTCTGACCTTCTGCGGTCAGGAGGTCACAGGCAGCACCCTGAGCATCCGGGTTACGCAGAGCACGGTGAAATTGGCGAAGCTCTCGAACCGGACGGTGTATCAGTCCCAGACCGCGCCGCTGGTGCAGGTGCTGAGCATCACCAGCCCGGCGACGGCAGAATTCGGAGAGATCACCCTGAATTCCAGGAGCACCGCCGCTCTCCGGAACGCGGTGGAAGCTGCCGGAGGGATAGAAGTCAGCGGGGGAGTTGTCAGATTCCCGGCGAAGGCGTTCGCTTCCCTGAAACCCGGCAGGTACACGGTGATTCTGGACGTTACTCCGGAAAATGCCGCCGCAGACGCAAAACCCATTCAGGACAGATTCACGCTGACCGTTCAAAAATAACGAAAACCTCCCGGGGCAGTTTTGAAACTGTCCCGGGAGAGATTTTTGCCCCCCCCAAAAACACCAGCACGATACATCTGCCTGCTTTCCCTTGACGGATGCACCGTGCCGGTGGCTTTAATTCATACTAAAACCTAATGTTTTGTTAAGTCTAATTCTTGTATAAATCAGAACATTGTGCTATAATAA
>ERZ791884.1047-NODE-1047-length-22340-cov-4.290240_pt1 | contig 22340 bp, 13 predicted proteins | sample MGYA00509941_ERZ791884 | MGnify/ENA primary metagenome ERZ791884 (study PRJEB30046, sample SAMN00792095) | human gut metagenome | study: EMG produced TPA metagenomics assembly of the A metagenome-wide association study of gut microbiota in type 2... | reverse complement strand
GAGCGGGACGCCAAGCGGGCGGCGAAGCGGGAGAAAGCGCGGGAGCATCAGCGTGCCGACGCCCTGCGGGCGGCGGCGAAGAGGCGCCCGGGCAAGAAAAAGACCCCGGCGCAGCGGAATTGCCCGGTTCCCATGGAACAGGGAAGCGCGTCGTAACCGTGCGGGCATCGGGGCGGAGAAGCGCCGCCCATCGACAAAACGTCGAAAACCCCGGCGCGGGGCATTTATACGGATGGTTTCCCGTCCTTCGGGGGCGGGCTGCTATACAAAAAATCTGACGGCGGGGCGGAAGCGCCGCGGCGGGAGAGAGGGTGATAACATGGCCGGAAGAATGCAAACTTTCGATCTCATGCGAGAGCTTTTCTACAACGAATGGTAGAAAATGGAAGCTTTCGGAACCGGGCGGCCGCCTGCGGGGCATTTGCCGCGGAGGGCGCGGAAGTCCGGGCTTGTTCACTTATCCACGAAACGGGACATTTGTCCGGCGGGGAACGCCCCGGCCGGGGAAGCGCCCCCACATTTTTGATTTTGGAGAATATTATGAAAAGACGGATATTTTCATTTTTACTGGCGGTTGTCATGGTGCTGAGCCTGGCTCCGTCAGTTTTTGCAGCAGAGGAGCCTAAAATTACGGTCGCGGTTGATAAAACTTCTGTTAAGGCTGGCGAGACGGTTACTTTCACCTATGAATCAACAGCAGCTGTGGCTGAAATGACAAATCTGGATGTATGTCTAGCCTATGATGGCGATGTGTTTGAATATGTCAGTGTGGATACGGAAGACAGCGTGTGGTTTGAAAACCCCAGAGTGTGGAGCCGCTATACGCTGCTTGGGTACCCTATGTTTCGTTTGAGCGAAGACAAGGATGATGAAGAAGATGTTGACGCAGGTAAGATGTTCTCTGTTACTTTCCGCGCGCTGGAGACTATTACAGACGTAAAAGAGGCATCCTTTTACAACCATGATAGCCTCACGGTATGGGAATATGAGTGGGAAGAGCACAAAGCCGTAGATGGGTATTTTGACCACAGTAAAGATGATCCCATCTATGTAGTTGTTACCCCGAAGGGGACGGAACCTATTGCCACCCCCACCGGGTATAGTGTCTCCATGGGCGCTGACCAGACGGTCGCCGCCGACCAGAAGGTGCTTATTCCCGTCACTGTAAATTCCAGTAGGGCGACTGTCACCGGCTTCAACGCCTACGACATGACCTTTACTTACGACCCGGCGGCGCTGACCCTGAACACGGCCTCCGACGCCGCCGCCAATCTGACGGTGGAGGATAATAACGGCACCGTCCGCGTCCGCCGCTACGGCGAGACCGCGCCTCTGGGCGAAGCGCTGACGCTGGACTTCACCGCCAAAAAGGGTGCGACCAGCACCGTGACCCTGACGGAAGCCAAGTTCGATCTGGACGCCAACTCCATCAACTTCGACGCCCCGGATGCCGCCATTTCCGACGCCGACACCGTGGTCAACGCCAATAACTTCACCGTGACCCTGCCGGATGCGTTCACCTCTGACGAGACCCGCCTGGTTCCCAACGGCGGCAGCTTCACCTTCAAGCCCGTGGACAGCCACTATACCTACACCTTCACCGTGAAGATGGGCGACACCGTCACCGAGGGCTTGACCTTCGGCGCAAATGACACCTACACCATCGAGAATATCTCCGGCAATGTGGAGGTCACCTGCACCGGCAAGACCCCCAAGCAGTACGATGTGAAATACAAGATTGACGAAGATGTGGAGCAGGATGTGACCAAGGGCCCGGAGACAGTCACCTATTTGAATGACTACTCCTTCGTCGTCACCCCGAGGGCCGGCTACTCCTACCGTGTAATTTACAGTGTAGACAACGGGGATCCCTTTGTCCATACAGTCATAGCGGTCCCCACTGCCAATGACGATGGCACCCTCACCTACACGATCCCTGGAAAAGAAACCGTTGGAGGTGTGGAAATATGGATCGACCCCAACACAGAATCTGGTATTCCGGTCGTGTTCACCGGCAACGGCGTTGAGGACGCAGCCTCCGGGAATGCAAGCTCTATGGGCAAGAATATGCCCTACTACTTCACGCTGAACCAGCGCGAGAGCTGCGACTACACCGTCACGGCTTACTATCAGCCCCTCGCCACTCCCACAGCTTCTAAGAGGCCCGCCACCGTGCGCAGCCTTGGCAATGGGAAATATGTGGTCGAGGCCGTGAATTATAACGACTATCTGTATGTATACGCCCACAGCTGGAACCTGGTCGTGAAGGTGGAAAAGGTCTCCCACAGCGCGGAGGAAGTGACCGTGTCCAAATATCTGGAGCTGAACGACAAGACCATGATGCTGGTCACGGTCAAGGGTACTCCGGAAAACGGCAGCGCCTTTACCTATGACGGCAATACGATGTATAAGGTCGAGGGCTACGGAACCGATTGGTACGCATGGCTGGTGATCCTGGAGAAAGACCAGACCCTGACCAAAGAGGACGCCGCCGCCAAGGTGGCCGTCTCCGCCGCGGACAATGTGGTCACCATTGCCAATGGATACGACGTGAACATGACCGGCGTCGTGGACATCAACGACGCCCAGCTGGTTTACGACATCTACAACGGTACCTACGGCGATTTTGGCAAGGTCAGCATGGAGAAGTTCCTGCGGGCGGACGTGAACGCCAGCAAGAACGTGGATTCCGCCGACGCCGTGGCCATTGTGAGCCAGTTCAAATGATCCCACTGACCGGACGCGCCCCCGCCGGGGCTTCGCACACTTCCGTGGGATAAGGAGAAAAGCATGAAGAAACGCATCATCCCCCTGATGACGGTTCTGTGCCTGCTGCTGTGCCTGCTGCCCTCCGCCGCCTTCGCGGCGGAGACCGGCGGCACCGTGGACACAAGCCGAAGCTACAATTTTGAACTGACCGCCGAACGGGGTCAGACGGAGGTCAAGGCCGCCCCCGGCGACATCATCACCGTGTCGCTGGTGCTGAGGCGCACCGACAGCGCCGAGACCGCCCCAATGTACGGTATGCAGACGGAGATCGAGTACGACGACACCTTCCTCCAGCTGGTGGAGAGCAGCGTCATGACCGCCTCCGGCATCCGCTGGAACGATCTCGGCCGCCGCACCGGCGGGCGGGCGTTCTACCTGAATTTCGTGTCCTTCAAGGGCGGCGAGAGCTGGGAGCCGGAGGTTCTGGTGGGCAGCTTCCAGATGAAGGTTCTCGGCACGTCGGGCGTTTCCAGCCTGACGCCGGTGAACACCATGGTTCCCACCCAGGACGGCATGGGACGCTACGCGGCGGAGGACAACGCCGTGACCGTCATCGTCTCCACGGAATGCACCGTCAGCTTTGAAAGCAACGGCGGCACCGACGTTCCCTCTCAGACCGTCCACTACGGCGACAAGGTGAAAAAGCCCGCCGACCCCACCCGGAAGGGCTACCATCTGGAGGGCTGGTACAGCAATCTGGATCGCACCGAGAAGTGGGATTTTGACACCGACGTGGTCAAGGGCAACCTGACCCTCTACGCCAACTGGGCAGAGGGCGCTGCCGGAGGCAGCGGCGTATGGTGGCTCATCGGCGGCGCGGTGCTGCTGGCGCTGCTGCTATTGCTGCTTCTGCTCCTGCTGGGCAAGAAGCGGGTTCACTTCGAGACCAACGGTGGCACGGCGCTGGAAGACGTGAGCGTCAGGCGGGGCGACGTGATCGGCGAGGTCATGACGCCCATGAAGCCCGGCGCGGTGTTCGGCGGCTGGTTTGCCGACAAGGCGCTCACCAAGCCATGGGACACCCAGCACGACGCGGTGCAAAGCAGCATGACGCTGTATGCCCGCTGGCTGTAAAAACGAGGTGATCGCAATGAAAAAACGCATTTTATCCATCCTGCTGGCAGTGGCGCTGCTATTGTCCGTGGGCGTCGTCCCGGCGCGGGCGGCGGATTCCTGCGTAAGCGTCAAGGCGGACGCCGCCACCACTGCCGAAGTGGTGGCCGGCGACCTGCTGGAAATTCCCCTGGGGGACATCTTCCGGGATTCGGACGGCCACTCGCTGACCTATACGCTGGTCAACGCCGCCCAGTTCGGCACCCAGACCAAGGTCGGCGGAAGCACGCTGTACGTGTCGGAAAAAGACCCCGGCACCTACGAGCCGAAGATCAAGGCCACCTGCTCGGGCGGCAAGTCCGTCACCGCGACCCTCACCGTCACGGTCAAGCCCGCCCCCCACGGCCTGGACGCCCAGTACAACTACGACGAGTCCCCCGCCAAGGAGGTCACGGTTTATGTGACCATCTCCAACGACGGCGTGCCCATCAGGGGTCGTGACGGCACAATTTTGTGCCATAAGGCCATTACCGTCCCGTACTTCGACCTGAGCCAGTACGGCCTTGACGAGTTCTACCGCTATCACACGGCAAACGGCGAGGGCAAGTACGTGGACAACAACATCGTGGAGCGGCCCACCGGCCTGCACCTGTACATCTATCTGCTGGAGCGCTACTTCATCGGGCTTCCCGAAAGCCAGTGCTGCAAGGGAAGATACGACCGCGGCGGTCTGGAGGGCTTCAGGCTGGACGACGATGTTTACTACATGGACGAAGACCCTGCCTACACGGCTTCGCTGGCCGCGCTGAAAATCACCGGCTCGCCCACCAGTCTCTACATGGCCAACTTCTGGGGGCATGACGAGAACCTGATGTACTACCGGAACCACTGCTATCCCTACATGAGTCCCGGCTGGGGTTCCACCTCGGACTACATTCTGCTGTCCGACGGGGATACCTGGGACGTGGCCATGTTCACCAACTGGAGCTTTTATTCCAGCGGCGGCGCGTTCACCTGCTTCGACAAGGACGCCTACACCGTCCGCCCCGGCACGGAGCTGACGGTAACGTCCAAGGCCTACGGCACCACCTTCAAGGACGGCGACTTCTACGATTTCGAGAATCTGGACGTGTACCTGTACAGCGACAGCTGGGAGCAGCTGGACACGCTCAAGGATGCCGGCAGCGGCAAGGCCACCTTCACGTTCACTGTGCCAAAGGACGAAGGCACCTACTACATTGTGGGCTTCGACCCCAACCGGAAGATCCCCACGGACGATTCCGGCGGAACGAACTACGCCAAGATCGCCCCGGCCACGGCCATCCTGACCGTATCCGGAACCGCGGAGCTGGAGCGCCCCTTCCAGACCGTTTCCGTTGACGGCAAAGCCCTGGACGGGAAGAACATCTCCTACGAGGGCATCGTCTCTCTGGGCAGTGAGGACAGCGAGGAATTCAGGAACGTCTACGAGGGAGTTCCCAAGTACCACGTGATCGTGCCGGAGGGAACGCAGACCGTGGACATCACCTACGGCAAGGACGTGGACATTTACCACGCGGACGCCACGGCCTACGGCTACGAGACCGATCTGGCGGCGGACGCCGTATCCTCGGCGACCATCCGCTCCGTCACGCTGGAGAGCAGCTATAAGGCCAATGACGACGGCACCCAGACCGTCGCCACCCCCGTCGCCCGTTACGTCCGCAATGCGGACGGAACGGCCATGGCCGTCACCCTGGAATCCGGCAGCGGCAAGAATTTCAGACCCGTGGCGCTGTTTACGTTTGAGTACGCGAAAGCGGAGCCTGACCCGGAGCCGGAAGTGAAGTATGGAGATGTGAACGGGGATGGGAACATCAATTCCACGGACGCGGCAATCCTCTACCGTTCCGTAAACGGAAAGTACACGCTGCCGGATTCTCAGAAAGCGGCGGCGGATGTGAACGGAGACGGCGCTGTGAACTCTACGGACGCCGCTCTGATCTATCGTAAAGCAAACGGGAAAATGAGCAACTTCCCCGCAGAATCCTAAAAATTATAAGGAGGTTTAACGCGAAATGAAAAAAGTGATTTCCCTTCTGTTGGCGATCGCGGTGATCATCAGCCTTGTACCCGCCGTGTTTGCGGATGATCTTCCCACTATGACAGTGGAGGTTGACAAGACCGAGGTTCAGCCGGGCGACACGATCACCCTTACCCTGTCCATCGACCAAACCATTTCCAACCTGAATAACTGGGAGTGGGCAATTTATTTTGACAAGGATGCTTATGTCAAGACCAGCGGCGAGCTTGAACCCGGATGCACGACGTCCATAGGCTCTACTGCTGGAATGGTGGGAGATAATGTTGATATCCTCGGCAAAAATGCTGTCCGGGTATCCGCATTAAGCCCTTCCGGTGACCCCGTCACCCTTAACGCTGGCAAGATCGCAACTGTTACCTTCATGGCAACAGAGAACATTACGGCGGAAAACGCCCGCATCGAGGTCAAAACCGAAGCGCTGCCTGACTACGATACGCTTGAAGATAACAGCGTCAACCTGGCCGGCAACATCATTGATGTCACTGTGGTGACAACCGAAGAAAAGGGCTACACCGTCTCCATGGGAGCTGACACGTCGGCACCCTACGGCCAGACCGTGGAGGTCCCCGTGACCATCGGTTACTCCGATGACAGTGTTACCGGCTATAACGCCTATGACATGTCCTTTAGCTATGATTCCAGCGCTCTGAAGCTGGACATGACGGAAACCAATGAAGAGGGCAACCGCGTGATGCTCGGCGACAACTCGGTTCGCATTGTCCGCTACGGCAAGGAAGCGGCGCTGGGCGAAGCGCTGACCCTGAAGTTTGAGGTTCTGGCGGGTAAGGGTTCTTCCAATGTGACGGTTACATCCGCAAAGGTGGATACCAACGGCAACGCCATTGAGGCGGACGCCCCCGATGCCACGATCCTGCGGCCCGCGGCTACCGTGACTGTCAGCGGCTACACCGTAACCTTGCCGGACGACTTCACCCGTACCGACGCGCCGGGTTCCACTATCATCGAGGCGGGCGGCAACCTGACCTTCGTTCCCAAGGATCCCAACTATGACTACGACGTGAAAGTCATCGTAGGCGATCAGGAAGTCACGCCTACAGTTGGCGAGGACGGCACCTACACGGTTCCCAATGTCAACGGCAACGTGACCGTCACCAGCACCAAGACGGCGAAGAGCTTCAATGTCACCCTGGGCGATGATATCACCGGTAATACTACCGCTACTTACAATCAGGAGTACACCTTCAAGCTGACCCCCGCAAGCGGCTACACCTACAATGTGACCGTGACCATCGGCGGCAAGGCTTACACAGGCTTTACAGCTACTACGAATGACGATGGCACCACTACCTACACCATCCCCGGCGCGGACGTGACCGGCGACATCGTCATCAACAGCAACAAGGTTGCCAAGCCTGTGCAGACTTATAACGTCACCTTTACGGGCACCGGCGCGGGCGACGCCACCGGTGCATCCTCCGTCAAGGAGAACGCGACCTACACCTTCACCGTAAATGAGCAGGACGGCTTCGAGTACACCATCACCGCGACTATGGGCGGCAAGGCTGTCACCGTCACGGGTTCAAACGGCAGCTACTCCATCGCCAACGTGACCGGCGATCTGGTCATTACCATCGCCAAGAAGTCTACCACGACCACTATGGACGTCGCCGTTTCCAAGTTTGTGGAGATGAACAACAAGACCGTGTTCCTGGTGACTGTGACTGGCACCCCCGAAGAGGGCAAGGCCTTTGCCTACGGCGAGAACGTCATGTACAAGACCACCGCTTACGGCGAGAATGTGTACAGCTGGCTGGTGATCGTGGACGGTACCGCTGATCTTACCGCGGCGGACGCCGAAGCCAAGATCACCCAGGCTGCGGCCACAGCCGAAGAGGTTGCCGCCGGCTATGATGTCAACGAGACGAACGTTGTGGACATCAACGACGCGCAACTGACCTACGATATCTACACCGGCAAGTACACCGACTTCGAGAAGGTCTCCGTGCGGAAGTTCCTGCGTGCGGATACGAACGCCGATAAGGTCGTCAATTCCGCGGACGCCGTTGTGGTCGTAGCAAGTTCCAAGTAAATCCGGGCGAATCAGCTGCTTCCCCTCCCTAACGGGAGGGGAGGCAATTCGCCGTATTTTGGGGCTTTACCATTATCCCCCGCCGCGGGGGACAGTGGTAAGGATCCAAACTGTTTTTTGGGGGATATCCATATGAAAAAACGCAGCGGCCTGCTCAGCGCCGTGAGTATTCTGCTGGTCATCGCGCTGGTCGCGGGGATCGGCGGCTCACTGATCGCCTCCGGGCGGACAAGGCCGGACAACCCAATCGACGCCCAGCCGGAGCAGCTCCGGGCGGAATCCCTGCAAGGCTCCGGCAATACCGGCGGACAGGGTTCCGGAAAGGGGAACGCCCAGTCCGCGGAATCCGCCGAAGGAACAGAAAATACCGACCCGACCCAGGAGCCGACGGAGCCTCCCACGGAACCGGAGGGGCAGGATCAGACGGAGCCGCCAACGGAACCGACCCGGGGCGAGGAGGATACGGATCCCACAGCGCCTACGGACAAGCCCGTGGAGAATCCCGATGATAATCAGGGCGGCAATAAGCCAGACGACACCAAGGGCGGCCCGGAGGATTCCGGCGACCACGGCGACGGTACCGGCGGCGACGACGGGGATGACGGCGGAACAGGCGGCGATCACGGCAGCGGGGGCGAGGAAGACGATACGCCCCGTATTTACACGACCCTGAAGACCCAGCAGCTCACCAAGACAGAGCTTCCGGACGGAAGGTTGACCTTCATTGCCTACCCCATCGGCAAGGGCGACCTGCACATTCGTGTCCGGCTGAAAAACGAGACCAATTCCGGCAACGGACTGCTGCTGACCTCCCCGGACAACCGGAACTATGAGGCGCAGCTGGATTTCAACGCGGAAAACCTGTTCGTCCTGTCCCTCTACGATGGGGAGACCTTCCTTGGCCTGGTTCAGTACCGGGTGGGCTATTACGCCGACCTTGCCGATGACGACAATCCGGAATCCGGCGACTATCCACCTTCCATCGTCACCAATCTGGACGGAGCCAGCCTGGACATGACCTCTCAGTCTTTCCCCCTGACGGTGATTGCCAGAGCCAATGCCAAGCTGGGAGCCGGGGTGATCTACTCCAATCAGATTCAGGTCACGTTGGACGGGAAAATCGTGGAGAAGAGCTACGGCGATTCCCAGCCTGTCTATGAGCTGCATTTCGACGCGCCCCAGATCGGTGATGAAGAATCCCACATCGTCCGGGTGCTGGCCTGGGACGGAAACGGAAATTCCGCCATGAAGGTCTACACCGTCACCTACCACCAGATCAGCGAGGGCGACGCGGCAGGCTCGGTGAACGTGGTGCTGGACGCGACCACCATCGGTCTGGGAATCCTGGACAGCGGAACGCTGGACATCGTAGAGGGCGAAACGGCGGCGTCTGTCGTGCTGCGTTTCTTGCAGGAGCGGGGCTATGAACCGGATTATCAGGGCAGCGCCACCATGAATTTCTATCTGCGCCGGATCTACCGGGGCGACATCGCCTACCGCGCCGACGTTCCGGAGCATCTCTGGGAGTTGATCCTGCGGGACGGCATCACCACCAACGACAACTACGACCGGGACAGCATCGGCGAGTTTGACTACACCCAGGGTTCCGGCTGGATGTACTCCATCAACGGAACACTGTATGAGGGAACCGGTATGAGCGGCTATAAGGTCCGCAACGGAATTACCATCTATCTGCGCTTTACTCTGTCCTACGGCAAGGACATCGGCGGTTACGATGCCACCGGAGGCGGCTACGGCGCGCTGAGCAGCTACTGCGGCCTGTGGATCAACGGCGGCTATCAGGCTCTGGATCACGACTTTGAGGAAGTGGAACGGGTGGAACCCACCGAAACAGAGGACGGGTACATTCTGTATCGCTGCACCAGGTGCCACGAGGAGGAAACAGATGTTCTCCCGGCTACCGGCGGCGAGACGGAACCGACAGATCCCGATCCCACCGATCCCGACCCGACGGATCCGACGCCTACCGATCCCACCGAGCCGACGCCCACGGATCCCACCCAACCGGAGCCGACGGAACCGACGCCTACAGACCCCAGCGAACCGACACCCACGGAACCGACACCCACAGAGCCAAGCGAACCGGAGCCGACCGCCCCCGGCGAGCCGGATCCTGCGGAACAGGCATCCATACAGGCCATGGGGCGGGAGACGCGGGGATACTGGGGCGATAAGCTCGTCTACTGCCAGAGACTGATAAAACGAATTTTGGAGGCAGCTGCATGAAAAACGGAACGAAACTGATAGCGGTGCTGCTCTGCGTACTGCTTCTGATCCCCACAATGGCTTTCGCGGAAACCCAGTCGTCTTTGGATGTGGAAATCGCCCAAAGCGCGGAGGGAATGTCCGCCCTGGGCGGGAAGAAGGGAGAGCTTCTGAAGGATCAGGAGCAGTTCCCCGCAGGCACTTCCGTCTGCGACTGGCTTGCTATGGCCATGGCACTGTCCGGCGCGGAGGAAAGCTACGCCGACTATTTGCAGGCGCTGAGAACTTATGTAGAAAACGCCTACGCGAAAAATGGCTGCCTGGATAAGAACAAGGCTACGGAGTACCACCGGATCGCCCTGACGGTAATGGCGCTGGGCGGCGACCCCACCGACTTTGGAACGAAGCCAGACGGCTCGGCCATTGACCTGATTGCGGAGGGAACCTACAACTATGCCCGTGATCCGGGCGCGCAGGGCTTGAACGGCTGGATCTGGGCGCTGATTGCCCTGGATGCGCAGGATACGGAGGTTCCGGCAGATGCCCAGTATTCCAGAGAGGATATGGTCAGCGCCATCGTGATCGCTCAGGAGCCGGACGGCGGCTTCGGTCTGATCCCCGGAAAATCGGATGTGGACATCACAGCCATGGCGGTACAGGCGCTGGCTCCCTACCGGGACCGGCTGGAGACCGAGATCGACGCGGCGCTGGAGTACCTTTCCGGTCAGCTGACGGATACCTGCGGGTACATCGCCTACGGGGATGAAAACGCGGAGAGTACGGCGCAGGTCATTCTGGCTCTGTGCGCACTGGGCATTGATCCGGATACGGATACCCGCTTTGTGAAAGACGGGCATACCCTGCTGACCCAGCTTGCCGGATTCCGTCAGGCGGACGGCACCTACAGCCACACGCTGGAGGGGGCAGGTGACGGCATGGCAACGGAGCAATCCGTCCTTGCGCTGGTGGCTGTACAGCGTGTCCGCGCGGGGCAGCCGTGGGTGCTGCATTTTGACGGCACGTATACCGCCCCAGACGTTCCGGTCAGCCCGGACACCCAGACGGCACAGACGAAGGCGGGTGCCGACAGAACCATTCTCTACGTTGGAATCGGCGCGGCAGTCGTGATCGCGGCCGGCGCGATATGCATCATTGTCAGAAAGAGGAGAAAGGCATGAACAAGCTGACAGAACAAATTCAAGCGGAAGTCAACAAGGTCGTTTTGGGCAAGGAGGACATCGTCCGCAAGGTGCTGCTGGCCATTCTGGCACAGGGTCATGTGCTGCTGGAAGATGTACCCGGTGTGGGCAAGACGACGCTGGCCAAGGCATTTTCCAAGACGCTGGGTCTGGATTCCAGACGCGTCCAGTTCACCTCTGATACGCTGCCCTCTGATATTATCGGCTTTTCCGTATTTGACAAGGCGGACGGCAAGCTGAAATACCAGCCCGGTGCCATTATGACGAACCTGCTGCTGGCGGACGAGATCAACCGTACCTCCAGCAAGACCCAATCCGCCCTGCTGGAAGCCATGGAGGAATTGCAGGTCACGGTGGACGGCGTGACCCGGCCGCTGCCCAAGCCCTTCGTCGTTCTTGCAACGGAGAACCCGGTGGGGTCCGCGGGCACCCAGATGCTGCCCGCCTCTCAGCTGGATCGTTTCCTGATCCGACTGAGTATGGGCTATCCCAATCGGGCAAGCACGGCGGCGCTGCTGAAGGATCGCCATCATGTGGATCCCCTTTCCGCCTGCCAGACGGTGACGACGCCGGATGAGCTGGAAAAGCTCATTGCGGACGTTGCCGATATCCACGTGGCAGACCGAATCTATGACTATATCGCGGAGCTGGTGGACGTGACCCGCTCCAATGCCTATGTTACCTTGGGCGTCAGTCCCCGCGGCGCTCTGGCTGTGACCCGTGCGGCCAAGGCCAACGCCTATCTGGAGGGGCGGAATTATGTGATTCCCGACGATGTGTGCGCCGTGTTCCCGGATGTATGCGTCCATCGTCTGATCCTCAACGCCAAGGCACGTCTTCAGGAATACACCGCGGCGCAGATCCTTCAGAACATCCTCACCTCGGTTCAGAAGCCAGATATCCGGGAATTTTCCGACAAATGAAGAAAAAGATTTTAGGCAGCGCCGTGTGTTACCTGCTTCTGCTGCTGGCTCTGGCGGCGCTGCTCATTACAAGCGGTTCCTTTTGGGTGCTTGCCGGACTCTGCCTGCTGCTCCTGCTGCCACTGGCTTCCTGGGCGGTCAACGCATACGTCCGAAGGCATTTACAGGCGGATATTCTGATACCGGCGACGGCTGCCAAACGCACCGCGGCCGGTTGCCGGGTGCGCATCCGCAATTCGGCGCTGCTGCCCGTAATGCGTTATGGCTGTCGTGTCTCTATCCGCAATGATCTGACCGAGGAAGAGCAGTCGGTGGCGTTGACCGGCGGCATCGGTGCCAGAGGCGAAAGCAGCCAGAATATCCTGCTGCAAAGTCGCTATTGCGGCCGGCTGCGTGTGCGCATCAGCAGGTTTACTTTGCTGGACTATCTGGGGATGCTCCCCATGCAGGCCCCTGCCAATGCGGAGGCCCGACTGACCATTCTTCCGAACCTCTTTCCTATGGACGCGGACATGACCGCCAGACCGGCCTATGCGGACGACGGAGCTTCCGACCGCCGGGGAGAAGATCGCAGCGAGGTGTACCAGCTCCGGGAGTACCGCCCCGGGGACGACATCCGTCAGATCCATTGGAAGCTGTCCTCCAAGCTGGACGAGCTGATCCTGAAGGAGGCCAGCCAGCCGGAGAGCCGCTCCCTCCTGGTGTTCTGGGATAAGCGTACCGGCACGCCGCAGCAGATGGATGCTTTGGCTGAGGTCGTTTCCTCCACGGGTGCAGCACTGCTGCAAGGCGGTGTGCAGTATACCCTGAGCTGGACGGAGGGGGACGACCTGCAAGCCCAGGATATTCTGGACGAGAACCAGCTTTTGCAGGCAATCCCGGAATTGGTAAAGACCAGAGGCAGCGCGGATTGCCGCCTGCCGGAAATGGGCGATTACAGCCGTATCCTGTATTTCGGCGTGAAGCCGGATGAGCGGATGATGACGGACGAGCGGGTGCATTTTGTCCTCTGCACGGAGGAGCCGTTCCCCAATGCCACCACCTTTACCCCTCAGAATTATTCGGAGACGATGCAGCGACTGGAGGTTTAGCCGATCATGCAAAAAAGTGAAAACGGACTCCAATGCATTGTCACCGGGGCGGCGCAAAAAGGAATGTATTTCCCTTGGGACTCCGGAACGGTCTGCGCCGTACTGACGGCGGGCTTTTGCTTGCTGTTGGCGGAGGCGTTTCCTTCCGTATCTTATCCCTGGTGGGGCATGGCGGCAGCCGCGCTTCTGGTGCAGGCGGTGCTGTTTGTCGCTTACCAGAGCGATATCGGGAACTGGGTCGTTCCTGTAGGGATCGGACTGCTGCTTCTGCTGAGCCTGGCGCTGAACAGATGGATACTGCCCGGCTTCGGCACTATGGCAAATGATTTTCTGACCCTGCTGACGGAAAAGAACGGAAAGATATACCTGGATTTTGCGGCGGCGGATGCCCGCTGTCTGCCCTTAGCGGCGGCGGTCTCGCTGCTGCTGGTATCGCTGCTTTTCAGCCGCAGCGCATGGAGCGGGCGTCTGGTACTGGCATTGCCGGTCTTGCTGCCCTGCTATGGGGCAATGCTGCTGGGCCTGGTTCCTGTAGGAATCGGCGGCGGACTGCTGATTGCCGGCGCTGTGCTGCTGATGGTGCGGCGCACGGCGGCGGGAGAGTCCTTGACAGGCGTTCCGACACAGCTGATTCTGCCGGTTCTGTGCGCGGCGCTGTGCTTGCTGGTCGGGCTGCCCTTTCGGAACAGTCTGGACACCGACCTGATGGATACGATCCAGACACGGATACACCATCAGCGCTATGACAGCGATACCAATTCCATGCCGGAGGGAAATCTCAAAAACCTACCGGCATGGAATAAAAACGATACACCGGCGCTGGAAGTTACAATGGAGCAGCCGGAAAAGGTATATCTGCGCGGGCAGGTTTATGATACCTATACCGGCACCGGCTGGAAAACGGCGGATACGAAGGATACCGCCCAGTATGAAGACCTTTTTTACTGGCTCCATGAGGCTGATTTTTACGGTCAGAGCCAGATCGGATTGGCAGAGAGCTATACGGATACGGCGGTTCCGCTGTCCATGACCGTAAAGAATCTCTCTGCTTGTTCCGCCCATGGCTATTACCCCTATGCCGTCTATGGCAGCGAAACGCTGGAAACGGATCGCATCGGAGATACGACGCTTCCGCCGGCAGAGAGCCTGTCCTATCTGAAGGGCAGCGTGCCGGAGTGGTACCAGATCCAGCGGAACCTTTCATCAGCGCAGGGACGGGAGAACATCAAGAACTACCTTTCCAAAGAGCAGGCGTATTCCGACTATCTGCAAACCGTGGATCTGCAAATGACCCAGGACAGCTGGTCGGTTCTCCAGCGACAGCTGAAGCTGGACAGTCAGGCTCGGACCATCGGCGACATCCGCACCATTATCTTTGATTACCTCCGGGAGAACATGACCTACGATGAAAGCGTCCGGACCATGAACGGCAGCGGAGATTTCCTGCAATATACCCTGGAGCGCAGCGGGCATGGCTACAGCGTCCATTATGCCACGGCGGCAGTGCTGATGCTCCGCTATATGGGCGTTCCGGCACGCTATGTGGAGGGCTATTTCCTCTCGGCGGAGGATGCGGCCCGTTACAAGGCAGGTGAGGCCATTACCCTGACGGAAGAAAATGCCCACGCCTGGGCGGAATACTATGTCAGCGGCGTCGGGTTTGTGCCGTTTGAGGTAACCCCCGGATACATTGACGACGAGGAGTTGTCCCTCGGCGGCGACAGTCCGGACGAAAACACCTACCGGAATAACACGCGGCAATTTGTAGAGGTCGAAAAGCCGGAGGAAATCACCGAACATAAACAGGATCGATTCACTTTCTCGCTGGATACCCACTATCTGCTGCTTCTTCCGCTGCTGTTGATCCTTCTGCTGGCCGGATATGTTTTCCATCGCCGCAGGGTATTCCGGAAAAAGCTGGCAGCCATTGATGCCGCGGACGATCGGGAAGCCATTGCCATGCGTTACGGCTATGCGGTCTGTCTACTGCGCCACAGTACGGCCAATCCCCCGGAGGGCGCTTCGGAGGCCGCGGAGCTGAACCAAAAGGCGCTGTTCAGCACCCAGGAAATGACTCCGGAGCAGCGCAAGGACGTGGACGCGTATGCCATGCGTGTGCTGGATGCCTGCAAGGGCAGCTGGACGATTTGGGAGAAAATACGGTATCGGCTGTGGAACTGCCTGTACTGAGAATAGGGAGGAGAACGAAAAATGCGCAAAAGAGTAATGGCGCTGCTGCTTGGCCTGGTACTTCTGGCCGCTGCCATCATTCCCGTCACGGCAATGGCCGCGGAGGGAGAGGGCGGCAGCTTCGTGTTCGTTGCCATGAACGCCAACAGTACCATCGTGGAACCAACCAGAATCCACTATAAGACCGGCCAGACCATTCAGGAAGCGCTGTCCGCTTCGGACATTGAATTCGTTGGCCTGGAGCAAGGCTTCATTTATGAGGTCAACGGCGTCTCTGCCAACTATATGCTCTACTACGACAAGGGCGGCTACAAGCTGGATACACAGGCCTCCTCCATCAAGGCCATCTGCATCCATGTGTCTTCGACGTATTCGGACGCGGCCATCCAGCTGATCCTCCAAATGGCAGATTATCTGGACATGACCAACCATGTGCAGAATTATCCTGCGGCAGCGAGTGCCTATGCCGCGGCGCTGAAGGGGCTGCGGACTGCAAATGCCGGCACGGCGGGGACGCTCCTGCAAAATCTGAAGGATGCCATTGCGGAATACGCTGCGCTCCTGGACGGGACTCAGTATACCGTTTCCGCGGCGGCCACGCAGAACGGAAGTGCCCTGACGGAACCGGTCATCACCCTGACAGATGCCTACGGCAACATCACCACCGGCACCGGCAGCGCCAAGGTCATTGCGGGCGACTACAAATTCAGCGTTTCCGACGGCGGATATAACCGCACGGACGGAACGCTGACGGTTTCCGCCGATACTCAGGTCTCTGTGACCCTGCCCTACGGCGAGTGGTTCGGCAATATCCGGCTTTTGGATGCCGATAAGGAGCCTTACAGAGCTGTACAGAATCGGGCAGACCACACGGCGGAGTATTGGATCGAGGATACTGCCAGCACTTTGAGCAGTGTATACCTGAATGCGGTAATAGGGGATGTCCCGAGTGCCAATGCCACCAAGCTCCGCACCATCTATACCGGCACCAACGGCAAGGACATGTCTGACATGCCCCGCAGCTGGAACAGTACGGCCACATCGCTTACATACCTGCTTTCCTCCGGCATGGAAAATCGGACATTTGCGTTGGAGGCTCAGTACACCGGCTCGGACGGCTATACCCAGATTCAGTCCTATGCCGTTACCGTGACCCGTGTACCAACCTTGAAGTCGCTGACTGTCACGGCGGAAGGGACGAAGCTTCCCCTGAATTTTGAACCGACTGCGCGGGAGTACAGTCTGACGACCGTTTCCTCTACGCTGGACATTGCCGCCGATCCTTTTGATGAGAGCTACACTGTCACCGGAAACGGAACTGTGACGTTGAGCGGGAATAGTCTGAACCACACGATCCAGGTCACGGCTCCCAATGGGGAACAGAACAGCTACACGCTTCACATTCAGAAGGTATCCTCCGTGCCGGTGACGCTGAGCATTCCCTCCGGAACGACGGTGCAGGTGTTCAACGGCGCGGGTTCTGAAATTGCGCCGGTGGATGGCACCTATCACCTGGTTCCCGGAGAGAGCTATACCTGCATTGCCACGAAGAATACCTGGTATCATACCCAGATCACCTTCACGGCCTCCAACGGGCTGAACGTGTCTGTTCCGGAGCCTGTCGCCACAGACTGGCTGACCAATCTGGCGTTCTATAACGGCACATATGCCTCCAGCCGAATTGCCTACGCCGCCGATAAGACGTTCTCGGCGGCGGAGCATACCTACAACTACACGGTGTCCGACTGCAACAGCTCCGTCGCCATGCAGGCTACGGCGGACGGAACCGTGACGGCCATGTATCAGACCCAGAGTACCGTCCCGGAGGCCCACGGCCTTGCACAGACGGTGACGGTTCCCAACCCGGTCAGTCAGACAGGGCTTGCCCAGAATCTGACATACGCGGTGGCCAAATCCGGTTACGGTCAGACGGTGACGGTCCGCATTTCGAAGGAAGAGGATGGTACATCCTATTACCAGGACTACACTGTCCGGCTGCTCCGGCAGCTGCACCTGTCCGGTCTTTCCATTGCTACCAAGGATGAGACGCTGCCCTTTATGACCACCAGCGGCGGGACAGCGCGCTTTGACCGGGATACCACGGACTACTATGTGCGGGTTGACCGGGAGACCACAGCCCTCTATATTTCCGGAACCTATCCCAACAGCAGCGCGGACACCGCCTGCTGCGGCGGGTACTATGCTAAGGTCAACGGCGTGCGCTATGATACGCCGGCGGGTGCGGAAGCGACCTTGAACACAGATCTTTATAACGAGGACATATTGGTTCAGGTCTGCCATGCGGATACCGGCAGTATTGAACTGACCTATACCGTCCACGTCCAGAAGAGCGACCCCATTCAGCTGACGATCCAGACGACTCCGGCGGAGGCTATCATATTCCTGACCAATGATCTGAACGGTAAGCGTATTGTGGAGAAGAACGGTACCTACAGCCTGACCCCTGGTGCCAGTTATTCCTACACCACTACCTGCACCGGGTATATCGGCCAGAAGGTAGAGCATTACACCGCTCCCGACAAGGACGGAACGCTGACCATTACGTTGGAAAAGGCTCCGGCCAACGGTACGCTTATCAACTTTGACTCTGCCTGGCCGCATCTGCGTCAGAACAATGAGAACAACGGCGTGGTGGATTACAGAACGCCGGTCTACGCAAAGGATGCCGAGCTGTACTGGGCTACCTCCATTGGCTCCGGGTACGACGTGAATGCCTGCGGCTGCCCGATTCTGGTGGACGGCGCGATTTACACCTACTCCGGTTCCCGGATTTATAAGGTGGACGCCATATCCGGTGAAATCCTCATCGATAAGCCTATGGATCACAATTCCAGCTTCGCCATCAACCCGCCCACCTATGCCAACGGCATGATCTTCGTGGGTCTGTCCGACGGTACCATTCAGGCGTTTGATGCCAATACCTTGAACTCCCTGTGGATCTACCGGGATTCCATCGGCGGGCAGCCTAACAGCTCCATCGTTTACCACGACGGATATATCTACACCGGCTTCTGGGTAGGGGAGATCAACGAGGCGCACTATGTCTGCCTGAGCGCAACCGATGAAGATCCGACGCAGTCGATGGAAGAAAAGCTCCCCACCTGGTATTACACCAGCAAGGGCGGCTTCTACTGGGCAGGCGCTTATGTGTGCGACGACTTCCTGCTGATCGGCACGGACGACGGTGCTTCCGGCTACACTACCGGAAGGCCCAGCCTGCTTTCCTTTAACCCCAAGACCGGTGAGCTGTTGTCCAGCTACAAGATGAATGTGACCGGCGACATCCGCAGCTCCATTACCCATTACAACGGCAAGTATTACTTTACGAGCAAGGGCGGATATTTCTTTGAGGCATCTGTGGACGCAGAGGGCAATATCGAGGATGTCCGAACGCTGAAGCTTTACAACTACGCGGATGATCCGGCCAATCCGGCCATGTCCACCTGCACACCGACTATTTATAATGGCCGTGCCTATATCGGCATCTCCGGAACGGCACAGTTTGGCGCATACAGCGGCCATAATCTGACGGTCATCGACATTCCCAACTGGGAGATTGCCTACACGGTGCGTACGCACGGTTATCCCCAGACCAGCGGCGTTCTGACTACGGCTTACAAAGAGGAAACCGGTTGTGTCTATGTATACTTCTTTGACAACTTCACTCCCGGCAAGCTCCGTGTGCTGGAGGATCGACCCGGACAGACGGAGGTTTCCCTGAAGACTATGGAGACCTACACTGCCAGCGGCAAGTCAGAGACCTACACGACACCCTACAACATCTTTACCCCCAGCGGCGCACAGGCGCAGTATGCCATTTGCAGCCCCATCATGGACGAGTATGGCACGATCTACTTCAAGAATGACTCTGCCTACCTGATGGCTGTTGGCAGCACCATAGAGCGCATTGAGGTCACGAAGCTGCCGGACAAGACGACATACAAGGTGAAGGACACCTTTGACCCCACTGGAATGCAGGTGACGGCCTACTATGCCAACGGCAAGACCAGGGATATAACAGACTATGTGACCTGGTCGGAGACGCCGCTGACGGCCAACGATACGGACTTCCAGATCACGTTCCCTTACGCCATGTATCAGAACCGGGAGAACAGCGACACATTGGAAATGGAATATGGCGTTCACTGCGACAAGCCCATGACCACGCTGACGCTGACCATTGAGGATACGACGGAGGTCAAATACGGTGATGTAAATGGGGACGGTAAGGTTGCCTCCACTGATGCTGCTATTGTCTACCGTTATGCAAACGGAAAATACCAACTGTCTGCGAACCAACTCCTGGCGGCTGACGTAAACGGTGACGGTGTGGTTAATTCGACAGATGCCGCACTGATTTACCGCATGGCGAACGGAAAACTCTTGAAGTTCCCTGTGGAGAAGGAAAAACAGTCAGAGCAAACAACCGATTAAATGAGAAATGGCCTAGCCTACAGCATTGTGCGTAGCAACGCACATCCTCCTCTGTAGGCCAACCAGGGGCAGGCGCTTTGCCTGCCCCACATAGAAAACAACCCAGTCAAAAACCGGATCATCCAACGCTGCTCAGGACACCCCCTTGCCTGAGATTGCCCAGCGAAGGATGACCGGTTTTTATAAAATAGAGGTACAACCATGAAAAAGAGAACTGCGAACCTGATTATGGTTCTCATCATTGCGGCGATTGTCGTTGCAGGTGTGACTGCGGCCTTTGCATTGAGGGTGGATAACGGTGACGGCTTGGGAAGCCAGTATCGGATTCAGAAACTGAAAGGCAATGCTGTCATTACCCCCGGACAGGAGGACAATGTCTGCACCGTCACCATTGTGTGCGACACGATTCTGGGCAACATCAGCAAGCTAAATAAGGAAAAGGCTCCCTTTGTGCCAAAAGACGCAGTAATTCTGCCTCAAACCCGTGTTTCCTTCGCCGAGGGGGATACCGTCTTTGATGTGCTGAAAAAAGTCTGTACAGCGGCGGATATTCAGCTGGAATACAGTTGGACGCCTGCTTACGACAGCGGCTATATTGAGGGCATCAACCATCTGTACGAGTTTGACTGCGGCAAAGAATCCGGCTGGATGTACAAGGTAAACGACTGGTTCCCCAATTACGGTTGCTCGAGCTACAAGGTGGAAAACGGCGACAACATTGTCTGGTGCTATACCTGCAACGGCTATGGCGAGGATGTGGGAAGCACATGGGCAGCAACAGAAGGCAGCAGTGCGGAATGATGGAGGGCGAAAATGGGCTTTGAAAGCTGTCATCCGGCGGTGAATTTCATTTTCTTTGCCGCAGCGCTGTACGGGACGGTGCGCTTCAACCACCCGGTGTTTCTGGCAATCGCCTATGTCTGCGCCTTTGCCTACAGCGTCAAGCGCTGCGGAAAGCGGGCAGTGGCCTTCAATCTGTGCCTATTGCCGCTGATTCTGATATTCGCACTGTACTACAGCTCCTATCACCACTTCGGTGTCACAGTGCTGAGGCAGAATTTCATCGGCAACAACCTGACAGTGGAAAGCTTTGTCTACGGTCTGGTGATCGGCTTGCGATTTGCAGCATTGTGCATGTGGCTGGAGGCAATCTTCCGCATAGTGACTTCGGACAAAGTGGTATACCTCTTCGGCAGGATCAGCCCGCAGTTGTCGCTTTTCCTTACGATCCTGCTGCGGTTCATCCCCAGAGTTGGCCGGGAGGCGAGGAAAATCAACCTCGCTCAGAAAGGCATCGGCCGGGGCAGCAATCAGGGGAATGTTTTCCAGCGATTCATCAACTGCCTACGGATATTCTCTATGCTGATAACCTGGATGATTTCAGCGCTGGTGCAGGAATCCGATTCCATGCGTTCCCGGGGCAGTCTGCTCCGGGGAAGGACGGCCTTCTCCATTTATCGCTTCGACAACCGGGACAGGGCGTTTGTGATTGTTCTGTTCTGCTGCATCACCCTGACGGCTATGGGCGCGATTCTGGGAGCTAGCAAGATGTGGTACAACCCTAGAATCATCTGGCGGCCATTAAACAGGATTGGTGTAACAGCGGCCATCGGTTATCTAGCGCTCTGCCTGCTGCCCCTCGAGCTGGAGCTTTGGACAGAGTATCGGTTCTGCAGAGCCAGAGGAAAATAAAAGGACTCCCATTTCGGCAGGCGAACCAGCTGATGAAACGGGAGACTTTTATTTGCTTATATTTATGAGGAGAATGTGAAACACATTACTCTATATCTTCCCACGGCTCCAATTCCATTTCCTCCCAGGTAAGACCATATGGCGCGCCGCCGGAGGTGTAACCCGCGATGAAGAAAAAGGTGTCGTCCTGCTCCATGGGCGGAAGCTTCGGCTCATTTTTGGCACGTTTCTTTCTGCGCTTGGTATGGGCTTTTCTTTCCGCTCGGATGCGCTGCAATTCCTTGATTTCTGCATGGGAACGGATATGCCCCGGCATTCCGAAAATGGTCAGACGCTCGATAATATGAGGGCGTTTCCTGAGATAGACGGCGTGGATTTCCTCGACGGGGATACGCAAGCCGGAGACGTGGTTGAATACCTTCTGGGCAACCGTTTCGCAATCTTCATCCGTATCCGGCATTCTCCCATTCGTCTGGAAGAAATTCTGCGTTTCCAGATACATATAGTCAGAAATTTTTGCTTTCTGTTTCTGCTTCAGCTCTTTATAGGAACGTGGCGGCTTTTTAGACTGCTCCATAGTTTAATCATCCCATAAATGTTTTTGCCAAT
>ERZ791884.1035-NODE-1035-length-22477-cov-2.695924_pt1 | contig 22477 bp, 16 predicted proteins | sample MGYA00509941_ERZ791884 | MGnify/ENA primary metagenome ERZ791884 (study PRJEB30046, sample SAMN00792095) | human gut metagenome | study: EMG produced TPA metagenomics assembly of the A metagenome-wide association study of gut microbiota in type 2... | reverse complement strand
GAGTTGGATGTTACCTTTACAACGCTGATGGGCGATCAGGTAGAACCAAGAAGAGAATTTATTGAAGAGAATGCTCAGTTTGTAAAAAATCTGGATATTTAGTGCTCGGAAGTAGGAGGAAAAACTGTTGGAAGACAATATTTTTGATAAGATACATGACGTGGATTTGAAAAAGACCATGGAAGAATCTTATATCGATTATGCAATGAGCGTTATTGCAGCACGTGCATTGCCGGATGTAAGAGACGGTCTGAAGCCGGTGCAGCGAAGAGTTTTGTATTCCATGATCGAACTGAATAACGGACCTGACAAGCCGCACCGTAAATGTGCACGTATTGTCGGTGATACCATGGGTAAATATCATCCACATGGAGACAGCTCCATCTACGGAGCACTGGTAAATATGGCTCAGGACTGGTCAACCAGATATCCTCTGGTAGACGGCCACGGAAACTTTGGTTCTGTCGATGGCGACGGAGCTGCTGCCATGCGATATACTGAGGCACGTCTGAGCAAAATTTCCATGAAAATGCTTGCAGATATCGATAAAAATACGGTAGATTTTTCACCAAACTTCGATGAAACGGAGAAAGAGCCAGATGTACTTCCGGCAAGATTTCCGAATCTTCTGGTAAATGGTACGACCGGTATCGCCGTAGGTATGGCAACGAATATTCCGCCGCATAATCTGCGTGAAGTTGTAAAAGCCGTTGTGAAGATCATCGACAACCGCATTGAAGAAGGCAGGGAGACGGAGATCGAAGAAATCCTGGATATCGTAAAAGGTCCGGATTTCCCGACCGGTGCAATGATCCTCGGAACAAGAGGAATCCAGGAAGCTTACCGCACAGGACGCGGCAAGATCCGTGTGCGTGCCGTAACAGAAATCGAATCCATGCCAAACGGCAAGAGCCGTATTTTGGTATCGGAGCTGCCGTATATGGTAAACAAGGCCAGACTGATCGAAAAAATGGCAGAACTGGTACGTGATAAAAAGATTGACGGAATCACAGCGATCACAGATGAATCAAGCCGTGAAGGTATGCGTATCAACATTGAGCTTCGAAGAGATGTCAACGCAAATGTCGTACTGAATCAGCTTTTCAAACATACACAGCTCCAGGATACCTTTGGTGTGATTATGCTCGCACTGGTAAACAAAGAGCCGAAAGTTCTGAATCTTCTGGAGATGCTCCAGCATTATCTGAGACATCAGGAAGATGTTGTTACAAGACGTACACAGTACGAACTCAACAAAGCAGAAGAACGTGCACATATCTTAAAAGGTCTGCTGATCGCACTGGATCATATTGATGAAGTCATCAGCATTATCCGTGCATCCAGAACAGCAGCACTTGCAAAAGAAGCATTGATGACACGTTTTGAACTTTCCGATGCACAGGCACAGGCGATCGTAGATATGCGTCTGCGTGCACTGACCGGTCTGGAAAGAGAGAAGATCGAAGCAGAGTATGAAGCTCTGATGGCAAAGATCAAGGAGTTGAGAGCCATTCTGGCAGACGAAAATCTTCTGCTTGGCGTGATCAAAACAGAGATCATGGAAATCGCAGATAAGTATGGTGATGAGAGAAGAACTTCCATTGGATTTGATATGTATGATATTTCTACAGAAGATCTGATCCCGCGTGAAAATGTTGTGATCGCCATGACAAAACTTGGTTATATTAAACGTATGAGTGTTGACAATTTCAAGGCTCAGAACCGCGGTGGCAAGGGCATCAAGGGTATGCAGACCATCGAAGACGACTACATCGAAGAACTGCTGATGATGAATACACATCACTATCTGATGTTCTTTACCAACACCGGAAAAGTATACCGCCTGAAAGGATATGAAATCCCGGAAGCCAGCCGTACGGCAAGAGGAACGGCGATCGTCAATCTGCTCCAGCTCGCACCGGAAGAAAAGATCACGGCGATGATCCCGGTCAAAGAGTACAAGCAGGGCAAATATCTGTTTATGGCAACCAGAAAGGGTATCGTGAAAAAGACACCGCTTCTGGATTATGCAAACGTAAGAAAGACAGGACTTGCAGCCATCAGCCTGCGTGAAGATGATGAACTGATCGAAGTCAAGCTGACCAACAACAAGAAAGATATTTTCCTGGTAACAAAATACGGTCAGTGTATCCGCTTCCCGGAGACCGATGTCCGCAGCATGGGACGTACGGCGATGGGAGTCATCGGCATGCAGCTCAATGACGGCGACGAAGTCATTGGTATGCAGCTCAATACACAGGGAGATCACCTTCTGATCGTATCTGCAAACGGCATGGGAAAACTGACCTCGATCGATGAGTTCAAGAGCCAGAACCGCGGTGGTAAAGGTGTGAAATGTTATAAGATCATGGAGAAGACAGGAAACGTGATCGGTGTGAAGAACCTCCATATGGATGACGAGATCATGATGATCAATACCGAAGGCATTGTCATTCGTATGATGTGCAGCGACATTTCCGTTCTTGGACGTGTGACATCCGGTGTGAAACTTATGAATCTTTCGGAGAACGTATCTGTGGCAAGTATTGCGAAAGTCCGTGAAACTTCAGCAGACAGCGAAGATATCATTAAAAAAATCGAAGACGAAATGATCGAAGATGAGAAAAACGACGAAGAAATCAAAAACGAAGAGACAACACAGGAGTAATCAAACTGGAGGAAGACCATGATTTTGCGAAGAATGCTTGCAATCTGGATTTCAAAAGCAACATGTGTAGTATGTAAACTTGCCGGCAAACAGGGGGTAACCCTGGCCGGCAAAATTGCACTTAAAATAGATCCGAAAATCCTGATGGAACTTTCCGGGCAGGTGCGTAAAAAGATTTTTATCACCTGCGGAACAAACGGAAAGACGACAACCAATAATCTGCTCTGCTCGGCAATCGAGGCAGAAGGTGAGAAAGTGATCTGCAACCACACCGGTTCCAATATGCTCAACGGTGTCGTATCGGCATTCGTGCTGGCAGCAAAATGGAACGGAAAACTGGATGCGGATTATGCGTGTATTGAGATTGATGAGGCATCAACAGTAAGAGTTCTGCCGTATTTTAAACCGGACTATATGATTTTGACCAATCTTTTCCGTGATCAGCTCGACCGTTACGGGGAGATTGATATTACGATGGAACTGCTCAAAAAAGCCATGCATATGGCTCCTGATATGACACTTGTCGTAAATGGCGATGATGCACTTTCGGCATTTCTTGCAAAAGATTCCGGTAACAAATATGTTACGTTTGGTATCGGAAAGCAGTGTCAGCAGGAAAAAGAAAATGCAAGAGAGATCCGGGAAGGGCAGTTCTGCAAATGCTGCGGAGAAAAGCTGAATTACCATTTTTACCATTACAGTCAGCTTGGGGATTATGAGTGTCCGAACTGCGGATTTAAAAGACCGAAGCTCGATTTTGATGCTGAAAACGTAAAAAGCGGTGGAAAACTTTCCTTCGATGTGGATAACAGAGAAATAAAAGCCAACTACCGTGGATTCTACAACGTTTATAATATTCTGGCAGCCTATGCAGCAGCTCGCACAGCCGGTCTGGAATTAAAGAATTACAACAAAGTGCTGGCAGACTACAATCCGCAGAACGGACGTATGGAGCATTTTCATATCAAAAATACCGATGTTCTGCTGAACCTTGCAAAGAATCCGGCTGGATTTAACCAGAATATTTCCGCAGTGCAGGAAGATGACAAACCGAAAGATATCATCGTGCTGATCAACGATAAAGATCAGGATGGTACGGATATTTCCTGGCTCTGGGATGTGGATTTTGACCGTTTTCAGGATATGAATGCAGCGTCGATCACGGTCAGCGGAATCCGATGCCAGGATATGCGTCTGCGTCTGAAATATGTTGATATTCCATCCATGCTGGAACCGGATGTAGAAAAGGCGATCCGCAGCCGCATTGCAGACGGAACCGGAAATCTGTACGTGCTGGTAAATTATACGGCACTTTATGACACTCACAATATCCTGAAAAAATTAGAGCAGGAAAAAGCGTAGGAGGCGGCAGAAGCTATGAAAATTACAATCGGACATCTTTATCCGGATCTGTTGAACCTCTACGGAGACCGGGGAAATATCCAGTGCATGATGAAACGCTGCCAGTGGAGAGGCATTGAAGCAGAAACGCTGGAATTTAAACTGGAAGATGAAGTAGATTTTTCCAAACTAGATATTGTGCTGCTCGGAGGCGGTTCTGACCGTGAGCAGATGATCGTCTGCAAAAGACTGCAGCAGATCCAGAAAAACTTTAAAGATTATGTGGAAGACGGCGGTGTTGTGATCGCTGTCTGCGGTGGTTATCAGTTGCTTGGAGATTACTATCAGACGGACGAAGGCCGCATGGAAGGACTGCATCTGGTCAAACTCCATACGGAGCAGAAACCGGGAAGACTGATCAGCAATATCGTGCTGAAAAGCGATCTTTTTGATATGCCGGTCGTTGGATTTGAAAATCACGGCGGACGTACCGATATCGGTGATAACCAGCCGTTTGGCAAAGTCCTGTATGGTTCCGGAAACGACGGTGAATCTGGCTATGAAGGTATTGTATACAAGCATGTGATCGGCACCTATCTGCACGGACCACTGCTGCCGAAAAATCCACAGGTCTGTGACTGGCTGATAGAGAAAGCACTGGAGCGAAAATACGGAAAAGACATTGAGCTTCAGCCACTGGATGATCAGGAAGAAAAAGAAGCAAACGCTTATATAGTAAACAGATTTGTAAAATAGAGTATCAAAAAATAACGCACAAAAGAATAAATTTTATGATTTTCTGACACAAAGCAGGAAATTACAGGACAAAATAGATAGAAAAAAAGAATCTCTGAACGCTGATTATTGGAAGGATAGATAAAAAATCTTCCGGTAATCAGCTTTTTTTAGTAAATAGTAATTGAAAAAAGAAATTGAAAATGTTAAGATAAAGCAGATACATAAACATGTTTTTTATAAAACAGGAGGGTTTTTATGAAGTGGAAACAGTATTTAGCTATTATGACAGCAGCTGCAATGGTTATTTCCGGACCGGCAGTACCGATGAGTCAGGTATTCGCAGCAGATGCTCAGATGGTAACAGATGCAGATTTAAATGACACGACGGTGGCAGAGCCTGCAGCATGGGGAGCAACACCGAATGATGAACAGCTTTGGTACATGAAACAGGGGACAGCAGCATTCTGTCATTTCGGACCGAATACATTTAATAACGTTGAGTGGGGCGAAAAGTATGGAGAGACTGCTCCGGTAAATCTTTTTACTCTGACGAAAGATTTTGATGCAGAATCTCTTGTAAAAGCGGTAAAAGAAGCTGGATTCAGCCGTCTGATCCTCACAGCAAAACACCATGATGGATTTTGTCTGTGGTCAAGTGAGTATACGGATTATGATATAGCAAGTACAAACTATAAAAACGGCAAAGGAGATATTCTGGAAGAAATCTCAGATGCATGTACCAAGTATAATCTGGATATGGGCTGTTATCTTTCACCATGGGATATCTATGAAGATAAATATGGATGTTTCGGCGATAACAACAATAAGAAAAACAACCATAATAAAGGAAGTGAGAAAGGAACTTTCACGGATTACAATAAACTGTATGTAGCATGGATCAATGAAATCTGTCAGGCAAAAAAAGCAGATGGAAGCTATAAATATGGCAATAATAATCCAAAACGCCGTTCTGACCGTTTTGTAGAATGGTGGATGGATGGAGCACAGGGAAGTGCAAGTAATAGACAGACATACGACTGGAAAGCAATCCTGGGTGCTATCAGAGAGAATAATCCGCACTGTCAGGTATTTGGAACAGGTAAAGCGGTAAATGGTAAGAACGGTGCTGAAGATAAAGCACTGGCAGGAACGGGTGGTATCCACTGGATTGGAAACGAATCAGGCTGGGCATCTAATGAAACATGGGCAAAGATCAATATTGGTGAAGACTATGAGGAATTACCAAAATCCGATGGAGCTTATATTGGTGTGAGCGAAGGTGTACAGTGGTCTGTACCGGAAGTTGACACGAAAATGTTGGCAGGATGGTTCTGGAGAGATTCAGCAGGAGACAGTACGACAAAATCAGAAAAAGATCTTGCAGATATTTATTTCCGTACCGTGGGACGAGGTGCAACTTTACTTATGAATCTGTCTCCAAATAAAGAGGGTAAGGTAGGAGAAACACAGTTAAACCGTTTTAAAGAGTTTGGAAGCAACATTCAGGAAACCTTTGATGAGGACTTTACCAAAGAAGAAGGTGTAACAGCAAGTGCAACTTCTGTATGGGGAAATTCCAAAGAATTTTCGGCAAGTAAAGTAATTGATACGATTCCGGAAGGTCAGACATATGATGAAACATACTGGGCACCGGAAGATGGTAAGACAACAGGAAGTCTGGAGATTAATCTGAATGGTATTAAGAAATTCGATGTTGTTTCTATCGAGGAATATATCCAGAAAGGACAGACGATTTCTTCTTTCACAGTAGAATATAAAGACGTAACAGGAAGATGGCATGATTTCGGAAAAGGAGCTACGATTTCTGCAAAGCGTCTGTGCCGCAGTGAAGCAGTAGAAGGAACCGCAGTACGTATCAATATCACAGGGGCAAAAGCAACACCGAAGATCTGTAATGTAGGCGTATACAAAGCAGCAAAAGGATTCGAAGTAGAGTCATCAGGAAGTACGGTACTTCCGACTAACCTGAAAAAGATAGGAATCAGTAAGGCAACAAGAGAAGGTAACTGGACATTCGAAGCAGATGAAGATGGTGTAGCACAGGGTTCTGCATGGGGAAATGCAGGTGTAACAGCCAGCTTTAAATTTACAGGAACAAAAGCATGGGTTATTGGAACAGCTGATCCAAATCATGGAAACATGGACGTTTACATTGATGGAACAAAAGTTGATACGGTAAGTACAAAACAGGCTTCAAGAAAAATGGGAGCCCTGCTGTATACGACGAAAGAACTTGCATATGGAGAGCATACCATCAAACTTGTGGGAACTTCACAGGCACTTGGTATCAGTAAGATCTGGTATGCAGATGGTTCCGGTATCTTCAGTATGAAACAAAAAGAATGTGATCTGCTGTATGGCGGAACATATGATGTTGAAATTACACGTACTGCAGGTTCACATGGAAAAGTTACTGTTGGATATTCAACACAGTCAGCAGGGGCAGAACAAGGAGTAAACTATATCAACCTGACAGGAACCGTAACGTTTGAAGATGGAGAAACATCAAAGACAATTACTCTGACAGGACTGGAGAATGACAGAAGTGCTGATGGAAAAGACTTTTATTTCACATTGATGCAGGCAGAAAATTCAGAAGCATCTTTCGATACAGACAGTTATACACATGTAACATTGTATCATCCAAATGTAGATAAAATAATGGAAAGAGCAGAAGAAATCAATCTTGCAGACTATGAAGCAACAAGTGCAAATGCATTCCAGAGTGCAGTTTCCACATTGAAGGATCTGTTATTCGATGAAAAGGCAACGGATGAACAGAAGAAAACTGCCCTGAATACACTTGTAAAAGCTAAGAATGAACTTGTTTCAACAGGCAGCACAGGAATGGTTCTTCCAACAGCAGGAGAAGAAACAGAAGTAGAGGCAGAGGACTTTACACTGAAGCCGTTAAATGGAGATTCTACCAACCATGTACATGTAGTGGAACGATCTGAAGCAAGTGGCGGAAAAGTGGTCGACTGGTTTATGAATGGAGATACTATTTCCATGAACTTCTATGCTCCGGCAGCAGGACAGTATAAAGTGAAGGCTACTTATCAGAGTGGACGTACAGAGGCAGGCGGAAATCCAAATGTATTTTCATGGAAGGGTACTAATGTAGAGAGTGGAAGTCTGGATGTATATGGAGAAGCCGGTGCAACACAGGTACATACTGCAGAATTTACCATTAATGTAACAAAAAAAGGTCATGGCACTTTAGTTTTTGAAGGAACAGAAAAAGAAGGACCAAGAATTGATAAATTCGTATTCTCAAAAGAAAGTAAAGAAGCAACAGGCATTCAGATCAATAAACAGAAAATGAGCCTGAGCAAAAAAGATCAGACAGAAAGAATCTACGTAAAAGTAAATCCGGAGGATAGTGCAAACCAGAATGTAACATTTACGACTTCGGATAGCAAAGTAGCTACAGTAGATGAAAAAGGAAATGTAAAGGCAGTTGCAAACGGAACCGCTGTGATTACAGTAACCACTAAAGATGGAAAGCACAGTGCTTCCTGTGAGGTTACGGTATTTATCGAACAGCAGGTTATTGATGAACTGATTACAAAAATCAATGATGAACTTACTGCTTTAAAAGACAAGAAGGAAAGTGATTATACACCAGAATCTTGGAAAGAGTATAAGAAAGCTCTGGAAGCAGCTACAAACGCAGCAAAAGATGAAAAGGCAACGAAAGCAGACTTAGAGAAGGCACTTGCAGATCTGCAGGCAGCAGCAGCAAAACTTCAGAAAAAAGCACCTGAGTCAGAAACACCGTCAACGGATAAAAAGCCGGAAACTCCTTCAACCGATTCCAAGAATCCAACTGTTGGAACAGAAGCAAAAGTAGGAAAAGGTATCTATCGTGTAACAAACGCAAAGAAAAAGACAGTAGTTCTGGTAAAACCGCGTAAAGCCAACAATACAAGCTTTAACGTACCAAAGAGTGTGAAACTGGCAGACGGAAGATATAAAGTAGTTGGAATTGCTAAAAATGCATTTAAGAACAACAGAAAACTGAAGAAAGTTGTCATCGGAAGTCAGGTAACAAAGATCGGTGCAAATGCATTCAGCGGAGCTAAAAATCTGAAGACTATTACAATCAAATCCAAATCTCTGAAGAGCGTTGGAAAGAATGCATTCAAGGGAATCCATAAGAACTGCAAGATTAAAGTTCCAGCTAAGAAATTAAATAGCTACAAGAAACTTCTGAGTAAAAAAGGTCAGAAAGCAAGCGTAAAAATTACAAAATAAACCAGAGTCGAGAGTATCAATTCTGAAATAAAAGAGTAGTCTAAAAGAGTTGCCACAAAGGTGAAAAAACACCGGAGTGGCAGCTCTTTTAATATATGAGATAAAAATTATACATTCAGTGTTTCTGGAAGTTCGGCGATTTCACGTGCTTCTTTTTCTGAAAATCCCTTTTCGATAAGGCGTTTATATACGCGAACCTTTTCAGCGTGGATACCGGCAGTTTTACCGAGTTCAATTCCCTGCTCAATTCCCTGCTCAATTCCCTGCTTAATTCCTTCTCCGATGCCTTGTTTCAAGCCTTTTTCAATGCCTATTTTTTCAAGTCTTTCTGCTACGTCACACATACTGTGCACTCCTTTCTTTCTATTGAATATCATCTGATAGCGTTCATCACTGGTCATGACCTGGAGAAGTTTCAGTACTTCATCCACATGGCGAATTTCTGTCGGATCATCCGGGATATAGTTTTTATTTTTTCTTTTCTGAACAAAGAAATTTGCTACGATTTTAAAATCACTGTGGAAGCGGTCAATCTCTGCTTCTGTGAGCCATGCAATTTCAAATACTTTCATTTCATAATCATTGATATAATCGTTCAGTTCTTCTGGAATTTTCATCAATCCTTTGATATTCTTTTTGCCGTACCAGTGACGGTTTGTACCAAAGTACAATACAATTGTCATAACTGGCAGGATTTCTTTACGCTCTTCTAATAACTGACTGCGATATGAAGCACCGTCATAACCTACAATACGAAATGGCATATTTTTTTCTACACTGCTTTGATTTTCAATTCCACAAATTGCAAGTTCTACTTTTTTGTCTTTCCAGTATTTTGCAACATCCCTTTCCAGTTCATGAACTTTTCCATCCTCTGCTTTATATTGAGAATGAACCTGAGTATTTTCCAGAGACTCCGGCAAAATTCGCTGTTCCCCGTTAAAAATCAGTCCGTTTATAATGTCTGCAAATACGTCGTTGTAATCTTCCAGTAGTTTTTCTGTAATATCTTTTTGTCCCATAGGCTGCTCCTTTTCTTTTGTTAAGTGATAAGTGAGTTCACCTGACACAGAACAACCTGAATATAAAAATTTTTCTTATGAGACAGATAAAAATACAGTTTCTTCAAGCCGTCTGTGCAGGTATTTGATTTTGTTGGATTTTCCTGCCGAACGGCAATGAAAGTCAGATTTAAAAATAGAATAAAGATTGTTTGTGCTTATTATAAATGAATAAGTGATGCTTGTCAATCTTTTTGAATACTTTTGGAAGAAAATTGGAAATATCAAAAAGAGCAGAAAAAACTTTTCAAAAATGAAAAGGATAATGAAGTAAAAATAATTTGTAAACTGTGAGCTTTAAAAAGCAAAAAAAGTAAGGTATATTATAAAAGAAATATAATAAAATCGGAGGAGAAAAAGTGAAAAAATTTGCTTATCAGGCAACGCAGAGATTGTATGCACTTATAGTTGGAATAATATTTTTGTTGATATTATTTGGACAATGGTGCAGCTATAGAATGAAAAAGGGATTTTTGGTTCCCAATATTGTAATTTTAGTGGGATTCATTTTAGTTGGGTTGGTTATATATTGCTGAAAATAGAAAGCAAAAAGAAGCCAGAACATGGAACTATGATTTAGTTGTAAAAATTTCTTTAATAGTATTGTTTGTTATTCAAATTTTTATTGCATATAATATAGTTTTTGAACCTGGATGGGATGCAGGAGGAATTTACAACAGTGCAAAAATATTTGTAAACGGAAATCGGGCGGATATCGTTATAAGATATCCATTTTCTATGTATCCAAATAATTTACTGCTGCTGTTTATAGAGTCAGCTGTTATTTCTTTCTGTAATTTGTTTGCAAATGAAAATGAAGTTGTACAGTTAATGTTTTTTGCAGTTCTTAATTCAATGATAAATGTCGCTGCGTGCTATTTGACATATAAAAGTGCCAATCTCATTTGTAAGAAAAAAATTGCATTTGCTGCCTTTATATTAGCTGTTTTAAATTTGGGCTTATCTCCGTGGAATGTAATTTTTTATTCAGATTCGTTAGGATTGGTCTTTCCGATACTGACGTTTTATTTATTTATGAAACCAAATAAAACAGAAAAAATGGAGTGGATTTCCAAAATTATGGCAGTGATTGCAGGCTGTATCGGATATAATATCAAGCCACAATGTCTTATTATGCTGATAGCACTGTTTATCATCCAGTTTTTCAGTTGTTTAAAAAACAAGAAAAAACTTCTTCAAATTGTGATGTTGGCGGGATGTTTTATTCTTTCACTAATAACAATAAAAACAAGTATCAATTTGATTTGTGAAAAAAATCAAATTGTTCTGGATTCAAGTCAGAGATTGGGAATGTCCCATTTTCTGATGATGGGAAATAATGAAGAAGGTGGAGGTCTTTACGTTGGGGATGATGTGACATATTCGAAATCCTTTGCAACGCCACAGGAAAGAAAAAAAGCAAATATACAAAGAACTTTTGAAAGAATGAAAGATATGGGAATAGCAGGTTATCTCCGATTTTTAGCAAAAAAGATGCTTACTGTCTATAATGATGGTACTTATGCATGGGGCGGAGAAGGAAACTTTTTTATGGTTGTTTTTCCGCAGCCTGATAATCATATAGCTGTCTTTCTAAGAAATATATATTATGCAGATCACAAATATTATGATATCTTTGTAACAGTAATGCAGAGTATCTGGGTTTTTGTGCTGGGTGCGGCTGCTCTCTCGGGATTGGGGAAAGAAAATCGGCAGGAGATTATAGTGCTGATGCTTTCCATTGCAGGACTGACCTTATTTGAAGTTCTTTTCGAAGCGAGAGCCAGGTATCTGTATACCTATGCTCCGGTATTTTGTATTTTAGCAGCAAATGGAATAGAAAAATTAAACAGTGAGATAAAGAAGAAAAACAGATTATAAAAGCATTTGAGGAGAAAAAATGAAACCAAGATTATATATGATAATACCTTGTTATAATGAAGAAAAAGTGCTTCCTATTACATCAGAAATGTTTCTGGAAGAGCTGAATTTATTGATCACAAAAGATAAAATAAGTGAAAACAGCAGAATTTTATTTGTCAATGATGGAAGTAAGGATAAAACATGGGATTTGATTAAGGAACTTTCAGAGAAAGACGAACATTTTATTGGTATTTGTCAGAGCCGAAACAGAGGACATCAAAATGCTGTTTTGGCAGGAATGATGGAAGCAAAGGATGTTGCGGACATTACTATTTCAATTGATTGTGACGGACAAGATGATATAGCTGCTATGGAAGCGATGGTGGATCGTTATCATGAGGGCTGCGAAATCGTATATGGTGTAAGAAGCAATCGTGATACAGATACATTTTTTAAGAGATTTACGGCTCAGACTTTTTATAAGCTATTAAATAAACTTGGGGGAGAGATTGTGTACAATCATGCAGATTATCGACTGGTTTCAGCCAGAGTATTAAAGGAATTTGCAAATTTTAAAGAAGTCAATCTATTCTTACGGGGTATGATTCCACTGGTAGGATTTAAAAGTACGAGCGTTTATTATGAAAGGCACGAAAGACTTGCCGGAGAATCTCATTATCCGATTTCAAAAATGCTTGCACTGGCGTTTGATGGAATTACAAGTTTGAGTGTAAAACCGATTCGCTTGATTGCAGGGTTTGGACTTGGAGTTTCTGCCTTAAGTTTTATAGGAATTATCTGGGCGGTTGTTGCAACAATTTTAGGAAGAACCGTAGCCGGATGGTCCAGTACGGTATGTATCGTATGCTTTATGGGGGGAATACAGTTGATCTGTCTCGGTGTTTTGGGAGAATACATCGGAAAAATCTATATGGAAGTAAAAGCAAGACCGCGATATATTATCAGTGAACGCACATGGGAAAAAGATGAAAAGGCGGAGAAAAAGAAATGTTCAAAATAGAAAGAAAAATTGTAGAATTTGTGGAACGAAATGTTAATATATTATTTATGCTGGCAATTACAGGTTTGGCAATTGCTGTACGTTATGCGGGAAGAGATTTTGTTTCCGGTGATATGACATGGTTTCTTCTGGGATGGTTTCAAAAAATAGCGGATAACGGAGGCATCCATAGTTTAAAAAATCAGGTTGGAGATTACAATATATTATATCAGACAATAGTAGCATTATTTACATATATAGGAGACAAGAGCATTTATTACTATAAAATATTATCGATTTTCTTTGATTTTTGCATGGCAATATCAGCAGCTATATTTGCATGCGAATTGAGCAAAAAAGAAAAAAATGATAAAGTATTTTTTATTACGTTTGCTGCAGTTATCATGTTGCCGACCGTTATTCTTAATTCTGCTTACTGGGGACAATGCGATTCTATTTATACGACCTTTATCATTCTTACATTACTGTATTTGTATAAGGGAAAATATCACAGTGCATTTGTTTTTTTAGGTATTGCTTTTGCATTTAAAATGCAGACAATATTTATTTTTCCATTTATTATATGTTTCTATATTTATAAAAAACAATTTAGCATATTTGAACTTCTTATTACCGTGTTTACCTTCTGGATATCGGGAATATGTGCTTTTGTCCAGGGACGGAGCTTACTTGATCCGTTTAGAATTTATACGAATCAGACAGGTACATACCAGGATATGCATGTGAATTTTCCGAGTTTTTGGATGTTTGTAGGAAATGATTATGAATGGCTGAAAACGGCAGCAATCGTTATGGCGGCAAGTATATGTGGCATGGGATTGTATATTATTATGAAAAGAAAGTTAGATTGTAGTCGTCCTGAAAATTTTGTATGTATTGCGAGCTGGTTTATCTGGACTTGTGTATTGTTTTTACCGGCAATGCATGAAAGATATGCATATCCGTTGGAAATACTTTTGGTTATACTTACTTGCATCAATAAAGACTATTTAAAGTATTCTTCGGTGGTAATATTATTTAGTTTATTTACTTATGGAAATTATCTGTTTTCAAATGGGGGACTTGACAAGTATATAGTAATTATTTATGCAGGCTGTTATTTACATTTTACATATACAATCCTAAAAAAGAACAGTAAGACGGCTACAGTAACAGACAAGGAGATGCAAAATGAATCATAAAATTTTACAGGAAAGTGCAGACGATTCTATTTTACAGGAAGACCTGGATCGTATTTCAGAGAGTGATATTCCATTGGAAGAGCTGAAGGGCAAGACAGTTCTGGTAACGGGAGCGACCGGGCTGATTGGTTCTCTGCTGGTAAAAGCATTACAGTGTTGTAATCGAAGAAAAGAGACAGGTATCAAAATCCTGGCACTTGTGCGTAATCAGGAAAAGGCAGAAAGACTTTTTGGTGATTTGTTAAAGAGAGAGGATTTAAAGCTGGTGATCGGAGATATTACGATGCCGGTTGAAGTGGAAGATAAGATTGATTATATCATCCACTGTGCGAGTATCACGACTTCTAAAATCATGATCAGCAGACCGGTGGACGTGATCCGGACGTCTCTTAACGGAACGGAGAATCTGCTGGAAATTGCAAAGGAAAAACAGGTCAGAAGCATGGTTTATGTTTCTTCAATGGAAATGTATGGGGTATTAAATTTACAGGATGATCAGATGGTGACAGAGGAAATGACGGGCTATTTAAATCCACTGGCATTACGCAGCAATTATCCGGAAAGCAAGCGTATGTGTGAGAATATGTGCGTTGCCTATGGAACGCAGTATGAAGTTCCGGTGAAGATCGCAAGACTGGCACAGACGTTTGGTGCCGGAGTATTGCCAGGGGAAAACCGTGTTTTTGCACAGTTTGCAAGAAGTGCCATGAAGGGCAGTGATATTGTACTTCATACAGAAGGAAAATCCGAAGGAAATTATTGCTATACGGCGGATGCAGTACGGGCATTGCTGACCATTCTGGTTAAAGGCGAAAATATGCAGGCCTATAATGTGGTGAATGAGAAATCGCATATTACGATTGCGGATATGGCAAAATTTGTTGTAGAGAAGATTGCAGAAAAGCCGATAAAAGTTGTATTTGATATTCCAAAGGAAAATAAATTTGGATATGCCAGTGATACAAAAATGCATCTGGCTGCCACCAGATTGATGGCACTTGGATGGCAGCCGGAAACAGATCTGGAAGAATCCTATCGAAGACTGATTGCGAGTATGAAAAACAGAAATGTTTAAAAGTATTTTTATAGATTTGGCAGTAAATGATTCGATTTGTCTGAAATGGTTACACAGTCTTCCGTAATCGTTCAGACATCAAAATATCGGTCAAGCTTACTTAAGGATTTGCGTATGTGAAGTAACTGAAACAGTTTGCTTCGAACCGCATCTACACAGCAGCCAACAACAAAAATGGCAAGGATAATTCCGAAAAAGAATAAGAGCATTTTTGAAACAGAACCATTTGTGATAAAAGCAAAACGGTCTGTCATAACATAACTGCGGACAAGAGGATGATCATGCAACAGATAGACACCGAAAGAAAGAGGTGATATCAGCATGATCATTTTTTTGACGGACTCGGAAAAGCTCATGCTGCCGAAAATGAGGAGCAATGACATGGCCGCCAGTACAATAAAAGGTGATGTATAGTGAATCAAAAAAGAAGAATCCAGAGTAAATCCGCTGATCGGAAATTTTTCAACAAGAATTTTGCTGCTCCATGTAATTAAAATGCAGAAAAAATATAAGATAAAGTATTTTTTCTTTTTAGAGTGAGAGACCAGATTCAGTTTTTTGATGCACGCACCGAGAAGGTACATCAGTGTGAGCCAGAAAACACTGTATCCGTCGCCCATATAAAAAACATCCTGCTGCGGTGTAAAAGTCTGTGAAATGGTCGGAACCACAGAAAATACGACAAGAGTAAAACAGAATAAAGTTTTTATCTGCTTTTCGGAGAGATTCCGAAACATTTGATTGATGAATGGGGAGAGAAAAAACACTCCTGCATAAGCAGTAAAATACCAGTATTCTTTTCGGGTGACCGGAAAGAGTGCTTGTATCCAGCCGGATGTATTTCTGCTTTCCGGAAGCAGAAAAAAGAAAACTGTGTTGATCAGGATTCCATAAAATAAGACCTGAAGCCAAAGAATCAGAATGTTTGAAATCTTAAAATGAGAATCAACACTGACAAATCCGGATATCATAGCGTAAGTATTTACAGCACCGAAGGCAATCACTTCCAGCAGCCACGCAATCTGATAATGTACCGATAAAAAAGAAACAGAACGTAAAATACCGCCATGCCCCAGAGTGTGGAGCATGACGATCATAATCATAGAAATCATTCGAAGAAAATCAATACCATAATTTCGTGTTTTCATAAGTCTTTTCCTTATTAAAGAAATCAATCCTGAATCTTGTCAACAGTAATATTTGGAAAAAGTGCATACCCGACAGAGAGACTGTTCGGATTGCAGTAAGGAATCTTGTTATTTCCATTGAAGGTTCCTGAGCAGGTGATCTTCTTATCCAGATAGGAAACATAGTCTTTCATTTTCATGGATAATGAATAGATATGTCCTGTGCCCTCTTCAGATAACAGCATAACCAGATTGTTTGACTCGGCATCAGCATTTTCATATACAACTTTGCCGGTTACGGAAACTTTTGAGTCAGCATAATAAAGAGGATATTTGCAGATTTCTCTGTAATCTTTCGTCAGGTGCATCGGATCAGCGGTGGTGTCATCGTCTTCAATTTCCCCACAGATCGTGGTAAATTCCGGAAGAGAATCAAGAGCTTCGACATCCGTAACGGATACCAGATCGCTGTATTGTTTCATGGCATCTTCTGAAATAATCCAGTCCTTAAAGGAATCAAATGACTTTTTGTAACCGAGCAGGCGGTGATATAAAATGGTAGAGCTGTCCGAAATCTCGGACAAACCATTATAAACGCCGTAAATTTTTATCCTGTCACCTACGGAAAGATTTGGAATACATGGAGTAGCAAATTTATCTGTTTTTAATGTTACTGCACGAAACAGATAAGGATTGCCGGCATCATCTTTGATCTTGAAATAGGCATATTTTGTGCTTTCGTAGATTTCCTGAACTTCACCTTCAACCTCAATTGGATGATCAACGTGATCGTAAGGATTTTCTGTTAATTCTTTATAAGGTATAGACCGGGCATTTGCTTTCCATTCTGAGATTGGAGTACAAAGATAAAACCAGTCTACAGATGCTGCTTTGGAATCGGCAGAATAGGATTTAATTTTTTTGTATGGTTTTCCGGCAATGGCAGAATATTTTAAAAAAATGCCGTCAGGGTCTGTTTCTTTTATTTTTCCTGAAATCAGACCGTCTTTGTACTGAACTTCTGCTGATTCTCCATCTTTGTAAGAAATGACACAGTCACCGGAAAAAGCATCGTCATCCCATCTTCCTTCTATCTGAAGAAAATCAGCGGATTTACCGGCAGGAGTGAAAATAGCTTCTCCGGCATCAGCATTCTTCGTAACGGTTCCATAATATACTTTATTAAAAACATTTACATTTACGAACTGCTCGTTTTTACTGTCTGCTGCACTGGTGTGAAACGAACATACACCGGCTAAAACCAGCAGGCAGGCAATCGCTTTTTTTAACATTATAGATCGCTCCTCTCTTCTGAGTATTTTACTAATAAAAAGGAAATCAGTCAAATATTACTTCTGTTTTTGAAGGAATCATAATTCACTCACATTTATATTATTAAATCAATTATGGGAGAATGCATATTACTGCTGCGTAGTTTTTCGGGTCTTGTTTTTAACAGTATTGTTTGTTATAATCAATAACCAGAGATTAAAGGAGAAAGAGGATGTTTATGGGCAAAAAGCGAAAAGCTGTCATGCTTGGAGTAAATGTATTTCTTGTACTGGCACTTTTATGGTCTGTAGTTTTTACCGTTGACCGAAAGAATGCGGCCTACACCAATACGGACATAGAACGATACAAGAGTTTAAATACCATACCAAAGCTTGGAGCTGTCACGAACAGCAGAACAGCTGAGATCCAGTTTTCATTGTACGATGAAAAATTATATGGCATAGCTCTCTTTTTTTATGTATCGGGAGAAAATACCGATGGAGAGCTTGTATGTTCATTGAAGCACGATGGAGAGACTATTTCAGAACAGACGGTTGCAGTGAAGGAGCTGTTTGCTCTTGTCAATAAGAATGAAATTAAACCAAAAGAACTGATTCTTGGAAACGGTGAAGTATGCAATGGCGATTATACGCTGGAAATAAAGGGAAGTGGAATTTCACCGCAGACAAGGATTTCTTTATATGGTAATAAGGCAGATGAATATTTTCTGGATTATACCAATGCAAATTATCAGAACTATAATGGAATTCTTTATATTGTGGAAACTTTAGAACCAGAACGACCATATGTATGGGCCTGTGCATTTTTACTGGCTATGAGTTTTGTCTTTAGCCTGATCATATGTATGAATGAGAGGGAGAAAGAACATGAATAATATTAAGAAACATAAGAGACTGATAGCTGCGATTGTTGTGATTCTGCTGGCAGTGCTGGTAGAGATTTTTGCAAACCGGTCTGCATGGGGACATGCATATGATCTGGATATTACCAATCATATGTACATCAGCGAGAGTGCAGGTCAGGAAGAATATCAGGTTATATTTTCTGCTCCAAAAGGACTTTATATTCAGATGCTCCATGTGCAGGGGCATTTTAAAGATGAAGAGTTCTATGATATAGAAACAAAAGAAATCAATGATTTTGGCAAAGAAACAGAGCAAAAATATCATGACTGTGTAAATAAACTTCTGCCGGAATATTCAACCAGCATCAACAAAAAAGTCACCTATCTGAAGATGACCATGAAGAAGAATAAGGATGCAGAACTGACAAAAGTATCTCTGTCCAATAAAGCAGACATTAATCTGTATCGTTATTTCTTTATACTGTTGATCGGAGCGATGATTTACTGTACTTTCTTTGAAAAAGAATTTATCAAGAAGACAGAATGGTATTTCGCAGTATTTGCACTGAGTTTTGGCATGTTGATCATTGCAGCGGCCCAGCCAACCTGCAATTCCTGGGACGAGCAGATTCATTTCCGGGATTCTTATCGAATTGCCAGCGGGCATAATGTAGAATGGACAGAAGCCGGACTTAACATTATGAACCGCATTAATCCAAAATGTAATACAAAGGAAGAATATAAACTTCTGAAAGCATATATGGATGAACATGGCACGGAAGTTGTTATGAAAGAGACGCAGGAAACGTCAGGAATTTCCTATGATAAAATTGCATATATCCCGATGGCAGTTTTTCTGTTTATCGGAAAGAATTTGAAACTTCCATTTTCGGCAGTGTTTGCACTTGGAAAATTCGGCAATCTTCTGATGTATGTGATTGTGATGTTTTGGGCGATTCGCCTTGCAAAGAGCAGAAAATTACTGCTGGCGTTTGTGGCGATGCTTCCGACGCCGCTGTTTCTGGCATCGTCTTATACGTATGACAGCGTTGTGTTCTCGTTCATTACACTGGGATGTGTCCTGTGGTCAAGAGAAGCATTTTTCCAGTCAACGAAGTATTATCATACAGCTTCTGTGATCGGAGCAATATTTATGATGTCCGTCGGATGTCTCTCAAAAGCAGTTTATATTCCACTGGTATTGCTGATGCTTCTGCTGCCGCAGTTTTATAAAAAGAATAAAAAAGAAAAAATCTTATTCCTGATCGGAATCGGAGTATTATTCCTGGTAGTTATGGCAACGTTTGTATTACCGGTTATTTCCAATACAGTGTCGGGGAATATTGCTTATGGCGGCGATTCACGAGGCGGAGATACCAGCGTTGTAAGACAGCTGGTATCTATGGTAAAACATCCGCTGGCAAGTATCCGGCTTATGTTCGGAAGTATTTTCCAGCTGGACAATTTCCGAAATCTGGGTAATATAGATTCCGATAATTATTTCTTCGGAAATCTGATGTTTTTAAATTATGCATCAAGGGGAACACTTGCAGATAAATGGAGTATCCTGTTGCTTCCGATGCTGACCCTGCTGGTTTTTCAGAAAGAAAAGGGCAGCAGCAGACTGGCAAATTGTGAAATATGGAAACGAATCCTGATGTGGGGCATTTTTCTGATCACGGTAATGCTGATCTGGAGTGCAATGTATTTAAGTTTTACGCCGGTAGGAGAGGCAAGTATCGCCGGTGTGCAGGCAAGATATTATCTGCCGCTTATTTATCTTGGAGCATTATTGCTTTCAAATTCAAAGATAAAAGTAGAAATCAGTAAATACGGACTGGCAAAACTATCATTTATTGTTGCAAATATACTGCAAATTGCAGCGGTATGGGAATTATTGCTGCAGGGAAGATTAATATAGGGGAATAGAATGACAAAAAGAAATGATCATACGTTTGCAATTTGTGCATACAAAGAAAGTCCATATTTAGAGGAATGCATACTTTCTCTAAAAAATCAGACGGTTAAAAGCAATATCATAATGGCTACTTCAACGCCGAATGAATGGATACAGGGACTGGCAGAGAAATATGAGATTCCGCTGTACATCAATACAGGTGAAGGCGGGATTGCCCAGGACTGGAATTTTGCATACAGACAGGCAAAAACAGACTATATCACGATCGCCCATCAGGATGATATCTATGAACCGAATTATTTGAAAATGATTTTCGGAGAACTGAAAAAAGGTAAAGATCCGATTGTTGTGTTTACCGATTATGGTGAACTCAGAGATGGAGAAAAAGTTCAGAAATCAACGCTGCTCACAATCAAACGTATTCTGCTGCTGCCGATGCGAGTTCAGGGATTCCAGAATGTGCGATTTTTTAAACGCCTTTTTCTGAGGTTCGGCAATCCGGTCTGCTGTCCGGCGACAACTTACATCAGGAAAAAATTTAAGGGGGATCCGTTTGAAGTAAGATTCTCAAGCAACGTAGACTGGATGATGCTGGAGAAGCAGTCCAGAGAAGAGGGATCTTTCTGTTATATATCAGACATAGGTATGTATCATCGTATTCATGAAAAATCAACAACGACAGAAATCATTCATGGAGATATCCGCTGGAGAGAAGACTACGAAATGTTTCGAAAATTCTGGCCGGCATGGGTTGCAAAACCGCTTGTCAGGGTTTATCGTTTAAGTGAGAAATCAAATAACATACAACAGAGGGAAGAAAAATGAAGGTATTAGTGATCATTCCGGCATATAATGAAGAATTAAATATCAAAAAAGTAGTGTCTAATTTGATCGATCATTATCCACAGTATAACTATGTAGTTGTAAACGATGGTTCCGCAGACAGCACATCGCAGATCTGTCACCAGGAAGGCTACAATATCATAGACCTGCCGGTCAATCTTGGACTTGCAGGAGCTTTCCAGACAGGACTGAAATATGCAGATCAGGAAGGTTATGACTGTGCGATCCAGTTTGATGCGGACGGGCAGCACAGACCGGAATATATCGAAGATCTTTTAAAAGAAATTGAAAACGGATATGATATTGTGATCGGTTCCCGTTTTGTGACGGAGAAAAAACCATTCTCGATGCGAATGTTAGGAAATCGTATGATCGAAAGAGCAATCAAATTTTCAACCGGGAAGGTACTGACCGATCCTACTTCCGGAATGCGTATGTACAGTAAGAAGATCATTCACGAATTTGCATCCAATATCAACTACGGACCAGAGCCGGATACCATTTCATTCATGATCAAACAGGGAGCTTCCGTTAAGGATGTGCAGGTGAAAATGGATGAAAGAACTGCAGGAGAAAGTTATCTGAATCTGACAAGATCGATCGCCTATATGCTCAGAATGATGCTTTCGATTCTGTTTATCCAGAATTTCAGAAAACGCAGAAAAGCAGACTAAGAAGGGAGTCAATATGTCGATCTATTTAAGAATTATTCTGGTTGTCATATCCATGCTCAGTATGATGAACGTTATGAAGAGAGTGAGAAGATACAAACTGCAGATAGAAAACTCTATTTTTTGGATCATTTTTTCACTGCTGCTGATACTGGTGGCAGTCTTCCCGGATCCGATGTTCTGGCTTGCAGACCTTTTGGGCATTCAGTCTCCGGCAAATATGGTATTTCTCTTTGTTATCTTTATCCTTTTAATTAAGACATTTAATCTGACACTTGAAATTTCACAGCTTCAGTACAAAATACAGGAGCTGGTACAGAAAATAGCATTAGATGAAAATAAAAAGAACAAAGAAGCGGACAAGGAGGAAAAATGAGCAAAGTATCTGTGATTGTTCCGGTTTATAATGTAGAGCAATATATAAAACGATGCCTGAAAAGTATTCTGGATCAGAGCTGGCAGGATTTTGAGATTTTATGTGTGGATGACTGTGGTCAGGATCAGAGCATTTCTATTATAGAGCAGATGCAGAAAGAATATCCGCAGAAAATAAAA
>ERZ791884.1029-NODE-1029-length-22578-cov-17.734316_pt1 | contig 22578 bp, 17 predicted proteins | sample MGYA00509941_ERZ791884 | MGnify/ENA primary metagenome ERZ791884 (study PRJEB30046, sample SAMN00792095) | human gut metagenome | study: EMG produced TPA metagenomics assembly of the A metagenome-wide association study of gut microbiota in type 2... | reverse complement strand
CCTGCGGATTCATCTGGCGGAGCTGAAGAAGTGAATATTTCTGGAGATTGAAAAAACCAGCGGGTTTGTGCCGCTGGTTTTTCTTGTATCCTTTGGGTTTGGGTATCCGTTTGGAGGGGGAAAGCAGGGGCAAGGTGCGGTAGAGCGGCTATGTGGTCGCGCCCATTTGGCGCGACAATGTGCAAGTAGTGGGCAGAGCGGCTTGGGGGCGCTCCTGCGGGAGCGCAAAGTTACTGGCAGGGACGCTTCGCTGCCTGCGCCTTTGTTGGCGGCTTCCTTGGAATTGGTCGCCCGTGGAACAGTTGGGGCGTTGCCCCAAACCCCACAAGGGGCGCTGCCCCTTGACCCCGCCAAAGGGTCTTCGACCCTCTGGACTCCCATTCGCGCGATTGAGTTGGTGACGACTGCATACAGTGCCCGCGTGTTTATCCTTTTGGCGCTGCGACTTCCTCCCTTACCGCACGATTCGATAATACCGCCTCGATGTCAGCAAATACATCAGTGCATAAATCACCGCAAACACCACATAGCATCCAATCCCGATTCCATAAAACAGCGAGTCATTATGCAATCCAAATGCCCCTAAAATCAGCCGAATCATCGGCATCGCAAACATCATATGCAGCCCTGCCATCAGCAGCGGCGCAAAGAACACCGTCAGCACCTGCGAATTGACGCTCCGGCGAATTTCCGCATCCGTTAAGCCCACTTTCCGCATCACGGCAAAGCGCTCCGCATCCTCATAGCCCTCGCAAATCTGCTTGTAGTACATAATCAGCACTGCCGCAATGGAGAACAGCGGGCCCAGAATCATGCCAAGGAAGAAGAGACCGCCGAAGAGAGAAAGACTGTCCCTGCGGCAAAGCGCACGCGTATCCACATTCAGGGAAGACATGCCGTAAAATTCTTTTCCCGTCGACTTCATCGCTTCCCAGATTCGGCTGCGGAGTGTCTTGACTAATTTCTCCTGCGTGTCCGTGTCCGCCTCCGAATCCAAGTCGAAATGCAGCGCCAGACGATCCATCATCATTGCCTTGCCGCTGTTCTCTCCGACCAGCGCCATTATTTCGCTGCGGAACGCTTCCGCATCGTTGGTGAAAACGACCAGGCAGCCCCATGCGCTTCGGTAATCCGCGCTGAGCAGCCGCTTCGGCAGCTCCTTTTCCGCATGAATCATGCGGTACGGCGCAGAGCCGTAAAAGGACATGCTGGAAAATGCTTCGTTGGTCTTGAACGACGCGTACAGCAATTCCCTGTCTGCCAGCGTCACCGTTTCGCCCGTCGCCTGCTCATAAACAGACAGCGGATATACGGTCAATTCCAAAACGTTCGCCTTGAGCGAATCTGCATCCGTGATAATGCCATAATCGCCGTTTTGCACCTTTCCCGTTGCTACCAATGCGCGCTGGGATGTGATGTTTTCCGGCGTTAAGCCCATTTCCTCTGTCACAGTCAGTGCCATCTGCCGCATAGCGTCCAGCCGTTCCCTGTTCTCCTCGCCGTCGCGCGCCTCCAACCCTATCGTCAGGTTGATGTCCTGCGGGCAGATGGCATCCACCATGCTGTCCGTTCCAGCAGACAGGCAAACCGTCGAAGTCAAAATGACCAGCACCATCGTGCAGAGAATGCAGATGGTCGCCATGCCCGCGCCGTTGCGCTTCATGCGGTACGCCATCGCGGATACGCTGATGAAGTGGCGCGTCTGATAATAGTAGCGCTTGCTCCTGCGCAGCATCCGACACAGCGTCACCGACCCGGACACAAACAGCAGGTATGTTGCGATAATCACCATCAGCACCGCGACGAAAAAGAACATCAGCGCTTCCATAGGCGATTGGCTGACCGCCGCCAGATAGTATGCGCCCAGAAGAATCACCAGTCCGGCGAGGGCGAAGAACCAATTGCCCTTCGGCGGCTTTTCGCCCACGCTTTCACTTTTCAGCAGGGCGACAGGGTTCGTCAGGCGCATCCGCCAGAGGTTCGCCAGCAGAATCAGCACATAGATGCCGCCGAACAGAAGCAGCACCCACGTCACGCCATCCGGATAGAACAGCTCCATCGGCACGGTGTAATCCGCGTGCAGCAGGTTAATCAGCGCCATTTCGACCAGCCGGGAGAGGCTCAACCCCAGCAGCAAACCGCCAGCGAATACCAGCAGCGCCGTCAGCAGCGTTTCCCACAGCATCACGCGGGCGATATTTCCCTTGCCCATGCCGAGGATGTTGTACAGCCCGAACTCCTTCATGCGCCGCCGAATCAGGAATGAATTGCAGTAGTAGAGGAAAATCACCGAGAACACGCTGATGACGATTTTGCCCATTTGCAGCACCATCAGCGTCGTGCCGCCCATGCTGAGCGCGCCCATCAGCGCCGGCCGTGTCAGGTAGTTCATGATGTAGGACACGCCCACCATCAGGATGCCCATTAGCAGATATGGCAGATATGTTTCCGCGTTTTTGCGGATGCCCTGCCACGCCAGCTTGGGATAAAGCAGCGGTTTCTTCATGCCATTTCACCGTCCATTGCGTCCTTGCGCGTCATCACGGTCAGCGCGGCGCTGATTTTCTCGTAGAACTGTTCGTTCGTCATTTCGCCGCGGTAAAGCTGGTGATACACCTGCCCGTCACGGATGAAGAGGATGCGCCCCGCGCGGCTTGCCGCCTTGAGCGAGTGCGTCACCATCAGCAGCGTCTGCCCAGTCTGGTTGATTTGCTGGAAGACGTCCAGCAGCGCGTCCGTTGCGCGGGAATCCAGCGCGCCGGTTGGTTCGTCTGCCAGAATCAGGCGTGGATGCGTAATCAGCGCCCGGCACACGGCGGCGCGCTGCTTCTGCCCGCCGGAGACTTCGTAGGGGTACTTTTCCAGCAGGTTCGCAATCCGCAGCTGATTAGCAATCGGCAGCAGATTCGCCTCCATCTCGCGCCAGTTCATGCCTTGCAGCACCAGCGGCAGGAGAATATTGTCTTTGAGCGAAAAGGTGTCCAGCAGGTTGAAGTCCTGAAAGACGAACCCCAGCTGATCGCGCCGGAACGCTGCCAGCTGATTTTCACGAATCGCGCTGATGTCCTTGCCATCCAGCAGCACCGTGCCGCTCGTCGGGCGGTCAAGTGCCGCCAGTATGTTCAGCAGCGTCGTTTTGCCCGACCCCGATTCGCCCATAATGGCGACATACTCGCCCTCATCCACCGTGAAGGACACATCCGTCAGCGCCTGCACCTGATTGCCCCCGAACCGCGTCGCATACACCTTGCGAATATTCTTTGCTTCCAGCAATGCCATGATTCTTCCTCCTCAAAAGCCGCGCTATTTCCGCGGGTGAATTTCCTTTTGACACGTCTATTCTACCACGCGCCCGACCGCCCCGCCATCGAATCGGGTGACATTTTGCCCGCTCTGTGTGACATTTCTGTAAGATGCGGTGATTTTGCTTGCAATAAAGCAGCAATACAAGCCAAGCAGCATGGCGGTGCGAAGCGCGAAGGGGTCAAGGGGGCGACCGCAAACTTCGTTCGTTTCCATTGCCCCCTTGTCGCGCCCGCAGGCGCGAAATCCCCTGCATGGATGCAATCCCTTGCAAAAAAATTTCCCCCGTTGGGAACAACACCCCACCCCTCATCGTTTCTCATCATGCAGGGAGGAAAAACCCCCCGACACAAAACGCAATTACGAATCAAAAAACGACTTTTTGAAAGGCTGGTACATCTCCATGAAGAAGCTGATTTCCCTGTTCCTCGCCCTGATGATGGCAATCCTTGCAATCCCCGCGCTGGCGGAGGATGCCCAAGACCCCGATATGGCATTTGACCCCGATATTGACCCCGACTTTCTCGTCGGCGCATGGGAAAGCTGGACAGGCAACCCGCTGGAAATCCCCGACGACGTGAAGTACATCTTCGACCGCGCAACGGATGAACTCATCGGCGAACCCTATAATTATGAAGCAATCGCCATCCTTGGCACGCAGGTTGTCGCTGGAACAAACTACTGCTTCCTCTGCCGAAAGATTTCCTACGAGACGGGCGAAACGATTGGCTATACGCTTGTGTATGTTTTTTACAGCCTGAACGATGACGTGGAATTGCTGAATGAGCAAGACATTGTGTTTGCGCCGGATGCAACATCGTCGAAAGTCGCGGAATCCACCGACGCGAACGGTGAGATTCTCCCCGGTGCATGGGTAAACTGGGCGGCTGACCCGCTGGATATCCCGGAGAACGTGAAAGCGGCGTTCGACAAGGCGCTGGAAGGGCTCGTCGGCCACACCTATGAGCCGATTGCGATTCTGGGTTCGCAGGTCGTTTCCGGCATGAACTACTGCCTGCTCTGCAAGACCACGGTTGTCACGCCCGATGCGCCCGTGTCCTACACGCTCGTCTACATCTACGAAGCGCTGGACGGCACGGCGGAAATCCTGCGCATTCAGGACATTGTGTTCGACGCATTTTCGGCGGAAAACGGCTAATCCCCCACAAAAACACGCGGCATGGAACGTAATTGCTCCATGCCGCGCTTGTTATACTGAGACTTAAGAATTGCGGGAGTAGTTCGGGGCTTCCTTGGTGATGGAGATGTCGTGCGGATGACTTTCCGCCAGACCCGCGCCGGTAATCTTGATGAACTCGCTGTTTTTGCGCAGATCGTCGATGTTCTTCGCACCGCAGTAGCCCATGCCGGAGCGGATGCCGCCAACCATCTGGAAGATGGTGTCCGCCAGAATTCCCTTATACGGCACGCGCCCTTCAACACCTTCGGGCACGAGCTTCTTTGCGTCCTCCTGGAAGTAGCGGTCTTTCGAGCCGTGCTCCATCGCGCCCAGAGAACCCATGCCGCGGTACACCTTGTAGGAACGGCCCTGATAGATTTCGGTCGCGCCGGGAGCCTCGTCCGTGCCCGCGAGCATACTGCCGAGCATGACGCAGGAGCCGCCTGCCGCCAACGCCTTCACGATATCGCCGGAATACTTGATGCCGCCGTCAGCAATGACGCGGATGCCGTGCTTGTCGGCCTCTTCCGCGCAGTCCGCCACCGCCGTCACCTGCGGCACGCCGATGCCTGCCACAACACGGGTCGTGCAGATAGAGCCCGGTCCAATGCCGACCTTCACGCAGTCAACGCCCGCGGAGATCAGGTCATGGGTTGCCGCCGCCGTCGCCACATTGCCCGCGAACAGCTGAATATCCGGGAAGCGCTTGCGGATGGCTTCCACCTGACGCAGCACGCCGACGGAATGACCATGCGCCGTATCGATGGAAATCACGTCCACCTTCGCGTCCAGCAACGCTTCGATGCGATCGAACACATCGTGCGTCACGCCGACCGCCGCGCCGCAGAGCAGACGCCCCTTGGCATCCTTAGCGGAATTCGGGTACTTCGTGGACTTCTCAATGTCCTTGATGGTAATCAGCCCGCGCAGCATACCGTTTTCATCCACAATCGGCAGCTTCTCGATGCGGTGCTTCGCCAGAATCTGCTTCGCCTGCTCAAGCGACGTGCCGACGGGCGCGGTGATGAGGTTTTCGCTGGTCATGACTTCGCTGATTTTGCGGCTGTAATCCGTTTCAAAGCGAAGGTCGCGGTTGGTCAGGATGCCGACAAGTTTGCCGTCGCGGGTAATCGGCACGCCGCTGATGCGATAGCGCGCCATCAGGTTTTCCGCGTCCTGAATCAGGTGATCGGGAGAGAGGAAGAAGGGGTCGGTGATAACGCCGTGCTCAGAGCGCTTCACCTTATCAACCTGCGCTGCCTGTTCTGCAATGGACATGTTCTTGTGGATGATGCCCAAACCGCCTTCGCGCGCCATTGCAATGGCCATGCGGGAATCCGTTACCGTGTCCATTGCGGCAGACATCAGCGGAATGTTCAGCTTAATCACAGGGGTGAGCTGAATCGAAAGATCGACTTCCTTGGGCAGCACTTCACTGCGGGCCGGAACCAGCAGCACATCATCGAACGTAAGACCTTCCCGAACAACCTTTTGCAGCATGGGCGAAAATCCTCCTCGTAATGCGTCTTTTTTTGCCGAAACTGGAATCTTCCAGCCTCAGTTTGCCGTAGGTTATCGGTTATTGTAACAAACTTCAGCCCCTTTGTCAATGGCTTTCCCGGCGAAATTTCGCCCTGCGGAAGGGAAGAGCAATGCATTCCCGTGCCTGTTCTGCGGGGTTCCTTCCTTTTTATGATTTTGCTTGTCACCCCTGCTTTTCCGCCGCTTCCCCCTTTTTCTCCTTCGGCACGGGGAGCAGCAGCCGCAATTCAAACCATCCATCCTTCGTATCAATTGTCGCCGACCCGCCGTAGCTGTTAGCAATGCTCTGGATGCTCTTCAGCCCATAGCCGTGGTAGCGCGCGTCTCGCTTGGTTGTCGTCGGCATACCGTCCACAAAGCGCAGCTCGCCGCTGTAACAGTTCTCCACGCGGATGCGCAGAAAGTCCTTCTGGCGCATGGCGGAAACGTGAATCAGGCGCTGCTCCGGGTTCGGGAGTTTCTTCACGCTTTCGATTGCGTTGTCCAGCGCATTGCCAAACAGGGCGCTGATGTCCATCGGGTTCATGAAATCCAGCGCCTGTCCGTCGGCGACGCAGGTTAGGCTGATGCCTTCGCTCTGGCATTGGATGGTCTTTGCGGTCAGAATCGTGTCCAGCACGCGATTGCCGGTCTTGTTCTGCGCCTCGTAGGTGCGAATCTGCTGCTCCATCTGGTCGAGGTACTCCGTGCGCTCGGCGGCGGAGGCGGCGCGCAGCAGCTGAATATGGTGCTTCAGGTCATGATACTTTTGGTTGACCAAGGCAATGGATTCTTCTGAAATGCGGTAACTCTCGTACTGCATGTGCAGCAGCGCCTGCAAATGCTCCATTTCACGCTCCGTGCTGATTTCCAGAATGACGACGTGATAGGCGAACAGCATCGCGACGCCGCCGAGGTCAATGGTGGTGCGGATGATGAAGATTTCCGCCGTGAACTGGCTGGAAAAGGGCGTTCCGGTGAAGGCAAAGCTGATGTTGCTGACGGAAAAGACGGCAATCGCAAGGACGGCAGCGGTGAACAGTTCCCGCGCGGTAATTTTGATGAGCTTTGAGCCGTCGCGGTATTTCCGTTCCAGCAGAAACATGGTGTAGAGGATGATGGCGTGGACAGCAGCAAAAACGAGTATCGTTGTCCAAACCGTGAGCGGCAGTCCGGGTACCGTCACGAAGAAATAGAACAGATACCACGCCAGCGAGGCGGAAAATTCGCCCAAGATGAATGCGCGGGCGCAATAGTAGCCCGCGTTCGCCCATGGCATGTGCGTTGCAATGCGAATATAGAAAAAAATCAGCGCGACTGTCACGCCCATGCAGGGGAAAAAGCCAATCGCGGAAACACCGTCCGTCAGCGTCATGAAACCGGCAATCAGGGCAAGAAATCCAGCGCTGATGCCGAATTTCTTGCCCTTGCTGAATGGACTGCCATACAATTGAATATAGAAGGTACTGCTCAGCCAATACGCTACTGCGTAGAGCAGACCCGGCGTATGCGACAAATCGACGTGTATCATTTGCCTACCTCGTTGATGTAGTTGTTCAGCGCATCCAGAAACGCCTTTTTCTTCGGGCGGCTGACCTGAATCTGATCGCCGTCCACGTCCGCGCAGTTTTCGTTCACGCCGTTGACGTGCTCCAGATTGACCAGATAGCACTTGTTGCAGCGGAAAAAATGGTATGCTGTCAGTGCGTCTTCCAATTCGGACAGAACGCCCTTTGCCTCCAGCGTTTCGCCGTCCAGATGGTAAATCAAACTGTGATTGACGACCTCGATATAGCGAATCTGGGAGATATCCAGCTTGCGCATTCCGCCTTGGAAGGGGACGGAGATGAACTTGCGCGTGCGGTGCTTCATGCGCTCCAAGGCGCGCTGCATCCGCTGCGAAAAAGCGAAGTAACTCACGGGCTTGAGCACATAATCCAGCGCATCCACCGTGTAGCCCTTCATGACGTACTGCGGCGTGCTGGTAATAAAGAGGATGACGACCTCCTTGTCCACCTTGCGAATCTCGCTGGCAGCTTCCATGCCGTCCATGTAGCGCATCAGGATGTCCATGAGGATGATATCGTAATTGCCGCGGTAGTCCTCGACGATTTCCGCGCCGTCCGGAAAGATGGAGACGTGAATCTTCTCGTTAATCTCCTGCGAAAACCGTTCCAGATATTCTGTCAGTGTGCGCTGACTGCTTTCTTCATCTTCCACCAGTGCTACACGAATCATCGGGCCGACCTCCTTTGCAAACAGCTTGTTTTCCAATAGTATAGCAAATCTTTTGCGCAAAAGGAAGCCTTTTCGCACGGAAAAAGCAGGCGAAATGCCTGTAATGTTTTGCACATTGTGGATATGCACAAAACCAGCCTGCGAAATCTGGGAGAATTCCTGTATAAAATCCACACACGCCAAAATAAAGACAGTTCGCGCCGAAAATGTGCTGCGTGATTATTTTCTGCTATACTAAAATCAATCTCAAGCCTTGGTGAAAGGAAGGAAACACATGAAGGCGAAGAAATTTACCCCTGCAATGAGAGGCCTTGCGGCACTCATGACCTGCCTGATGGTTCTCTCCATCGTCGGCACGGGTGTGGCAAACACCTACCGCGGCGCACTGGACGATACCTTGGGTACGGAAAGCTATGTGACCATCAATGACGACAGCGCGGCGCGCTTCAAGACCGACTATGCGACCATCGAAGACATGGCGGCGGCGGCGCGCGACATCGCCATCCGTGAAGGCGAAGAAGGTACGGTCGTCATGAAGAACGACAACGGCGTTCTTCCGCTGAAAGCGAACGCGAACGTTGCCTTGTTCGGTCTGGCGGCGTATAATGTCTATGGGCCGAAGGGCGGCAACGCGGACGCGGCATCGCTGGCGGATGCGCTGGCAGGTGCAGGCCTCAACGTCAATGAGACGCTGAAGGACTACTACATGACCAACATCATCAACATGCACACCGAGATGCGCGCCAACCGCTGGACGGGCAAGGAAGTTCCCACCACGGTGTATGACCACATGTACGTCAGCGCGCCGGGCGACTGGACGACCTACCAGATTGCGGAAGTGCCGCCGACGGAGTTCGAGGCGCTGGGCGTTCCGGCAAACTGGAAGGAAGCTATCGCCAAGGACAGCATCGGCATCTGCGTGTTTGCGCGCGGCGCCGGCGAGGGCAATACCTACAAGCCGGGCTCTGCGCTCAACTACGCGGGTGAAGCAACCGGCGAAGACCCGCTGAAGCTTTCTGCCGATGAGCTGGCGGTTGTCGAGGCGGCGAAGGAAACCTGCTCCAAGGTCATCGTGCTGCTGAACACCGGCAACAACATGATGATTGCCGACATCGCCGAGGGCGGCTCGCACGAGGTGGACGGCATCTGCTACATCGGCTGCCCGAACGACTACCAGACCATCGGCATCGCGAACGTGCTGACCGGCAAGGTCAACGCGACGGGCGCGCTGGCAAGCGCTTTCGTGCGCGACCACCAGTCCATCCCGGCGGTGCAGAACGTCGGCGGCGACTACTTCGCGGATTACGAAATCGTCTGCCGTAATGACGACCCGCGTTATCCCGGCAAGGAAATCGGCAATATCGGCACGGGCTCCTTCGGCGGTGCGGATACCTACAACGGCGGCATGTACATCGTCGAGGCGGAAGGTATCTACGTCGGCTACAAGTACTACGAAACCCGTTACTTTGACGCCGTCATGGGTCAGGGCAACGCCAACAGCGCGGCCGGCGCAACGCAGGGCAGCGCGTGGAATTACGGCGACGAAATGCTCTACACCTTTGGTCATGGCCTGAGCTACCTTGATTACACCCAGACCATCAAGAGCGTGACGGTTGACCGCAGCGTGAACGGCAACATCACCGCCGTCGTCGAAGTGAAGAACAACTCCAATCAGGACGGCAAGTTCCTGACCCAGCTGTATGTGCAGCAGCCCTACACCGACTATGACCGCACGAATCTGGTTGAAAAGTCCGCGGTCATGTTCCTGAACTCTGCCAAGGTGGACGTCGCCGCCGGCAAGAGCAAGGAAGTTACCATTACTATTCCCACCAAGTATCTGGCAAGCTACGACGCGAACAACGCCAAGACCTACATCCTCGATGCGGGCGACTACTACTTCACGGCGGCTGCCGGCGCGCATGAGGCGGTCAACAACATTCTGGCGGCGCAGGGCAAAACCGTTGCTGACGGCATGGACGCGGCGGGCAGCAAGGCTGTCGTGAGCTGGAAGCTCGATCAGCTGGACAACACCACCTTTGCCATTGCCAACAACACGACCGTTACCAACGTGGCGGACGACGCCGACCTGAACTACTGGCTGCCCGGCACGGTTACTTACCTGACCCGTCAGGACTGGAACACCTTCCCGATTAACTACAACAAGCTGAACCTCAAGATTGCTGACAGCCCGAAGAAGGATCAGTGGATTGCCGAAATGCGCGGCGAAACCTACACCATTTCCGACACGGGCGCGGCGGCGGAAGCTGTCCCCGGCCCGAAATTCGCGGCATCCGAAATCGGCGCGGAACAGCTGAACAACATCAATGACCCCTACTGGGACAAGCTGGTTCATGCCATCACCATCGACGAAGCGGTCGGCGCGGTTATCCACGGCGGCAGCCGCTCCGATACCCTGACCAACATTGACAACCCCGTCGTCATCCAGAACGAAGGCCCGACCGGCATCAGCGCTGGCTACACCGACGAGGCGACTGGCAAGACCTACAAGTTCAATGTCAACTCTCAGACGCTGCTGGGCTGCTCCTTCAACCCGGAACTGGCGTATCAGTGGGGCTTGGTTGAGGGCAACTCCTGCCTGTGGGTTGAACGCTACGACCTGTGGGGCAGCGGTCTGACGCTGAACCGCACGCCGTACAACGGCCGCAACTACGAGTACATCTCCGAAGACCCGATGCTGACCAACGTCATCGGCCGTGAAGTGATTCAGGGCTGCTCCGACAAGGGCATCATCAACGGCCCGAAGCACATGGGCTTCAACGATCAGGAACACAACCGCGCCGGCATCTCCGCGTACATGACCGAGCAGAAGTTCCGTGAAACCGACCTGCGCGGCTTCGAGGGCGCGCTGAGCGATGCGTTCGGCATGGGCGTCATGATTGCCTTCAACCGCATCGGCGCAACGAACGCTTCCCACCATGTGGGCATGATTCAGAAGATTGTCCGCGGTGAATGGGGCTTCAAGGGTCTGATTTCCACCGACATGATGAACAACTACCTGTACTTCAACGCCGAATCCATGGTCATGGCGGGCATCACGCAGGTTGCTGACTTCGCGGCGGACAACAGCCACATCAACCTTGGCGAAGGCGGCGTGGACGCGGTTTGGCCGCACATTTCCCTCGAAACGGTGTCGAAGGACTCGAACCTCGTTGAGCAGGCGCGTGAAAACCTGAAGTACCAGCTCTACATCTTCGCCAACAGCGCGATTCTGAACATCTCCACCCAGCGCGTGAACACCTGGTGGGATACCGCGCTGACCGTCACCACCTACGCCAGCAGCATTCTGGCTGTCCTGTTCTTCCTCGCGTGGGTTGTGCTGACGCTCCTGCCGGAAAAGAAGCCTGTCGTTGTGCGCGTTGAGAACAAGCGTTGAGGACAAGGAGGAATAAACATGAACGCCACGAAAAAACTCTCTGCCGGCGCTTGGCTCTCCATCGTCACTTGTGTCCTGAGCCTTGCCGCGCTGGTTGCGTATCTGATTAACACGTCCGCTGCCGGCTACTTCCAGAATGCCACGGTGTCGAACCTTGTGCTGATGGTGGTGGGCGCGGCTGTGCTGGAGGCGGCTGCGGTCGTCTTGAGCATGGTCAAGGGCGCGAAGAAGGTTGTAGACCTGCTGACGGGTCTGTGCCAGATTGCGGCTCCCGCGCTGCTGGCGCTTGCCTTCATCAATCTGGTGTCTGCCCGCGTCGAAGGGTTCGCCTTCATTTACTTCTCCAACGCGGATGTGCTGCTTGAAGTGCAGACGGCGGCGAATATGTCCTCCGCCACCTGCGCGATTGTGAATCTGGTGCTGCTGGCCGTTTCCAGCATCGCCGGTATCGTCAGCGCGTTCTTCACCCTGAAGAAGTAATCGAACTTGCGGCGGTCAGGGGAATCTCGACGATTCTCTTGACCGCCGTTTTCAATCTCATTCGGCAGGTGGTAAACATGTTTCAGATTCAATCGTTTACTTGCGAGGGCTTGCGCGACCATCTGGTGACCGACTGCGCCGCCCCGACGTTTGCCTATTTCGTCTCATCCGACCGCGCGGGCGCATCCGTTCAGTCCGCTGAACTGACGGTGAACGGCTGGACAATCCGCAATCCCGACCAATGCGGAACGCGCTATGCCGGGCAGCCGCTCAAGCCCTTCACGACGTACACCGCGACGCTTACCGTCACGTCAGACAGCGGCGAAACGAATACTGCCCGCCTGACCTTCGAGACGGGACGCATGGATACGCCGTGGCAGGGCAAGTGGATTACCGACGGCGCGTATGTGTTCAAGGAAAAGAAGGTTTCACCCGTGCCGATGGTGTTCCGCAGGGCGCTGACGCTCCGGGGCGAAATCGCGCAGGCGAAGCTGTACGCCACGGCAATGGGCATCTACGAGCTGAACATCGACGGGCAGAAGGTCGGCGAGCGGTATTTCGCGCCCGGTTTCACGTCCTATGCGCATCAGCTGATGTACCAAACGTATGATGTGACGGACATGCTGCATTCAGGCAGCTGCATCACTGCGACGGTCGCGGGCGGCTGGGCGGTCGGGTCGTTCGTGTTCACGCGCGTCAATCGCGTGACGGCAGACCGTCAGGCGCTGCTGGCGGAGCTGCGGATTACCTACCGCGACGGCAGCACGGAAGTCATCGGCACAGACGAAAGCTGGCAGGTGACAGAGGACGGTCCTGTCTGCATGGCGGATTTCTATGACGGGGAAACGTATGACGCAACCATATCACTGGACAAGGCGAATTGGCGGAGCGCCGTACAGGAGCGTCTGCGCGTGAAGCCGAAGCTGATGGCGGATTACGGCGCAGACGTGAAGGAACACGAGACTTTCATGCCCGTAAGCTGCAAAAAGCTGGGCAATGCGCTGATTTACGATTTCGGGCAGAATTTCGCAGGTGTGGTGCGCCTGACGGTCACGGGAAAACGCGGGCAGAAGATTACCATCCGCCACAGCGAAGTGCTGAACCCTGACGGTACGCTGAACACGGCGTTCCTGCGCACGGCGAAAGCGACGGCGACGTACATCTGCAAGGAAGGTCGTCAAACTTGGTCGCCGCGGCTGACGTACATGGGCTTCCGCTACATCAGCGTCGAGGGCGTGCGGGAAGAGGACGTGCAGGTGACGGGCGTCATGCTGTACTCCGACATTCAGCAGACGGGCGCGTTCCGCTGCTCGAACGAGATGCTCAACCGCCTGCAGGAGAACATCGTCCGCAGTGCGAAGTCAAACTTCATGGATATTCCCACCGACTGCCCGCAGCGCGACGAGCGCATGGGCTGGACGGGCGATATTGCCGTGTTCGCGCCGACGGCGGTGTTCAATTTCGACATGAACCGCTTCTTGGACAAGTGGCTTCTGGACGTGCAGGCGGAGCAGCTGCCGACGGGCGGTCTGCCGAACACGGTGCCTGTGCAGGGCTACGGCTTCCCCGCGACAATGCCGAAAATGGCGGTCGCTTGGTGGGGGGATGCGTGCGTCCTCGTGCCGTGGGCGCAGTATATGGCGCGGGGCGATGTGGGCGTGCTGCGCCGGATGTATCCGACGATGAAGAAGTACGTCAACGCCTGCCGCTTCTGGTGCGGTTTCGGCTTCGGCAAGCACCGTTATCTCTGGGAAATGCCCGGCACGCTGGGTTTCGGCGACTGGGTTGCGCCGGACGTGCCGCAGATGAGCCAATGGCAGGGGCGCATTAAGTGGACAGGCACGGCGTCGCTGTGCAACACAGGCGCGCTGCTGGCGAAAATCGCGGATATTCTGGGCGAAACGCAGGACGCGAAGCACTACCGGGCATTGTCCGAAAAGACGGCGGATGCGTACTGTTCGCTGCTCACGGACGGCAACGGTAAGCTGCTGGAGGAGTTCCAGACCGCTTACGTCCTGCCCATCTACCTGAATATGTTCCCCACGCAGCAGATTCGGGAAACGGCCGCCGCGAATCTCGCCGCGCTGGCGAAGCGCAACGACTGGTGCATCGGCACGGGCTTCCCCGGCACGCCGTACATCCTCTTCGCGCTGTGCGACAACGGGCAGGTGGATGCCGCATACCATATGCTGCTGAACACGAAATGCCCCTCGTGGCTCTACGAAGTCAAGGCGGGCGCGACGACGATTTGGGAACGCTGGGACGGCTTGGACGAGAACGGCGTCTGCCCGATTGGTGACGACGGCACGGACAAGATGATTTCCTACAACCACTACGCATCCGGTGCGGTTGGCGACTTCCTGTACCGCCGCATTGCGGGCATTGAGCCGACGGAGGCCGGCTACAAGACTTTCCGGGTCAAGCCGATTCTGGGCGGCGGGCTGACGAGCGCCTTCGCGAAGGTACGCACCCCCTACGGCGACGCAAGCGTGCAGTGGGAAACGGCGGCGGACACCTTCACCGTGACGGTATGCGTCCCGGTCGGCACGCGCTGCGAACTGACGCTGCCGGATGAAACGAGCCAAATACTGGCGAGCGGCACGCACACGGCGACGTGCAGCATCCGCTGATTTGGTCAAAATATCACCGTGCCCGAAATGCCCTGAAAACGGGGAATTTCGGGCACTTTATACTATTTCCAAATTCACCTGCGCCATCTGCTTGCGCCTTTTCCGCTCTGGCGTCCGGTCGTTCCATTTAGCGTAGCGCTGCTACGCTGCATTTCACTCCCGTTAGCCAGAACGAAAAATTCGCGGCGCATCTTGGCGCATTCTCATTTGGAAATGGTATTAGATTTCACAAAAAATGTTCTTGAATTTTAACAATTTTTTGTTTTCATGGGTTGACACAACAAAAAACGTCTGTTATAATGACGGCGAATCGGGAAAAGCCCATGCGGCTGCCCCGAAAGAATTTGCAGCGAAAGGAAGGCGATTGTGCGTGGACATAAGTCACAGTAGACGAGGCAAAACGTTGGATTGCGCCATGCTCCGCGAACACTCGCCGTTCGCGGACTGACATTGCCTGTTTTCAGGTCGCCGTTTTTGTGCCCTTTTGTATGAATAAAGGGGTGAATTTCGGCTGACAGCACAGCAGGTGTGTTTGTGTACGCTTTTTTCCACCGTTTTGCGTGTTTTTGCAGGGCGGTGGTTTTTTCGTGCGCAAAATTTGATTTGATGATGATGAAAGGATGTGAGACGCATGGACGCGGGCGGTTATCCATTATGCTTTGCCCTTTCCCGGAGCAGCCATGAAATGCGGCGACCCATGCGTCTCTGCATCAGCCAGATTCTGTAAAGTATCGGCTTTCGTGGCGCTCCTTTGACCGATGAACAGGAGGAAAAACGCCATGACGCTGAACCTGAAGAAGAAAGTTACCCTGACCGCCTCGCAGATGCTGGCGGAAAACAACCGCGCGACCGCCGACCGCCTGACGTGGGCGGCGCAAACCGACGAAATGAATCTCCGCACGGCGCTGAACGTGCCGGAAAATGGCCTCACGGAAGAAATGGCGGAAGAAGCCCGCGACCGCTACGGCCGCAATGTGCTGCCGACGAGCCAGCGCACGCCGCTGTACAAGCGTCTCGCCGCCGCGTTCATCAATCCGTTCACCGTCGTGCTGGTGCTGCTGGCGATTTTCAGCGCACTGACGAATGTCGCGATGGTCGATCCGGGCGACGAAAGCTGGGCGACGGTCATCATCATCACCATCATGGTGCTGATTTCCGGCATTCTCCGCTTCGTGCAGGAGACCCGCAGCGGCAACGTCGCGGCGAAGCTCTCCGAGATGATTCACACGACAGTCTGCGTGACGCGCGAGGGTGAAAAGAAGGAAATCCCGCTGGAAGAAATCATCGTGGGCGACATCGTGTCGCTGTCTGCGGGCGACATGCTCCCGGCGGACGTGCGCATCCTCCGCGCGAAGGACTTGTTCCTCAGCCAATCCAGCCTGACTGGGGAAAGTGAGCCGGTGGAGAAGTCCGGCGCGGTCTGCCAGACGGTCGGCAGCCTGACCGAATGCGGCAATCTGGCGTTCATGGGCAGCACGGTCGTCAGCGGCAGCGCAACGGCGGTCGTCCTCGCCGTCGGGCATGACACGATGCTCGGCGCAATGGCAAAGGCGCTGAACGTCAAGCCGCCGAAGACCACCTTTGAGAAGGGTGTCAACAGCGTTTCGTGGGTGCTGATTCGCTTTATGCTGCTGATGGTGCCGATTGTGCTGCTCATCAACGGTCTGAGCGACGGCGACTGGATTCAGGCGGGGCTGTTCGCCATTTCGATTGCCGTCGGTCTGACGCCGGAAATGCTGCCGATGATTGTGACCACCTCGCTGGCGAAGGGCGCCATGACCATGAGCCGCGAGAAGGTCATCATCAAGGACTTGAACGCGATTCAGAACCTCGGCGCGATGGACATCCTCTGCACAGACAAGACCGGCACGCTTACGCAGGACAAGGTGGTGCTGGAATATCACCTGAACGTAGACGGCGAGCCGGACGACCGCGTGCTGCGCCACGCGTTCCTGAACAGCTACTTCCAGACGGGCCTCAAGAACCTGATTGACATTGCCGTCATCGACAAGCAGCGTCAGCTTGGCGCGGATGAGCTGATTGCCCGCTTCAAGAAGGTGGACGAAATCCCGTTTGACTTCGAGCGCCGCCGCATGAGCGTCGTTGTGCGCGACTGCAAGGGAAAGACCCAGCTGGTTACCAAGGGTGCGGTGGAGGAGATGCTGGCGTGCTGCACCCATGCGGAAAGCAAGGGAAAAATCGTTCCGCTGACGGACAAGGTGCGCGCCTACGTCCTGCGCAAGGCAGATGAGCTCAACGGCGGCGGTATGCGCGTGATTGCCGTTGCGCAAAAGACAAATCCCGCGCCGGAAGGGCAGTTCTCCACGGCGGACGAGAAGGACATGGTGCTCATCGGCTTCCTCGCTTTCCTTGATCCGCCGAAGGAAACGACCCGTGACGCGATTCATGCCCTGCGGGAATACGGCGTCGGTGTGAAGATTCTCACCGGCGATAACGAGAAAGTTACCTGCGCCATTTGCCGTCAGGTTGGGCTGAACGCTGAGCGCGTGCTGCTCGGCGCGGACATTGACGCCATGGATGACGAAACGCTTGCGCAGGCAGCGGAGGAGATTACCGTCTTTGCGAAGCTCTCGCCTGCCCAGAAAGCGCGCGTCGTCACCGTCCTGCGCCAGAAGGGGCATTCCGTGGGCTATATGGGTGACGGCATCAATGATGCAGCCGCGATGAAGGCGGCGGACGTGGGCATCAGCGTAGATACCGCGGTGGATATCGCCAAGGAAAGCGCGTCCGTCGTCCTGCTGGAAAAAGACCTGATGGTGCTGGAAAAGGGCGTTATCGAGGGTCGGAAAATCTACGCGAACATGATGAAGTACATCAAGATGACTGCTGCGTCGAACTTCGGCAACATGTTCTCCGTCCTTGCTGCCAGCGCGTTCCTGCCCTTCCTGCCGATGGCGTCTCTGCACCTGATTCTGCTAAACCTCATCTACGATATTTCCTGCACCGCGATTCCGTGGGACAACGTGGACGCGGAGTACCTCAAAGTGCCGCGGACGTGGGATGCGTCGGGCATCAGCCGCTTCATGCTCTGGATGGGCCCGGTCAGTTCGCTGTTCGACATTGCGACGTACCTGCTGCTGTATTTCGTGATTGCGCCGATGGCGTGCGGCGGCATGACCTTCGCGCAGCTGACCAACCCCGCGATGCAGGACAAGTTCGCCGCGTTGTTCCAGACCGGCTGGTTCATCGAATCCATGTGGACGCAGACGCTCGTCATGCACATGATTCGCACGAAGAAGCTGCCGTTCATCCAGAGCCGCGCGTCCCTGCCGGTGATGCTGCTGACGATGCTCGGCATTGCCGTCGTGACGCTGCTGCCCTTCACGCCCCTCGCCGTGCCGCTGGGGCTGTGCGCTCTCCCGCCTGTCTACTTCGCCTATCTGACGCTGATTGTGCTGGGCTACATGGCCTTGGCAACGCTGATGAAGAAGCTGTATATCCGCAAGTATCATGAGCTGCTGTAATGGGCTTTGATACTATTTCCAAATTCACCTGCGCCATCTGCTCGCGCCTTTTCCGCGCTTGCGTCCGCTCATTCCACTTAGCGTAGCGCTGCTACGCTGCGTTTCATTCGCGTTAGCCAGCGCGAAAAATTCGCTTCGCATCTTGGCGCATTCTCATTTGGAAATAGTATGACGCAGATAATCTGCACACAGCAGTTACGCAAAAACGGGTCAAGGGACGTTTTTTGATGCCCCTTGACCCGTTTATTTTGGCTCACACAGCCGCTTTTGCCTTCAAGCCCAACGGCGATAGCCGCGCTTTCTCCAGCGCCGTCACCACCAGCGGCACAGCGATTAGGTGAATCACCGCGCCGACGGCCGTATTCACGAAATACGCCGTCACGAACGCTGGGAATGTGTACGCATTCCCCTGAATGCCCATCACAACCGCCTTCGCCGCGCCGCCGACAAGCCGACCCGCAAGCATGGCAATTACCATGGCAATCAGCATTGCCCAGCAGGTCTTGCTCATCTTCTTGCACAGCATCGGATAGAGCAGCCCGCACAGCGCGCCATACGCTGCCATTTCGAATGCCATCGGAATTGCGACTGGCACCAGCGGCGGCATACCGAACAGCACGCTCCGCAGCAGCGGCAGCACAATGCCAAGCCCCATGCCCCAGCACCAGCCGCACGTCAGGCCGCAAATCAGCACCGGAATATGCAGCGGACTGATGGCCTGCCCCAGCACCTGCACATTGCCCGTCAAGAAGGGCAATACAATGCCAACAGCCAGCAGAATCGCTGTTACCAGCAGGGAGTACAAACCGCTCTTTCGGTTCATTGCCATGAGAAAAAACCTCCAAAAAGAAAAATACCATGAAGAAAGCCGGGCATTCTCGTCCGATGGCTTCCTTCATGGAAACAAAAACAGCATAGCATATTTCGATGCGCTTGTCAAGCGTCACGCGTCGCCCTCGCCGATGTAGGTGAAGCGTCGATACGTCTTTCCGTCGCGCTCGATGACCTCATTCCACATGCTTGCGGGGCGCACCCACACGCCGCGTTCACCATACAGCGCGCGGTAGACCACCATTTCCTCGCGCGTCTCGCTGTGCGTGGCGATATAGAGGACTTCATATTCTTTGCCCTTGAAGTGACGGTAGCGTCCGGGTTTGATGGTTTCGCTCATGGTGTCTGCTCCTGATAAATGTCGTTGTACAGCCCCAAATCCATCAGCCGATCACGCAGGGACTGCATGTCCTCCCATGCGTCACGCTTCTTAGACGGGTCGCGCAGGAGCGCCGACGGGTGATACGTCGCCATCATCCAGATGCCTTTGCGCTCGAACCACTTGCCGCGGTCGCGGGTGATGCGGATGTCCGCCCCAATAATGTTTTTCGCGGCGGTTGAGCCGAGCAGGACGATGACTTTCGGGCGGATGAGGGCGGTTTGGATGCGAAGGTGGAGCTTGCAGGCGGCGGCTTCCTCATCAGTGGGGACGCGGTTCTGCGGCGGGCGGCACTTGACGACATTGCAGATATAAACGCGGTCGCGCGGGAGCGAAATAGCAGCGAGCATTTTGGTTAACAGCTGCCCCGCTGGGCCGACAAACGCAAGCCCTTCCTCGTCCTCAACCTGTCCCGGCCCTTCACCGATGAGCATAAGCGGGCTGTGGCGGTCGCCCTGTCCGGGGACTTTGTGGTGGATGTTCTGGCACAGGCCGCACATTTGGCACTGCGCGACTTGACGCTCGAAGAGTTCCCAAGAGAGGTCGGGCATGGCGCGTTCACCTTCTTAAATCATCGTCTGGAAGAGCGAGATGGATTGCAGAATGTCGGAATGAAGCCAATTCAGCAGGCTGACCAGCATCGTAATCAGCACCAGAATCACCGCGCAGCCCGCGATAATGCTGATGAAATCGCCGAAGCCGGATAACAAGCGCCAGTGATTCTGCCGCAGTTCCGCCTGTTCCTCTTCAGTCAGGTATAAATCCGGATCTTCAAGGGCTTCGTCCGCGAAAACCTCTTCAGCAGTCGGGGCGGGAATATCCGCATCATCATCCGCGTAGTCCGGCTGCCATGCGTTTTCGTTGGTGAAAGTCGGCTGGGCATTTGGGTCTTCGGGACACGCGGACTGGAATGTCGGGACATAGGGCGAATATTCCTGCGTGGCATCTGCGGAATCAGCGTCCGGCTCGGACGCGGCGCGGCGACGGCGTTTGAGTTCAGGCATGATGGCCTCCTGTTGAGAAGAATTTCGACCATAGAACGATTCAGCGGGATAAAAACATCCATATGCCGCGTTCTATGATTGGATGGGCTGCGATTCCCTGATGAGAATTCACGGCACAGGTAAATCCGAAAACCGTATCATCAAACGTAATCCAGCCACGGCGCGGGCTCTTCGTCGCGCCCGGTCAGGTGGCCCTGACTGCTCAGACCGGGAAAATCCGTCTGCCGCAGCGCTTCGTAGAGAACGATAGCGACGGAGTTTGACAGATTCAGGCTTCGCGCTTCCGGGCGCATCGGGATGCGGATGCAGCGGTCGTAGACCTGCTCCAGCAGGTTTTCCGGCAGGCCGCGCGTCTCGCAGCCAAAGATGAGAAAATCACCATCTTGATACGTCGCCTCGTGATAGCCGCGCGGCGCCTTTGTGCTCGCAAAGTGCATCCTTGCATCCGGATGCTGGCGGAGAAATTCGCCGAAGTCCGGGTAGGTGTGGTAGGTCATCAGATTCCAATAGTCCAGCCCAGCGCGCTTCAGGTATTTGTCGCTCAGCGAAAAGCCCAGCGGCTCAATCAAATGCAGCGTTGCGCCCGTCGCGGCGCAGGTACGCGCGATATTGCCCGTGTTCTGCGGGATTTCCGGGTTGAACAGCACGATGTTCATCATCGGTCAATCGCCTCCTGTGGATTCGCTTCTATTGTACCATTTGTGTGAACTTTTCGCAAGAGGTGGATTCTGCTTGACAATTGCCGGGTCGAATATTATACTATATGATAGAAATTGGAAGGAGTGGGAAACTTGAAACAGGCACGGTGGATGCTGATGGTGCTGGCGGCGCTGCTGCTGAGCATCGGCATTGCTTCGGCGGAGTTGAACTACATTCTGCCGGACAGCAATTCGCGCGAATTGACATGGGATGAGGTCGCCCGCTGGGACTACGAAACGCTGGGCTACGCGTTCAACGAGATTTTCGCCCGCCACGGCTACGTCTTTCATCCCGGCGAAAAGTACGACAATTACTTCTCCTGCCAGCCGTGGTATACGCCCAACCGTGATACCAACAATCAGCGCGCCGTTTATCCCTACCTCAACGCGACAGAATGGGCAAATTACGAGCTGATAAAGGAAGTGCGCGACTACAAGGCTGAAAACGGTGACAGCGGCGAATCCATGTGGACGTATTTCTCCGGCGGATTCGATACCCTCGGCGGATTTGACTATGTGCAGCTGCGCACGGGGCAGAACCTCCCGGTGTATTCCGCGCCCAGCCGCAATTCGTGGCGCGGCGCGAACGGCAAGGCCTCCGTCGGCACAAATGGCGCAATTTACAGCGCTGGATGGGAAAACGGCTGGCTGCTGGTGATGTACGAAACAAACAGCGGCTCGGTGCGTGTCGGTTACATCAGCGGGGACGATATCCGCGGCGGCGTGCCGATGGATACGTCGCTGACGTTCTCGTATGCCGCCGCTACGCTGAATGCCGGCACGGCGCTGACGGATGATCCGGCGATGCGGAAAACGACGATTGCACAGCTGCGCGCGGGGACACAGGTGACATATTTGACGAGCTTTTTCAATAAATCTGCGTGGGATTATATTGAGACGACGGTGGATGGACAGACGACACGCGGCTTTGTGCCCGCAGGCTGCTTAACGATTCATGGGGATTAAAGGGGAAGGGGAAAAGGATTAAGTCGCAGCACCAAAAGGATAAACACGCGGGCAAAGCATGGAGAAGAAACCAACTCAATCGCGCGAAGGGGAGTCCAGAGGGTCGAAGACCCTTTGGCGGGGTCAAGGGGCAGCGCCCCTTGTGGGGTTTGGGGCAACGCCCCAACTGTTCCACGGGCGACCAATTCCAAGGAAGCCGCCAACAAAGGCGCAGGCAGCGAAGCGTCCCTGCCAGTAACTTCGCGCTCCCGCAGGAGCGCCCCCAAGCCGCTCTACCCACTACTTGCACATTGTCGCGCCAAATGGGCGCGACCACATAGCCGCTCCACCACACCTTGCCCGTGCTTCCCCCCCTCCAAACGGATACCCAACCCCAAAAGATACAAGAAAAACCAGCGGCACAAAACCGCTGGCTTTTTCAATCTCCAGAAATATTCACTTCTTCAGCTCCGCCAGATGAATCCGCAGG
>ERZ791884.1028-NODE-1028-length-22646-cov-9.575273_pt1 | contig 22646 bp, 20 predicted proteins | sample MGYA00509941_ERZ791884 | MGnify/ENA primary metagenome ERZ791884 (study PRJEB30046, sample SAMN00792095) | human gut metagenome | study: EMG produced TPA metagenomics assembly of the A metagenome-wide association study of gut microbiota in type 2... | reverse complement strand
AATTATTTTTATAATTTTTCAAGGTTGTTTCACTGTTCAATTATCAAGGTTCTTGCAATCTGTTTTCGTCTCGAAAGCCTTATCTTTCCGCGTAAAACCGATTGTTTTCTCTGCTTCCGCTTTGTTGTTTCTTTACCGCGTCAGCAAATATTATCTTATCAGATAATCTCTTGCTTGTCAACACTTTTTTAAACTTTTTTATTTCGTTTTTCAAAGTCTCTGTCGCGTCAACGAGTTATATCTTATCAAACGGTTCGACGTTTGTCAACACTTTTTTTCATGTTTTTTGCATTTTTTATTTTGAGCGTTTTTCTAACTTAAATCACGACAAAAAAAGAAAAAACAGGTGCTTAACCATATAGCAAAGCACCTATTTTTTCGATTTTGTTAATTACTCTTCAATCGTTACCACGTCATCATCTGCTTCTGTCATGGCAATTTCTTCGTCTTCCGCAATATCCAGTTCAACATCCGGATCTTTTACGAGAATCTTTACTTCTTTCTCTTTTTCTTCTTCTACCACTTCTACAACCTCTTCTACCGGTTCCGGTGGCTCAAGACTGTCTACCAGGTCACTGTGCAGCTTGATATTACGATAACGCTTCATACCGGTTCCGGCCGGAATCAGCTTACCAATAATAACGTTCTCTTTCAAACCAATCAATGGGTCCACTTTGCCCTTAATTGCTGCATCGGTCAACACTTTAGTAGTCTCCTGGAAAGATGCCGCTGACAAGAAGGAATTCGTTGCCAGGGAAGCTTTTGTAATACCAAGAATAACCTGCTTGCCTTCCGGTGGCTGTTTACCCTCAGCTTCAAGCTGCTCTTTTACATCCTCATAATCCAGAGCATCTACCATAACACCAGGCTGGAAGTCAGAATCCCCATTATTCTCAATGCGAATCTTCTTCAGCATCTGACGTACAATAACCTCGATATGCTTATCATTAATTTCTACACCTTGCAGACGGTATACGCGCTGTACTTCACGGAGCATATAATCCTGAACCGCACGAACACCTTTAATTTTCAAGATGTCATGTGGATTTACACTACCTTCTGTCAACTCATCACCAGCCTCTAATTCCTGTCCTTCCAATACTTTAATACGGGAACCATATGGAATCAAATATGCTTTGCTCTGTCCGGTTTCATCATTTGTAATAACCACTTCACGTTTCTTCTTGGTGTCACGAAGCTGAACTTTTCCTGCAAATTCGGAAATAATAGCAAGTCCCTTTGGCTTTCTTGCCTCAAAAAGCTCCTCGACACGAGGAAGACCCTGTGTGATATCGTCGCCGGCCACACCACCGGTATGGAACGTACGCATGGTAAGCTGTGTACCCGGCTCACCGATGGACTGGGCAGCAATAATACCAACTGCTTCACCAACCTGTACCGGTTCTTTCGTTGCCATGTTTGAACCATAACATTTAGCACAAATACCAATGTGTGATTTACAAGTAAGAATCGTACGAATCTTAACCTGTGCCTTATCACCTGCATCAATAATTTTCTTTGTATTCACAATGCGTGCCGCACGTTTTGGCGTAATCATATGATTTGCCTTAACAATCACTTCACCATCGTCATCAAGAATTGTTTCACAGGAATAACGTCCTGAAATTCTCTCCTCAAGCGTCTCAATTACTTCTTTTCCATCCATGAATGCACTAATCCACATACCCGGAATTTCTGCACGGTTACGGCTCTCGCAGCAATCTGTCTCACGAATAATCAATTCCTGAGACACATCAACAAGACGTCTTGTCAAATATCCGGAATCGGCCGTACGAAGCGCTGTATCGGAAAGACCTTTACGAGCACCATGCGCAGAAATAAAGTACTCCAATACGTCAAGACCTTCACGGAAGTTTGACTTGATTGGAAGTTCGATGGTACGACCGGATGTATCTGCCATCAAACCACGCATTCCGGCAAGCTGTTTAATCTGCTTATCCGAACCACGAGCTCCGGAGTCCGCCATCATGTAGATGTTATTCAATTCATCCAAACCACTCAACAAGTCATGTGTAATCTGGTCATCGGCAGTTTTCCATGTCTCAACAACAGATTTGTAACGCTCTTCCTCAGTCAACAGACCACGGCGGTATTTCTGGGAAATAACCTCAACCGTATTCTCTGCCTGCTTAAGCAAATCTTTCTTCGTTGCCGGCACTTCCATATCGGAAATGGAAACAGTCATTGCTGCCTTTGTCGAATATTTATAACCAAGTGCTTTAATTGCATCGAGCGTTTCCGCTGTCTTTGTTGCACCTTCATTGTTAATACATTTTTCCAGAATCTGTTTCAACTGCTTTTTGCCAACGTGGAAATCTACTTCCAGTTTAAGGAAGTTATCCGGATTGCTTCGGTCAACAAACCCAAGATTCTGGCTGATAATCTCATTGAAAATAAATCTTCCCAATGTCGATTCAATAATACGAGATTCTTCTTCACCTGCAGCATTTACGCCAAAACGACGAATTTTAATTTTGGCATGAAGTGTAATCTCATGGTTTTCATAGGCAATAATTGCCTCATTCATATCTTTAAAGAAACGTCCGGTTCCTTTTGCTCCCTGCTCCGGAGTTCTCTCCTGTGTCAAATAATAAATACCAAGGACCATATCCTGAGAAGGTACGGCTACGGCACCACCATCGGATGGTTTCAGCAGGTTGTTTGGTGACAACAGAAGGAAGCGGCACTCTGCCTGTGCTTCCACGGAAAGTGGCAAATGCACAGCCATCTGGTCTCCATCGAAGTCGGCGTTAAACGCTGTACATACGAGTGGATGAAGTTTGATTGCCTTACCTTCGACAAGGATTGGCTCAAATGCCTGAATACCCAGACGGTGAAGTGTAGGGGCACGGTTTAACATAACCGGATGCTCGCGAATTACTTCTTCGAGGATATCCCATACAGCAGGCTCTAACTTCTCTACCATTTTCTTTGCATTTTTAATATTATGAGCAGTTCCGTTTGCAACCAATTCTTTCATTACAAATGGTTTGAAAAGCTCAATTGCCATCTCTTTTGGCAGACCGCACTGATAAATCTTAAGTTCCGGTCCTACGACGATTACAGAACGTCCGGAATAGTCAACACGCTTACCAAGAAGGTTCTGACGAAAACGTCCCTGTTTACCTTTAAGCATATCAGACAATGATTTCAATGCACGGTTTCCAGGTCCTGTAACCGGACGGCCACGACGTCCATTATCAATCAATGCATCAACTGCTTCCTGCAGCATACGTTTTTCGTTTCGCACAATAATATCGGGAGCGCCAAGTTCCAAAAGTCTCTTCAAACGGTTGTTACGATTAATGATTCGACGATACAAATCGTTCAAATCGGAAGTTGCAAAACGTCCACCATCCAGCTGTACCATCGGACGAAGATCCGGTGGAATAACAGGAATCACCGTAAGAATCATCCAGTCCGGATGGTTTCCGGATTCACGGAATGCTTCTACAACTTCCAGACGCTTGATAATGCGGGCACGTTTCTGTCCGCTGGCATCCTTCAATTCATCTTTCAATGTTTTGGACTCTTCTTCCAAATCAATTCTCTGCAAAAGTTCCTGAATGGATTCTGCACCCATACCAACACGGAACGTATCACCAAAATCTTCTCTTGCTTTCTGGTATTCCTGCTCGGAAAGAACCTGTTTTACCTGAATTTCCGGCGTCTCAGATTCCAATACAATATAGGAAGCAAAATACAATACTTTTTCCAATACTTTTGGAGAAATATCCAAAATCAAGCCCATGCGGCTCGGAATTCCCTTGAAGTACCAAATATGGGATACCGGAGCAGCCAACTCAATGTGACCCATGCGCTCACGACGAACGCTGGATTTTGTGACTTCCACACCACATCGGTCGCAGACAACACCTTTATAACGTACTTTTTTGTACTTACCGCAATGACATTCCCAGTCTTTGCTCGGTCCAAAAATACGCTCGCAATACAAACCGTCTTTTTCCGGTTTCAGGGTACGATAATTGATGGTCTCCGGCTTCTTTACCTCACCTCTGGACCACTCACGGATTTTTTCCGGAGATGCCAGTCTGATTTTAATTTTATCGTAAGTCAATGTCTTTTCTTCTTCATTACCATACTGTGGCATATTTATAACCCGTCCTTTCTATCAATCTGCGCTGATGCTGCTATCGTCATCAATGCCCTGTACATCCGTTTCACGGAAACCGGCATCTTCAAAGGATTCTTCTTTGAGTTCAAAGTTTTTGTCATTGATTAATTCATTCACATTTTCATGAGTTCCTTCTTCTATAGACTCATTCATCTGAACTTCGTTTCCTTCTTCATCCAGCACTGCAACATCCAATCCGAGAGCCTGTAACTCTTTCAGCAATACCTTAAAGGACTCAGGTATGCCAGGCTCAGAAATATTGTCGCCTTTGATAATTGCTTCGTATGTCTTAACACGTCCTACTACGTCATCCGACTTCACGGTCAGAATTTCCTGAAGAGTATAAGCTGCACCATACGCCTCAAGAGCCCATACCTCCATCTCTCCGAATCGCTGACCACCAAACTGCGCTTTACCACCAAGTGGCTGTTGGGTAACCAGTGAATAAGGACCAGTGGAACGAGCATGGATTTTATCATCAACCAAGTGATGGAGTTTCAGATAATGCATGAAACCAATCGTAACTTCCCCATCGAAATATTCTCCGGTACGTCCGTCACGAAGCTGAACCTTTCCATCTTCCTTAATCGGCACACCTGCCCATTCTTTTCTATAGTCCTGATTTGTCAGGAGATAATCCATCACTTCCGGATCAAGAACATCTTTGTATTTCTTCTCAAAATCCTCGAGCGGTGTATTTACATAATCGTTTGCCAGTTTCAATGTATCCATGATATCAATCTCGTTTGCGCCATCAAATACCGGTGTTGCAACATTGAAACCAAGGACTTTCGCTGCCAGACTCAAATGAATCTCAAGCACCTGTCCGATATTCATTCGGGAAGGCACACCCAGAGGATTCAACACGATGTCAAGCGGACGTCCGTTTGGCAAAAATGGCATATCCTCAACCGGCAGTACACGGGAAACGACACCCTTGTTACCATGACGACCAGCCATCTTATCGCCGACCTGAATTTTTCTCTTCTGTGCAATATAAATGCGCACGGTCTGATTTACACCAGGTGACAATTCATCCCCATTTTCACGGGTAAATACTTTCGCATCCACAACGATACCAAATTCACCATGTGGAACGCGAAGAGATGTATCTCTTACTTCTCTTGCTTTCTCTCCGAAAATAGCACGAAGAAGTCTTTCTTCTGCAGTCAGTTCTGTCTCACCTTTTGGTGTTACTTTACCAACTAAGATGTCTCCGGCACGAACTTCTGCACCAATACGGATAATACCGCGCTCATCCAAATCTTTGAGAGCATCATCACCGACGCCCGGTACATCACGTGTAATTTCTTCCGGTCCGAGTTTTGTATCACGTGCTTCTGTCTCATATTCATTAATATGAACAGAAGTATACACATCTTCCTGCACCAGTCTTTCACTGAGCAGTACGGCATCCTCGTAGTTATAACCTTCCCATGTCATAAATCCAATCAATGGGTTTTTACCAAGGGCGATTTCGCCGCCGGAAGTAGAAGGTCCATCAGCAATTACCTGACCAGTCTCAACTTCATCACCTTTCGTAACAATCGGTCTCTGGTTCATGCAGGTACCCTGGTTGCTTCGTACAAATTTAGACAATTTATACTCATCCAGATTTCCATCTTTTTTGCGAATCAAAATGCGGTTTGTTTCGGCACGTTCTACCACACCGCCTTCTTTTGCTACCACACAGTTTCCGGAGTCAACAGCCGCTTTCATTTCCATACCTGTTCCGACAACCGGCGCCTCTGTTACCAGAAGCGGCACTGCCTGACGCTGCATGTTGGAACCCATCAGAGCACGGTTCGCATCATCATTTTCCAAGAATGGAATCATGGCTGTTGCCACAGAGAATACCATCTTTGGCGATACGTCCATGTAATCAATTTTATTTCTCTCAAACTCCGATGTCTCTTCACGGAAACGACCGGATACATTTTTACGAACGAAATGACCTTCTTCATCCAGACGCTCATTCGCCTGTGCAACGTGGTAACGGTCTTCTTCGTCTGCCGTCATATAAACAACTTCATCTGTTACACGTGGATTCTCCGCATCCGAGTGGTCTACTTTACGATATGGAGCCTCAACAAATCCATACTCGTTAATTCTTGCGTAAGATGCCAGTGAGTTGATCAAACCGATGTTCGGTCCCTCAGGCGTCTCAATCGGACACATTCTTCCATAATGGGAATAGTGTACGTCACGCACCTCAAATCCGGCACGGTCACGGGACAAACCACCAGGTCCGAGGGCTGACAGACGACGTTTGTGTGTCAACTCAGAAAGTGGGTTGTTCTGATCCATAAACTGCGACAACTGGGAACTTCCGAAGAATTCCTTAACCGCTGCCGTTACCGGTTTAATATTAATCAACGACTGTGCAGAAATACCTTCGATATCCTGCGTTGTCATTCTTTCACGCACCACACGCTCCATACGGGACAAACCAATACGGTACTGGTTCTGAAGCAGCTCGCCTACTGCACGGATACGACGATTTCCCAAGTGATCGATATCGTCGTCATTTCCCAGACCATATTCCAAATGGATGTTGTAGTTAATAGAAGCAAAAATATCTTCCTTTGTTATATGTTTCGGAATTAACAATGCTACATTGCGGCGGATCGCGTCATAACGCTCCTCATCCGTCTCATTTTCTTCCAAAATCTTCTTCAATTCCGGATAGTAAACATCTTCTGTAATTCCCAACGCTTTTTTATCTGCCTGTGGCAAAAATGCATGTAAATCAACCATCATATTGGACAATACTTTTACAACATGTCCTTCTTCAGTCTGCATCATTACAAACGGAATGGCTGCGTTCTGAATTTCACGAGCAAGCTCTTCGGAAACCATCGTTCCGGCTTCTGCCACTACTTCACCGGTTTCCGGGCTGACTGCATCTTCTGCAAGTGCAAATCCGACAATACGATTTGTGAAGGATAATTTCTTATTAAATTTATAACGTCCAACCTTCGCCAAGTCATAACGTCTTACATCAAAGAACATATTGTTAATGAGGCTTTCCGCACTGTCAACAGCAAGCGGTTCACCCGGACGAAGTTTTTTATACAATTCAAGCAAACCGTCCTGATAGTTCTTGGAAACGTCCTTCTCAATACTTGCCAAAATTTTCGGCTCCTCGCCAAACATGTTCAAAATTTCCTGATCTGTCCCTACACCAAGTGCACGAATCAAAACCGTAATCGGAACTTTTCTATTTCTATCTACACGAACGTAAAATATATCATTGGAGTCTGTCTCATATTCCAACCACGCTCCACGGTTTGGAATAACAGTCGAAGAATACAACTCTTTACCGATTTTATCATGGGCGATACCATAATAAATGCCAGGGGAACGAACCAACTGACTTACAATAACACGCTCTGCTCCGTTAATAATAAACGTACCTGTCGCGGTCATAAGAGGAAGGTCTCCCATGAAAATATCATGTTCACTAATTTCCTCTGTTTCATTATTATGGAGTCTTACTTTAACTTTCAATGGTGCCGCATAAGTCGCATCCCGCTCCTTACACTCTTCGATGGAATATTTCACATCATCCCGGCACAGCTCAAAGCTAACAAATTCCAGACTTAAATTGCCGTTGTAATCCGCAATCGGCGAAATATCGCGGAATACTTCATTCAAGCCCTCTTCCAGAAACCATTTGTACGAATCTGTCTGAACCTCAATGAGGTTTGGCATCTCCAATACTTCTTTCTGTTTCGAGTAACTCATTCTCACACCTTTGCCCACATGGACAGGGCGTATTCTGTTTTTCTCCATTGATGATTTCACTCCTTGTCTTTTCTACAGAACTGTGATATACTACAAATTAGGTAGGGATATTGCGCCTACCATACCACAATAGTGCATTTTCTATCGTACCACAAATGTAGTAAGGTGTCAAGCGTTTATTTGGCACTTTTTTCTATTTTTTTAATATTTTTAAGGAGACGATGTATGGGGAATCAAATCATTATTTCAATCAGCCGTGAATACGGCAGCGAGGGACACACAATTGCGAAACAAATTGCGAAAGATATGGGGCTTCCTTTTTATAATCGCAATATGCTTGACGAAATTGCAAAAGAAAAGGGCTTTGACCCGGCTGCTTTTGCCGGTGTAGATGAAAAGCCGCGCAACAAACTGCTTTCGCGCCGGGTAAAAGGATATTCTAATGCAACCGAAGACAATTTGGCGCAGATGCAGTTCGAATTTCTTCGCAAAAAGGCCGCCTCTGGCGAATCTTTTGTCGTGCTTGGCCGTTGTTCCGAAACTATTCTAAAGGAATATGATAGCTTAGTTTCAATTTTTGTTACCGGAAACAAGGATCGCAAATTAAAACATGTTATGGAGAAGTTTTCGCTTTCCGAAACTGCCGCCGCAGCTAAAATCACTAAACATGACGCATACCGCCGCCGATACCATAATCACTATTCGGATTTTAAATGGGGTGACTCGCGCAATTATGATGTTTGTATCAATAGCAGCCGGATTGGTGTAGAAAGAACGGCTGAGTTATTGGAGGAGTTTATTAACAATATTAAGAATGCATAAGCGGTGCCGTGCCGCACGCGCGCTTTGCACCTCTCTTTTACCATAAGCGGTGCCGTGCCGCACTTCGTGCGGCTCTACGCGTGCACGCGCGCTTTGCACCTCTCTTTTACCATAAGCGGTGCCGCGCCGCACTTCGTGCGTCACTACGCGCGCACGCGCGTTTTGCACCTCTCTTTTACCATAAGCGGTGCTGTGCCGCACTCCGTGCGGCTCTACGCGCGCACGCGCGCTTTGCACCTCTCTTTTACCATAAGCGGTGCCGCGCCGCACTTCGTGCGTCACTACGCGCGCACGCGCGCTATAAAATCAAAAATAGACTCAGGAACTCGCAAGCAAGCTTGCAGTTTCTGAGTCTATTTTCAATTTTGCACCGCTTATTGCGAACGCGATTATTTTAATGTTACTTTTGCGCCTTCAGCTTCGAGTTTTTCTTTGATTTCTTCAGCTTCTTCTTTTGTAGCGCCCTCTTTAACTACTTTAGGAGCTCCGTCTACAACTTCTTTAGCTTCTTTCAATCCAAGACCAGTTACTTCACGAACAACTTTGATAACTTTAACCTTAGCTGCTCCAACTTCTGTCAACTCTACGTCGAACTCGTCTTTCTCAGCTGCACCGCCTGCTGCGTCTCCGCCTGCTGCTGCAACGACTACACCTGCTGCTGCAGATACGCCGAACTCTTCCTCACATGCTTTTACTAAATCATTCAATTCCATAACGCTCATCTCTTTGATAGCATCGATAAATTCCTGTGTTGTCATTTTGTTTTCCTCCATTCAAATTTTAAAAAATAATAATAACTTATTCTGCTGCTGTTTCGCCCTGAGCTTCTGCAATCTGTTTTACGACACGAGCAAAGTTCGTGATTGGTGACTGCAGGCTTCCAAGCAACTTGGAAATAAGCTCGTCTTTTGACGGGATTGTAGCAAGAACTTTAACGCCAGCGGCATCATAATACTCACCATCTACAACTCCACTCTTAATCTCAAGAGCCTCTGCTTCTTTTGCAAAATTATTAATAATTCTTGCCGGAGCAGTCTCATCTTCGATACCGAATGCGATTGCTGTAGGACCTTCCAAGTCTTTGTCAAGCTGCGCAAAATCGGTTCCATCAAACGCCAAGTGAAGCATTGTATTTTTGTATACTTTGTATACAACACCAGCTTCTCTTAACTGTTTACGAAGTTTTGTATCCTGCTCAACTGTCAGTCCACGATAATCAACAAGAACTGCAGATTTAGCATCTGATACATAGCCTTTGATTTCATCAACGATAGGCGCTTTTAATTCGACTTTAGCCATGATTTGTTACCTCCTTATTATTGTCAGCTTATGCTGCCATATAATCTGCCGGAGATTTCATCAAAAATGTCATTGACATTTATAAAAAATCCTCTGCCCGCACACGCAGACAGAGGATATAATCTCACTATGATTGTATTCACAATCTTCCTCGGCAAGCGGCATCCGCACTTACATAGCATAACTATACTTGCTGTCTACGGCAGTTATAAACTTTAGTCAGTGTAGCATAGTGCTACACAATTGTCAAGTTTTTTAATTATCCAATTTTCAAAGTATTTACTTTGATTCCAGGACCCATTGTAGAAGTTACGGTAACACTCTTCATATAGGTTCCCTTTGCACTTGCTGGTTTTGCTTTAATAATAGCATCCATCAATGTGTTAAAGTTCTCAGTAAGCTGCTCTTCTGTGAAGGAAGCTTTACCAACTGGACAATGGATAATATTTGCTTTATCCAAACGATACTCGATTTTACCTGCTTTAATATCATTAACAGCCTTTGTAACATCCATTGTAACCGTACCGGCTTTTGGGTTTGGCATCAAGCCTTTTGGTCCGAGGACACGTCCCAAACGACCAACTACGCCCATCATGTCAGGTGTTGCTACTACTACATCAAAATCGAACCATCCCTCATTCTGGATTCTTGGAATGAGTTCTTCGCCACCAACAAAATCTGCACCTGCTGCTTCTGCTTCTGCCACTTTATCGCCTTTTGCGAATACAAGAACACGAACTGTTTTACCAGTACCGTGAGGCAGAACAACGGCACCACGTACCTGCTGGTCAGCATGACGGCCATCTACACCAAGACGGATATGAGCTTCTACGGTTTCATCAAATTTTGCAACTGCTGTTTTCTTAACAAGGCTAATTGCTTCAGCCACATCATACTGTGTTCCACGATCTACTAATTTTGCGGCCTCTGTATATTTTTTACCTCTTTTCATTTTTCAAACCTCCTAGTGGTATTAACGAACATTGTCTCCCACAACGTCCAAATGACATTAGTTCTTTTTTCTGCGATAAATTTTGACTACTCTTCTACTGTGATACCCATACTTCTTGCTGTACCAGCAATCATGCTCATAGCTGCTTCTAAGCTGCCGGCATTTAAGTCAGGCATTTTTGTTTCTGCAATTTTCTGGATATCTTCCTTAGAAATTGTAGCAACTTTCTTTTTGTTCGGCTCGCCGGAACCAGACTGAATCTTGCATGCTTTCTTCAAAAGAACAGCAGCCGGCGGAGTCTTTGTTACAAAACTAAAACTTCTATCTGCATAAACAGTAATTACAACAGGAATAATCATTCCATCCTGTCCCTGTGTTTTAGCGTTAAACTCTTTTGTAAACTGAGCAATATTGATTCCGTGCTGTCCAAGTGCAGGACCAACCGGTGGTGCCGGAGTTGCCTTTCCTGCCGGAATCTGTAATTTAATATATCCTTCGACTTTCTTAGCCATTTTCAATTCCTCCTAAACGATTAAACCAGTTTCAATTCTGAGAAGTCAATCTCAACCGGAGTATCACGGCCAAACATATCAATGACAATGACTGCCATCTGTTTTGCCGGGTGAACTTCCTGAACAACACCGTCAGTATCCTGCCATACTCCCTCTGTAACGATAACATGATCTCCAATGGAAAATGGAGAAGCCTCTGCCTCTGCCAAAAATCCCATGTTGGCAATTTCTTCTTCTGTCAACGGTACCGGTTTGGATCCCGGTCCAACAAATCCTGTTACGCCACGTGTGTTTCGCACAACATACCAAGTCTGGTCATTCATAATCATATTGATTAAAACGTACGCCGGAAACATTTTCTTCTGAACCTGTTTCTTTTCTCCGTTTTTCTCTTCTACGACCGTCTGCAGCGGAATCAGAACTTCTAAAATCTGATCCTGCAGATTACGATTCTCGATTGTTTTCTCAATATCTGCTTTTACCTTATTCTCATAACCGGAATAAGTATGAACTACATACCATTTTGCTTCTTCTGCCATGGCAACCTCCTATGAAACAATGTGAAGTGCAGCCAATCCCAGACGAATCACCCAGTCAACACCGGCAATCAGTACACCGAGCAATACGGACACTACGATTACAAGTGCAGATTGTTTCACCAAATCTTCCTTCTTCGGCCAGGTACACTTCTTGAACTCACTCTTTACACTTTTAAAGAAGCCAGGTTTCGAAGTCTTTTCTGCTTCGCTCATGTGACACACATCCTTTCCGAAACATCACACGGACTACTTAGTCTCCTTGTGTAACGTGTGTTTCTTGCAAAATCTACAATATTTCTTTGTTTCCATTCTGTCCGGATGGTTCTTCTTATCTTTGGTCATGTTGTAATTACGCTGTTTGCATTCTGTACATTCCAAAGTAATTTTAGTACGCATCTTGTCACCTCCGTGAAATTATTTTTTCTGAACCCACGCAATCCTGCGCTTATTCAGCTCTTACACCGCAACTGCGGCTTGGTCAAAATTTTGGCATAAAAAAAAGACCTAATTCATCGCCTATCCACTATACCACAAGCCATAGGTCCACGTCAATAAGTTTTTTTCGCGAAAGCTACAAGCCATGCAAAAAATAAAATTCACGCTGCTTCGTTGGGAGCTTGCTCACATAAGAAGCAGTGGGATTTTTATTTTTTATAGGGCGACAGCCCGCGACCGAGGGAGCTTTGCTCACGAGGTTGGCATGGCTTGTAGCTTCACTATTATCAACATTCTCTCCTAACAACAAAATAGAGGGCAACTACGTGCCCTCTGCTCATAAATCGCTCATTTATAAGGCTGTGCATCACCTATTGTTAAAGCACAATGCTTTTCTTATGTATAGTATATTAAAAATCACATGAAACGTCAACATGTTTTTAAATATTTTTCATTACCCATCAATAACCACACCTTCTTTTTCAACATTGTCATAAAACGGCAACGCTCCTAACCAATATTTAAAATGCTCTTCATTCTTTACAATAACACTTATATCAACTCCATACTCCATAAAAAAATCAAAAGCAATATCATACAATTTGTATTCAACAGGTTGTATGTCCTTGTTAGTAAGTGACGTTAATACCATAATATCCACATCAGAGTTTTCCCTATAATCCCCTCTCGCATAGGAACCATATACAATCATTTTTTTGAAATCTTCTCCTAAAACATTTCTTACCTCTTTTGAAAATAACTTCACAATATTCTTAATTGATTCCGGCATAACGACACCTCCTAGGTAATTTAAGCACCGCAACATATTTCGCACTCGCTCAATATCAAATAAATTTATCAATTAATTTTCAGCAAAACCTTGAAATTAGCTAATTCAAAAAATCTGTATCTTTCTTCGGTAATTCATCAAGCCAAACCGTCAAAATACCTTTCTGTATTTTTTTCATTTCCTTTATTTTTTTAGATGCAGCATAAATTTGTGTTTCCATATACAATTCTGGTGACAGTATTGCCTTCTCATCCTTTTTAAGCACAATCAACGCATCTCCCTCCCCCTCTAACTTTGAATATAATTCAGGTTTGTTCTTCTCTAATAGTGAAACCACATCAGGATAAACCTCCTTATTAAACATATCTTCCGCATAATAACCAGTAATTGTCATATCAATTGGATTTACAAATATATGATTATAAAAATCAATGTCAATTATGCAACCATGAATTTTGCCACTTCCACCTATTTTTTTAATTAAATCTGCTATCTTTTGCTGAAAGTTAGTATACTCCTCTAGCGGCTTTTCAATAAAAGAAATTACTGCATCCATATTTTGGTAATAATATGTAACATCTTGTTTTTCCAATTTTGTACTAATTGCTCCTGCATCTAACATATCAAAATATCCTTTTATTGTTTTATATAAAAAACAATAATAATCCTTCTTTTTTAACATATAAATGAACTCCGTGTTTCTATTAAAATTCATTCTTATATTTTTCCCACGAATAAACTCCTTATACTCTTTCTTTGATATCTTATATATTCCATCTTCATAGCCAGCGAAACTATCAAACTCTTGTTGAACAGCAAATCCCTTCATATGTATCAATCCACTTTTATATCCAATCTGATTATCCGCATATACCCTTTGCACACCATCATCATAATAAACGTTCTTATGTGTATGACCACTCACATAGATATACTCATTTTCATAATCTTTAACTTCACACCAATCTTTTTTAGGCATATGCGTAAGGATAATTGGCTTTTTATATTCAAAAACACCTCGCAATTTATTATACAAATTTTCAAACTTTTTACTTTCATCAATTTCTGCTTCTCTATTTATTACATTTCTATATACTCCATTATTTGCATTAAACTCATCATTATAACCAGAAAAACCAATCCCCCCAAAAATAACCACTCGGGATAATCTTAATTTATCTAAAATAACCTGATTCCCTTCATTTATTAGTTTATTATAAGGAATTATTCCCACTTCATCTGCTTCATTCTTGTAAAACAAATCATTGTGCAAAAGGTACATACCATACATTTTCAACACATTTCTGTATTTTTCAACAATTTGTTCTAACGAAAGTTCCGGAAATCCCCATAACTCATGATTCCCTAAAACAAACACAAATTTTTTCCCACAATAACGACTCTTATAGCTATATTTTTCTGTTTTCCGAAGCATTTTCACAAAAAGCTTAAACAATGTAAAATCAGAAGATACATCACCACCAATAAGGACTATTTCCCCACTTTCACATAATATATTATTTACCCATTCATGCATTGCACGAGTAATATCCTCAATTGATTTACAGCCAGCATTTTTTAGTCTATGTGTTAAATGCAAATCTGATATGTAACTAATTTCTTTATCATCTGACGTCATAAAATATCCGCTAATTCTGCGAGTACCCGAATATTCCTTTTTTCCTACCATTTGTAATGACTTTATTGTTTGTATCTCATTTTTTTGAACCATAGAAAATTCATTAACAAGATTTTTGTTATAATCATAATTAGTATAAGGAAACCCAAACACTTCGCAAACTTTACTTGTTAATTTTGCATTATTAAAAGTAATGTTCTGTATATTATGCAAATTTTCAAGGCCATCACATAATACCAAATTAGCATCTGATAAATCGCCCTTTAAAAATGCAATAAAATCAAAAAAATATTTAAAATCATGAACGTTGCTCTTTACAACACTTTGTGTATTATCACACCACTCCTGCTTGACAACAAAGGCATCACCATCATAAAACTTATCTACCTTATACTTCAAATCAGAAATACTTTTTATTGGTAATTTTGTTGTATCATCCATTTTAAACTGCGACCAGTCAACATTCAGCTCCAAAGCTCCTGACAAATCGCAATCCGTCAAATCTCCATTTCTATATTTTATAAATTCATCAAACGTTTCAAATATTTTTTGTACCACAACACCTTCCGAATATTCCAGTCTATTCCTCCCCTCTTCATCAATATAATGAAATAAAATAGTCTCCTCACAATAAAAATGTGCGGTTTTATCAAAATAACCTTTAACCTCTCTTTTTAGATTATTATCAAACAAATCCTGCATAAAACTTTCTATTTGTCTTTTATAATTAATTTGATACTTTCGAGAACAATCCACCAAACTATATTTAGAATTGACACGATTAGGATAATAAATATAAGCAACCGCCTCAATTGTTTTAATATAAGCGGTCGTTGAACAATAATCTCTCGCATAATCAAGCATCATATTTACTTTTTCCTCATCTTTCACAGCGGAATAAATATATTGCATCATGAAGAAACGCAAGTCCAAATGTTCTTTAATATCCGATTTTTGAAATTCGTCACAAATTTTCTTAAACTCCCCATATGAACGACAATTATTAAATTTCTCCATCCACTCCTTGCGTTGTTTTTTTACTCGTTCACCTTGAGCATACTCATCCTCTAATTTATATTTAAAATCATCTATAGTGTCTTTTATAAAACATTTTTTCCTTGACAAAAAATCTATATTCAAATCTAAATTAAGTGATTTTAAAAATTCATCATTAAAATCATATTGATAGTAGCAAGCATTCTCATATATATTTCCATCCAAAAAATCATAATATTCTTCAAAAGTTTCAAACATACTGATAATCTCCGGATTATAGTATTGTTCAATAAACTCCTGCACAAAAAATTTCTGCTTAATAACATCAAATCCACGTTGGCAAACTTTTCTTAAACCAAGTTGTCTCTCTACTTTTAAAACAGTTTTATTAAGCGCAAGCTCATCTGGAATCTCACGCACTTCAAGTTCTCTATTTTTTAATTTTCGAATTACACTATTAACTTCGTTAGTTCCTTGCACTTGCTGTTTTTTTACCTCTCCCATAAATCACCATCTCCCCTTTATATATCTTTCATTTACTTAAATCCAATGATTATACGTTGCCACGGTTCCTATCAGATTTATCGCAAATCCAAATGCAAGAAGTATCGTATTCCACTGCACAAACTTTTCACCCTTTGGTTTCCAAAGTGCCAGACCAAAGAACAAATATGGCAGCATATCAAGCAGATAGCGATTGCCAAACTGCCAGCCACCAAGCGTTTTATGGCAGCATATAATCAGCAAATGCAGCACTGCTAAAATCGGAAGCATAACAAGCAGCGTAAAATTTTCCTCTCTCTTTTTCACCAGCGCATATATCCAAACACCAATCATGGTAATAAAAATCGGTGCAATCAGCCAAAACGCCATCCCATCCGACGAGAAAAATGTAAGCGCACCACCATTTTCGCCCGCCACCGGCAGACGCAGATAATGCAGTAAATTTTCTTTTAAATAAGAAAAATTAAACTGACCTGTAGTCGTTCTTGTAAATTCCGGCAGATAATTATGTCCAAATTCTGTAATATTACCAAAACGGACATAGTTGAGAATCATATAAGAAATCGCGATAGCGCCGCAGCCAATCGTCCAATACCACTTTTCCTTAATCAGCTGCCACACACTGCCTTTTGGGTTTTGTCTTTGATAGCCCTTCACCAAAAGATAAACCAAAAGAATACCATACAACGCAAGCATCGGGCGACACCCAACGGCGCACGCCCAAAACGCTAACGACAAACCACCTTTTTGACGCAGCGCATAATACAGTGCCATTAAACTAAGCGTAAAACTCATGCTCTGTGCAATAAACCAGACATAGCCGTTCATCCCGACAAAAAGATAACCGGACGCAAAATAGAGCATAAGCACCCAGAACAATGCATGCTCCTTTTCAAAAGAAACCTCTCGGTAAAGTTTAATCGCGTACACACATCCGGCAATAGTAACAAAAAGAGCAATCAAATGGTCCGGCGTATTGGCACCAAAAATCATAACAAAAGGAATCAACACATAAGAGGGAAATGGAGGAAAACTGACAAAATACTTTCCCTGATAAATAGCAAGTTCAAGCCATGGATAGTCCTGCCCTAAATCAAGTCTTCCCTTTAACCATGAATCCGTCTGCAAGGCATATGAATTATATGGATTACTCTGCCATGGCCATTGTCCGGTAAATGCCGCAATCACCCAAAACGCACCAAGTAATGCAAGCGGCACAATGACATAAATCCAATCCATCTTTTCAAGCCATTTTTTCATATTCTCTCCTCCTATTTATCCTCGTAATGCTCCAGAAAATGATGCTTTACACCATCTTTTTTATAAGCAATTACTGTATCTAGATTTACATTTTCCACACTCTTAAAAATATTTCCCTCAATAAAAGGATTTGTTTTTTTCAATTCGTGTATTAAATTTTTGATTTCCAGTCGTTTCGAGCGGGTTTCCTCGTTATCACATGTAGTACAAGTGTCCGTAAATTTGCATGCGCACTGAATAAACTTCAAATCATTGTAATCGCGCCATGCCTTAATGTCATCTTCACGAACAAGATACAACGGGCGAATCAACTCCATCCCCTCAAAATTTGTGCTGTGGAGTTTCGGCATCATCGTCTGCACCTGCGCCCCATAGAGCATTCCCATCAAAATCGTTTCGATAACATCGTCGTAATGATGTCCAAGTGCAATCTTATTGCAGCCAAGTTCTCTCGCAAAATTATACAAATGGCCTCTCCGCATACGGGCACACAAATAACACGGCGATTTCTCAATATGATAAACCGAATCAAAAATATTCGATTCAAAAATCGTAATCGGCACATTCAGAATTTTCGCATTGTTCTCAATAACCTTGCGGTTTGCTTCGCTATAGCCGGGATCCATAACAAGAAATTTTATATCAAATTCAAACTTGCTGAAACGTTTCAAGTCCTGAAAACATTTCGCCATCAACATCGAATCTTTTCCGCCGGAAATGCAGACCGCAATTTTATCTCCCGGTTTTACCAATTCATACTGCGTAACCGCTTTCGTAAACTTCGACCAGATATTTTTCCGGAATTTTTTATGAAGACTCCGCTCCACTTCTTTCGCCTTGTCAACGGCAGCATCTTGTTCTTCCATTTGACGAAAACGTGCCAAAAGCCACGAAGTGTAACCGCCCTGAAGGCTCACGGCATCGAACCCTTCTTCACAAAGTTTTTCCGCAACACCTACACTGGTCTCGCCTCTGCTGCAGCAAATAACAAGTTTTTTTGTCTTATCCACCTCAGGACTTGCCGAAATTTCATCTTTATCTAAATGCAACGCTCCATCTATGGCACCTCTAGCCACTTCCTGCTCACCGCGAATATCAACAATCTGATAAGTTTCCGGGTTCATTGCAAATAATTCATCTACTGTAATACTCATATTAACGCCGCTCACTTTCCGTCTGACACAAGTCTTTAACCACCTCACCGGCAATAATAAGCCCCGCAGCCGAAGGTACAAATGCTGTACTTCCCGGAATATCCCGGCGCTCCGTGCACTTATGCTTTGCCCCCGGCGGACAGATGCAGTTTGTCCGGCAGCTGATTGCCATGTCCTCAATCGGGCGTTTTGGCTGTTCTTCCGAATACACCACCTTGAGTTTCTTCACACCGCGTTTCTTCAACTCGCGCCGCATTACTTTTGCCAGCGGACACACTTTTGTTTTATAAATATCCGCAACACGGAAACCGCTCGCATCTAACTTATTACCGGCACCCATACTGCTGATAATCGGTGTATTTGACTCCTTCGCACGCAGGATTAACTCAATCTTTGCCGTCACCGTATCAACCGCATCAATCACGTAGTCATATTCCTCAAACGGAAATTCTGCTGCATTTTCCGGCAAAAAGAAGCACTTATGAACATTTACGACAGCATCCGGGTTGATATCTAAAATTCGTTCTTTCATGACATCCACCTTGTACTGTCCAACTGTTTTCCTCGTAGCAATAATCTGCCGGTTCAGATTCGTCAGACAGACTTTATCATCATCAATCAAATCAAATGTAAACACGCCGCTGCGAACAAGCGCTTCACATACATAGCCACCGACACCGCCAACTCCGAAAACTGCCACTCTGGCATTTTTCAAGCGTTCCATACCTTCTTTTCCCAACAATAATTCCGTTCTTGAAAACTGTGTCAACATCTTAGTTTCATCCTTTTCTTATCGCAACTGTTTCCGCATTTGTAAATACATTATATACCGGGTTAATTCGTACAAAATACTCCGAAAGTCCCAGTTTCTTTCCAATATTTGTTTTTAAATCTTCCTTGTTCTGATCTGTGAGATTATTATAGGTAATCGGGTAAACCGATCCAGGCCCGCTGTTTTTCCATGCAATGCACTGAATTGCGCGTCCCATGCCGCTGAGTGTGTTATTTTTAATCGAAACATTGACACCACCGCTCACCAAAATACCACGGGTATCACTTTTTCCTTTTTGTTTTACATTGGAAATAACATTGTTCTCCAACACAGAATCTGACCAGTTCATCACGCGTACCGGCGAATCCCAGAGCATATTTTCAATGCGGTTATTTCGCAAAACAATGTTCTTATGATAAATCTGCTCTTCACCATTCGCACTATATTTATGAGTTCCAATCGCACGTCCCAGATTCGAGAATTTGCAGTTTGCAATTGTCACATTCTGATTCGGTGTCTTGTCATACGTGGACCAGTCATTGTGGAATCCCTGCGTTTCGCGGTCAGGCGTATCCAGATTGATTGCCTCTTTTACATAATCTGAATTTTTCTTCACATTTTTAAAAGTACATCCGGTAACCGAAACATTTGCAGATGCATCCATTTCAATAAAATGTCCTACATTTACATTTTTAAAATTAATTTTTTCAATTGTCACGCCATCATTATGTGCCACATCAAAAGCAATGCCGTATTTCATGTATTTCATGTCAATTGAAACACCGCCTTTGCCGACAAAGTGAATGTTTTTCTCACCATTATAGGCACTGTAAACACCTTTCTTTTTCGCATTTGATGGGCGAATCAACTGGAACAGCGTAATCGCTGCCGGCATCTTTTTCTTATTCGTCTTCGTTCCTTTTACAATTTTAACGCCCTTTTCAAAAATAATCGTAACATTCGATGGCACATGAATGGTATTGGTAATGGTATACGTTCCCTTTTTCAAAATAAGTGTTCCTTTTCCTTTTTTCTGGAATTTCTCCATATAGGAACGAATGGTAAAATACATCCTTGTTTTTTTATTATATAAGGAAGATTTTGTAAACTTCGATGCTTTCAATGGCTTGCTTTTTGCTGTGATTTTATACACCTTTCCCTGTTTATAATCTTTCGCTTCCGTTTTTACTGCGCAGACGCTCATGGCAAGTACAAAAAAAAGTGCTGCCGTCAGCATATGAAGTCCCATCTTTTTCCCTTTTTGATTTCTCATGTAGTTCATCCTCTCTTTTTGACTTTTTATACAAAATCTGCTATCGTGTAAGATAGTTGCTTAATGTTTTTACGGTTGACAAGGAGATAACAATGTCAAATTTACGCTCACATCTTACCAAAAGCGATTTTATATTAATTTTATTTTTATTATTCATCGGCATCGGCATTACCGTCTGGATTTATTATCCAAAATCCACACCTGCCTCAACCGTTGAAGTTCGTGAAAATGGAAAATTGATTCTATCCTTACCCCTGTCAGAAAACACAAAACAAACGATTCGCTGTACAGACGGAGGAAGCAATCAATTCCTTATTCAGGATGGCGCCGTTACTATGACGGATGCAGACTGTGGTGACAAAACCTGTGTCAAAACCGGCTCAATTAAAGAAGCCGGACAGTCGATTGTCTGTCTGCCGCACCGTCTTGTCATAACCATTACGGATTCTTCTTCGGATTCTGCACCGGATGCTATTGTACGATAATACCAAACAGGAGGCTTATATGAAACCGCACATCCACACAATCACTGAACTTGCTATTTTTACCGCCATCGCTTTCATATTCAGTTATATTGAAAGTCTTTTTCCGCTTCCTATCCCATTTCCGGGAATCAAACTGGGGCTTGCTAATCTGGTTATTGTACTTGTTTTGTACAAAAACGGCTTCTACCAGGCGCTTACCGTAAGCATTGTACGAGGACTGTTAAACGCTTTTACCTTTGGCAGTCTGTTCGGATTTCTATACAGCCTCGCCGGAAGCATACTTAGTCTTATTATTATGAATTTGTTGAAAAATAAAACCCACTTACACATTTCCACTTTCGGAGTTAGTGTTGCAGGCGGAATTACACATAACATCGGGCAGTTTGCCGTAGCCGCATGGCTTGTGGGGCCTTCTGCCATCCTTCCTTATTTTCCTTTTTTGTATTTCTCCGGCTTAATTGCCGGCGGTCTGATTGGTGCCTTTGTTCTGCTTTGCCGACAAAGAATCCCTCTCTTTAACAGTACGAATTAAACAGCATACCGCTAAATGCAGATGCCTGATAAGCAGTTCCAATGTCGCTCTGATATAAATGTGCATAACTATAAACTTTCTTATCCACATACTCCATCGGATTCATACTCATCTGTTCTGCTTTCGATGCCAAATCCGTAATAAATTTCTCCGGTACTTTTATCTCTGCCTCATCTGAAAATGACAAGAAGCCATCAGAATCAATCGCAATTCCGGATTCAAACAATTCTGCCGTGTGTCCTTCTACGAGATAGCGCAGCTCACCACCCGGTCTCGACGGCTTATGATTTTCCTCGCCATACTCGTCACTGCGTTTGAGCAGACCATTGTACAACGACAAGACGCGGTTCATGTTATCCTCCACGTCCTCACTTCGCCCATTAAGCACATCCTGCGAAGCTTCCGAAAGTTCCATCGACATTTCCTTCACATTCAGCGCATACGCCTGCGTGTCCGCAGAAAGTTTCACCATAACAAGCGGATTTGCATTATTCAGGCTGACAATGCTTTTATATTTATTTTTTAATTCTCTTTTGTTGTGAATACTGTTTTTTGGTGACACTTCCGGCAGGAAGCCCCCAAGATATAAATTATATGCCGCTATCATAATCATCACGCCTTCCGTGGCTGTTCATATTTCTCCTCTTATGTGTAATCATAAGTCTAATGATTCATTATCATTGTAAATCATTTTTCTGCAAAATGCAAACAAAATCTCCTTTTGGTTTGTGTCAAGTGTTCGTTGGCACTTTTTTTGTTTTCAGTAATTCCGTAGAAAA
>ERZ791884.981-NODE-981-length-23427-cov-3.794369_pt1 | contig 23427 bp, 24 predicted proteins | sample MGYA00509941_ERZ791884 | MGnify/ENA primary metagenome ERZ791884 (study PRJEB30046, sample SAMN00792095) | human gut metagenome | study: EMG produced TPA metagenomics assembly of the A metagenome-wide association study of gut microbiota in type 2... | reverse complement strand
CAAATCTAATGTAATTCTAAAATGTTTCTTAAAAGACAATAACTCTGTTGACACAGAAAAGCAGGGGACTTAAGATGAATATCAGGGTATGGTGATATGTGAACATACATATCACCATATTTTTGCGTAAGCATCCGTAAGGAACTGCCGGTGGCAGGTGCGTAGATATAAAAAGAAGAGAGGTCTTATATTTGAAAGATAAGTTAGCGAGATTTATGTCAGGAAGATATGAGTAGATCAGTTATCAAGATTATATCTTGGAATTGCACTGATATTACTGGTAGTTTCAATTTTTAGTCACCTTGGTATATTTTATATAGTTGGAATTGTTCTTCTGGTGTATACTTATTATCGTATGTTTTCGAAGAACATTTCCAAGATGTATGCACAGAATCAGAAGTATTTGAATGCAAAATATCGTGCGGTGGTAAAAAAGGATGCATGGAAGAAACAGTGGCAGCAGCGTAAGATTTACCGGTTTTATCGTTGTCCGGGATGTAAACAGAAGGTTCGTGTTCCAAAGGGAAAAGGTAAAATCTGCATTACCTGTCCAAAATGCAGAATGGAATTCATAAAGAAAAGTTGAGCTGTAGCTATTTGGAGGAAGCAGTATGTTTGGATATGTAAATATCAATCGTAATGAATTATCAGATGAAAATAAAAAGATTTACCAGGGTTATTACTGCGGACTTTGTCAGAAACTAAAGGAGGTTTCCGGCCGTAAAGGCCAGATGCTTTTAAACTATGATATGACATTTCTGGTAGTGCTTCTGACCGGACTTTATGAGCTGGAGGATAAAAGCACAGATTTTGTATGTGCGCTGCATCCGACGAAAAAACGGACAGCCAGAATCAATGAGGCAACGGAATATGCTGCTGATATGAATATTATTCTTTCCTACCAGAATTTCGAGGATGACTGGAGAGACAACCGTTCTTATTCGAAAAAAGCATTTGCCAGAATGCTGGGAAAAGATTATAATCGCATCATGGCAAAATACCCAAGACAGGTAAAGGCAGTAGAAACTTATATCGAAGAACTGGGTAAGGCAGAGGATGCACAGGAATCCAATATTGATAAAATATCAGGACTGACAGGAACCATGCTGGGCGAAATTTTTGCATGGCGGGAAGATATATGGGCAGAAGAACTCAGATATTTTGGATTCTATTTAGGAAAGTTTGTTTATCTGATGGATGCCTATGAGGATTTTGAAACAGATAAGCGTAAAAATGCATACAATGTTTTCCGGGTACAGCGGAAAGAGGATATGCAGAATCTGGATACCTTTGTGAAGCTGTTGCTGACCAGTATGATGTCAGAGTGTGCCAAGTCCTTTGAACGTCTGCCAATTCTTATGCATGCGGACATTCTGCGGAATGTATTATATTCCGGAGTCTGGACGAAATATGAGTACAACAGACTGAAACGTGAGCGGAAGCAGCAGAAGCTTCTTGAAAAACAGAAAGCCGAAAAACAGAAAGCCGAAAAACAGAAGGCAGACAGGAAAAGTGCAACAAAGTGAAGTTAAGAATTAAGAAGGAGTAAGTAGTATGGACCCATACAAGGTGCTGGGCATAGCTCCGGGAGCAACAGATGAAGAAATCAAACGGGCATACCGGAATCTGAGCCGCAAATATCATCCGGATGCCAATGTAAATAATCCTGACCGTGCACAGGCAGAAGAAAAATTTAAAGAAGTACAGATGGCATATGACCAGATTATGAAACAGAAACAGCAGGGTTACAGCTATGGAAGCGGCTATGGCGGCGGCGCCTACGGTTATGGTGGTTTTGGCTATGGCAGAACCAATGGTGCATATGGAAACAGCGGTTATGGCAGCAGTGCTTCCGGTGAATCGGTAGAGATGCAGGCGGCTGCAAATTACATCCGGAATCGTTGTTTTAAAGAAGCATTGCATGTGTTAGATGGCATTTCGGACAGAACGGCACGCTGGTATTATTACAGTGCAATTGCCAATGCCGGAAGCGGTAATAATGTAACGGCAAAGGAGCATGCCAGTCAGGCTGTCAATATGGAACCGAGTAATATGGAATATCGTCAGTTGCAGCAGCAGTTAGAGTTTGGTGGAACATGGTATCAGAGTAGAGGCGGCGAATATGAACGGCCATATTCCGGCAGCAGCGGCTGGTGCATGAGTATGCTGTTATTGAATCTTTTATGTAACTGTTGTTGTTTCAGACCATATTAGAAAACCATATTTTAGAAGTTCTTTTTTATTTGCAAGAATGAAAACTTCTGCTATACTGTAGGATGAAAAAAACAGAAATGGAGATTAGAAATGAGAATTTTAGCTGAAAATACATCATGTATTGTAATTGACTATCAGGAGAAGATTTTGCCGGCAATGTCAGGAAGAGAGGAACTTGTGGCAAATTCTGCTGCATTATTAAAGGGACTTAATTTATTGGAAATACCGATGGTATTGACCACACAGTATGCCAAGGGATTAGGAAATAATATTCCGGAGATTTGTGAAGCAATTGGAAGTGATGTGGCATATGACAAGACCACATTTTCTGCATATGAAACAGAAGCGGTATATGAAGCAATGGATAAAGAGCGTAAAAATGTCCTGATTTGCGGAATTGAAGCACATATCTGTGTACTTCAGACAGCCATTGATTTAAAGGCAGCAGGATATCAGCCGGTTATCGTAGCAGACTGTGTATCTTCAAGAAAAGAACTGGATAAGGAACTTGGCTTAAAGAGAGCAGAACAGGAAGGCATTCTGATTACATCTAAGGAAGCTATTTTATTTGAATTGACACGTAAGGCAGGCGGACCGGTATTTAAACAGATTTCTGCACTGATTAAATAAAGGAGACAGGATATGCTGCAAAGATTTTATCCCGATGAATATCTGGATTCTACCTATGTCATTGACTTTGATAAACTTTATGAAGAGGGATACCGGGGCATTATTTTTGATATTGATAATACGCTTGTTCCACACGGAGCACCGGCGGATGAGCGGGCAAAAAAGCTGTTTGCTCATTTAAAAGAGCTGGGTTATCATTGTATGCTGTTATCGAATAACAAGGAACCACGGGTGAAGATGTTCAATGATGCGGTAAATGTTTCCTATATTTACAAGGCAGGAAAACCGTCAACGAAAAATTATCTTAAGGCAATGGAAGAGATGGGAACCACCACGGAGAATACGTTATTTGTGGGAGACCAGATATTTACTGATGTGTATGGGGCAAACCGTGCGGGAATCCGTACAATTCTGGTAAAACCGATACATCCGAAAGAAGAAATACAGATTGTTTTAAAGAGATACCTGGAGAAAATTGTGTTATTTTTTTATACAAGGAAGAGAAAGAAGGAAGAAAAATTATGAAAATCGGAATTGGAAATGACCACAGTGCAGTCGAAATGAAATTCGCAATTAAAAAGTATTTAGAGGAAATGGGACATGAAGTTGTAAATTACGGAACAGATTCTACCGAGAGCTGTGACTATCCGGAGTATGGTGAAAAAGTAGGACGTGCAGTTGCAGCCGGAGAAGTAGACTGTGGCGTATTAATCTGTGGTACCGGGGTTGGAATCTCTTTGGCTGCCAATAAGGTAAAAGGTGTCCGTGCAGCAGTATGTTCTGATGTAACAACTGCGCATCTGGTAAAAGAACATAACAATGCCAATATCATCGCATTTGGAGCAAGAATTGTTGGAATCGAGAAGGCAAAAGATATTGTAAAAGCATACCTGAATGCAGAATTTCAGGGTGGCAGACATGAAAAACGTATTGCCATGATTCACGAAATTGAATCAAGATAGGGTAAAGTCACAAAAAAAGGTTGAAAAATGGCTTGTTTTATTATAGAATAGAACGAGTGAGTGACAAGTTTGGAATGAGAATTTTTTCCAATACCCGTAAGAACCTGCCGATGGCAGCGTCTTATGGTGCTTAGCAACGAAAATTAGGAGGAATATCGATGATTTCAGCAGGAGATTTCAGAAACGGAATTACAATCGAATTAGAAGGAAATATTTATCAGATTATTGAATTCCAGCACGTTAAACCTGGAAAGGGTGCTGCATTTGTCAGAACCAAATTAAAGAATATCAAGAGTGGCGGTGTAGTTGAGAAAACTTTCCGTCCAACAGAGAAATGCCCACAGGCACGTATCGACCGTAAAGATATGCAGTATTTATATTCTGACGGAGATTTGTATTACTTCATGGATGTTGAAAACTATGAGCAGATTGCTTTAGATAAGACAACCATCGGTGATACCTTAAAATTTGTAAAAGAGAACGAAATGTGTAAAATCTGTTCTCACAATGGCAACGTATTTGCTGTTGAACCACCATTGTTTGTTGAACTTCAGATTACAGAGACAGAACCTGGATTCAAGGGTGATACTGCAACAGGTGCAACAAAACCTGCAACTGTTGAGACTGGTGCAACTGTAATGGTTCCATTATTCGTAGAGCAGGATGATGTCATTAAAATCGATACAAGAACTGGTGAGTATTTATCCAGAGTATAATTTCATGCGAAATATGTGGGAGTTTCAAAACAGTTGTTTTGAAACTCCTTTTTCTGTTGCCGGGTATTAGGAAAGAACTGTCAGTGGCAGTACCAGCAGGTTATGGCAATGAGAATGGAAAGTTGAGGAAACAGGCTATGCAGGAAGAAAGCAGAAAAGAGAAAAATTTCATAAAAAGGATTTATCATGCAGAAGCACCAAAATGGCTGAAATATGCGATATTATTCGGATATCCGGTTCTGCTTTTTTATATTACTGCATTTATGACATATAATCCTTTTGTAAGAACCAGATGGAGAGCACAAATTCTAAATCTCATTTTATTTGAGGCTTTTGTGTGGCTGCTACTGGCAATTACCGGAAGTGCAGTGATTGCACTTCGTACGGAAACAATTCTTGGAATTGCATTGAGCATTGCGAATTATTATGTCATTTCCTTCCGTGGTTCTCCGGTGGTGCCATGGGATTTGCTGTCTCTTGGAACGGCAGCCAGTGTTGCCGGAGGCTATGATTATACTTTGCCGTCCCGTCAGATTGCGTTGATTCTTCTGATGTTCTTTCTGGCATTTACGGAGCGTTATGCAAAAATTCATATTTCACGGAAAAAGATATTGCTCCGCGCAGGTAGTGCTGTGATTTCTGTTGCCTGTATGGCAGGAATTGGCTGGATGGTACAGGATGATGCAATGGTAAGTGAATTACAGCTTTATCCGTTCCTTTTTACGCCTACAGTCATGTATGAACGAAATGGCTTTGCAGTGACGTTTCTTATGGATATGCAGTATCTTAAGGTGGAGAAGCCGGAAGGATATTCTGTTGAAAAGGCAAAGGAATTATTAGAAAATGAGGATGGTCTTGACTGGACGGCATCCGACCAGAGAAATAATGTTGGAAAGGAATTCGCAAATCAGAAAGAAACAACAGACCAGCTTCCGAATGTTATCGTCATCATGGATGAAGCCTTTTCTGATTTGAGCGTCCTGTCCGATGAGGCACTTCCGGTAAATGAAGACTATATGCCGTTTATTCACAGCCTGCAACAGGGGGCAGAAAATACCCAGACCGGATATTTGAATGTATCGGTGAAGGGTGGAAATACAGCAAATACGGAATTTGAATTCTTAACGGGAGATACCATGGCATTTCTTCCGGCAGGTAGTATTCCGTATCAGCAGTATATTACAAAGGACACACCAAGCATGGCATCTTATCTAAAGAGCTTGGGTTATGAGACATATGCCATGCATCCATATTATGCGTCCGGCTGGAACCGGGATAAGATATATCCGCTGCTGGGATTTGACAGCTTTTATTCTTCCACGGATTTCTATGGTTCCACCTATGAGCGGGGCTATATTGATGATTCATCCTGTGTGGATAAGATTATTGAGACATATGAGAAGAAGGATGCAGGAACGCCGGCATTTATCTTTAATGTAACCATGCAGAATCACAGCCCATATACCGACGGCTATCAGAATCTTCAGGGAAATGTTACAGTAGATGGAACGGTATCTGCCCAATTATCGGAATATCTGACACTGGTAAAATTATCGGATGCTGCATTGGAAAAGCTGATTGATTATTTTGGGACACAGGACGAACCTACGGTTATCGTATTCTTTGGTGACCACCAGCCGACAGATGCGGTGGTGGAGCCAATCTGGAATTTAGAAGGCAAATCATCCTCTGATTTAACAGAAGAAGAAAATCAGCTTCGTTATAAGGTGCCTTATGTTATTTGGGCAAATTATGATATTGATGAGGCGGTAAATCAGGAGAGCAGTGCCAACTATCTGGGGGCACAGATGATGGAAGCAGCAGGAATTCCGTTGTCGGATTATCAGAATTATTTACTGGAACAAAAGAAGGAGATGCCATTGATTTCCACGCAGCATACGGAAGCAGAAGGCAGTGATGCGTGGCTTAATTATCAGACGCTGCAGTATTATCTTTTATTTGACTGGGATGGAGAAAAATAGAAATGAAGGAAAGATTACTTCGAATCAAAAACAATAAGAAGATGCCGTTAATACTGGCTTTTTGCATTCCGTTTTTTCTTGCACTGGGAGTCTGCATCGGCCATGAGATTTATCCTTTTGGCAATCAGTGTTTTCTGCATATTGATATGTATCACCAGTATGCACCGTTTTTTACGGAATTCATGAATAAGTTAAAGAGCGGAAGCGGGTTATTATATACATGGAATCTGGGGCTTGGTACAGATTTTGTATCCCTGATGGCATATTATCTATCCAGTCCTTTTAACTGGCTGTTATTATTATGTCCGTCTAATCTGGTAATCGAATTTATGACGGTATTGATTCTAATTAAGACTGGACTTAGCGGACTTACTTTTGCATTTTACTTAAACCGGCATTATAAAGATAATGGATATCGCATTGCTTTATTTGCAGTATTCTATGCGTTATCCGGGTTTATGTGTGCTTATAACTGGGATATTATGTGGCTGGATACGGTGGTGTTATTGCCGCTTATTTTGCTGGGTCTGGAAAGACTGGTAGAAGGAAAGAAGATGACGCTTTATGTGGTAACACTGGCGGTTTCGATTCTTTCAAACTACTATATTTCCATTATGGTCTGTATCTATCTGGTGCTTTATTTTGTGATTCTGATATTAGAGCAGAAAAGCGGAATAGGAAAAGCAATTCTTAAATTTGCGACCGGCTCCATCCTGGCAGGCGGTATGGGAGCAATACTGATTCTGCCGGAGATTGTGGCGTTAAGCGGGAGTGGTTCCGGTGGAATCTCTTTTCCGGAAAAAATGGAGTGGTATTTTGGCCTGCTGGATGAAGCAGCAAGGTTCTGCATTGGTGTCGAGCCGTCTTCTACGGTAGGACATATGCCAAATCTTTACTGCGGAGCGGCAATTTTATTATTATTATTCCTTTATCTTTTGAATCGCAGGATTCGAATTGGTGCAAAGATTCCAAGACTCTTACTGGTGGCATTTTTCTTTGTGAGCTTTGCAAATAATAAACTGGATTTTATCTGGCATGGCTTTCATTTTCCGGATGGACTTCCGGCAAGACAGACCTTTTTATTTGCATTTTTACTGCTGACCTTAGGTTATGAAGCAGTGCGGGAAGAAAGAGGCAATAGCATTTTTAAAATCCTATTTGCATTCCTGTTAGCGGAGCTGGTATTGGTTTTATGTTTCCGGTTTACAGATTTAGAGCAGGTGACACCGGAGCAGATGCTTTTAACAGGACTTTTGATTTTAGGTTATGCACTTCTGCTGTTATTCTATCGGCGGAAGGATAAGACGATGCGGACTATCGTATCGATATTTGCGGTGCTTCTGGTATGTGCCGAGGCAGGCGTAAATCTTGACACGACCAGTATTTCTACTACCAGCCGGACGCTGTATACCCAGCATTTAGAGGATTATAAAACACTGGCGGAGACAGCAGGAGCAGAGGATGACGGTTTCTTCCGTATGGATAAGTTTAACCGGATGACGAAGAATGAGTCGGCACTTTCAAACTATGCATCCGCATCTATTTTTTCTTCTCTTATAAATAAAGATGTGGCAGATTTCTATCGGGAGATGGGAATGGAAGGCGGTAAGAATTATTACTGCTATAATGGTGCAACGATGCTTACTTCCTCGCTGCTTTCGGTAAAATATATCCTGACGGACAGTGCAGAAGAGGAAAGTCCGTATCGAAGTCTGATATCAGAACAGAATGGCATATATTTATATGAAAATACTTATACACTGCCACTTGGTTTTATGGTAGATAGTGATTTGACGGAAAAGTGGGATTTTACCCTTGGAACACCGATAATGGCACAGAATGAACTCGCCTATGCCCTTGGTGCAACGGAGAATCTTTTAGAGCCGGTGGATGCAGAATTACATGATGGCAAAACCGTGATTCAGGTAACGGAAACCGGCTATTATTATGGTTATTATACGATGAAGGATGCCAAAACCATTACCGCAACCACTGGAAACCGCACGCGGACATTTTCTAAATGTGACCATGTCTATTTACTGGATTTGGGCTATTGTGAGGCTGGGGAAGATATTACGCTGACTTCTGCCGATACGGATCAGATACTGGTGCAGGGCTACCGGTTAAATGATGCAGCATTTCAGGCAGCATATCATACATTATCCCAGCAGACCATGGAGTTAAAATCCTACAGTGACAGCAGAATCGAAGGCAGCATCAACGTAAAAAAAGCCGGAACTCTTTTGCTGTCCGTGCCGGATGATGAAGGCTGGCATGTCTTTGTGGATGGGGAAGAAGTGGATTATGAGCATTTCTGCGATGCGTTTATCAGCATTCCATTAAAAGAAGGCAACCATGATATTATATTAAAATATACAACACCGAATCTGAAACTGGGAGCATTGCTTTCCGGTGGAGCATTGTTCTTATTCCTTTGCATTACCTGGATACCGGTTGTTGTGAGAAAACGAGGAGAGAGGGCATGAAGAAAAAAATAACATTTCTGATATTTACGGTACTGGCGGTACTTTGTGTTGTTTATTCGGGGATGGTACTGGCAACGGGTTCCGGAACATCATTTTTTCTTGTGTGGATTGGGCTGGCGGTACTTTCCTTCCTGTTTGGGTATTCTGTCTGGAAATCTTTCTGGAAGAAAGTTCCCCGGCTGGTTAAGGGAATCTGTATTGCTGTCGTTGCAGTGGGATTTACAGCATTTTTCATCGTAGAAGGCTGTATCATAAGTCAGATGCATGAAAAAGGCGAAGCGGGACTTGACTATATTATTGTGCTGGGGGCACAGGTGAGGGAAAGCGGACCAAGTGCTGCGTTAAAATACCGGCTGGATGAGGCAGTGGAATATTTAGAGGATAATCCAAAGACAATCTGTATCGTATCCGGCGGACAGGGTGCAAATGAACCATATTCCGAAGCCGAAGGAATGGCACAGTATTTAAAAGAACAGGGGATTGATGCGTCTCGGATTCTCTTAGAGGATAAGTCCTTAAATACAGAGCAGAATATGGAGTACAGCAAGGCACTGATAAAAGATGGGGCATCCGTTGGAATTATCACCAATGATTTTCATCTGTTCCGGGCAAAGCAGATTGCACGAAAATACGGACTGGACAATGTCTGTGGAATAGCAGCAAAGTCTACACCGGTTTATCTTCCAAATAATATGCTGCGGGAATTTTTAGCAGAGATAAAATTTTTGCTGTAATTATGCGGATGAATGGAAAAGTCAAAGACTGACCGGAGACTTTGATGTGTGCCAAGGCACATTCTTTGTTCTAAATGGGCTTGCATCGGGTGGAAGAATAGAATAGTATAAAAAGTAACAGGAGTTTTATGGAGAAAGGGCTTATATAGCTATGGAGATTAAATGCGAATACTGTGGCTCCATCATTAAGGAAACAGATGAGAAATGTCCTTACTGTGGAGCCACCAATCAGGCAGTAAAGCGTACTGCAGACCATACGCCAAAGACTATTGAAGAATTGCAGCAGTGGTATCAGGCGCGGAATCTGCCACCGTATGAAGTGACGAGATTCTTTATCGGAATCAATTACACACAGCCCAAAGCCTTTGGTATTTACAGGGAAGGACAGAATGTCATTGTCTATAAGAACAAGGCAAACGGCGAGCGGGCAATCCGCTATCAGGGAACGGATGAAGCCTATGCGGTAAATGAACTGTATCTTAAGTTAAAAGAGGAAATCTTAAACCAGAAGGAACATAATCGGGCTGGAAATGTAAGAAGCAGTTATGGAAATAACAGAAAGCCAATGTCAACAGGAAAGGTAATAGGAAGAACCTTTGCCGGGATTGGAGCATTCTTTCTTTTCTTCTTTGGTTCCTTTGTACTCTTTGTGTTAGATACATTATACCGGGGAATTGGAACTGCACTTTTTATTGCACTGATTGCCGCAGCACCGGTGGCAGTGATATTAGACCTTATTGTTTGTGGGTTAAGGGAAAAAAGCACAGTATTTGAAAAGATATATCAGGGATTTGCCGGAAAGAAATTCTTAACCTGTGCCGTTTGTTTCCTGATGTGCTTTTTAATCGTTCTGATTCCGATACATAATTACAAGAAGGCAAGTTATTACCAGTACCAAAATACGGTCTATGTACATAGCCACAATAACTGGTTCGAGTATGATGGTTATGACTATGATAAGATAGACAGTGATGAGGTACCGGATGATATTTTAAATAACCGTTCTGATTATGAAATGACTTATCAGAATGGCTATGACTGGGATAACAGCATTACCAATTTTGAAGACAGCAGATATTATGAAGAGCATTATGGCTCAGACAGCTCGGACAGCAGTTCAGACAGTGGATATGACTGGGATTCCAATGACAGCTGGGATTCTAATTCATCTGACTGGGATAGCGACTGGTAAATATTAATATATCATTTAGAAATTTATTTTTCTGTTAAGAATAATCTAAGAAATGAAATAGAATATCTTTAAGAACACTCCTTTTTCGTGTGCTTTACTAAGAGTAAAGAATGAAAAAGGGGTGTTTTTTATGATGCAGTCAGAACAGGAAGGACAACGAAATTTACAACAATCAGGAGCAGCCGGACAGCGGAATACACAACATGCAACGAACATAAAAAAGCGGAGCATGCGCCGGAAAAAAGCAAGAAGAATGCGAAGAATCAAAAGAATATTTGTGGCAGCAATAATTCTGCTGGTAGTTTTTGCCGCGGGCAGAACATCATTTGTGCAAGGCTTCTTAAATCACTGGAATGTAAAATCAGAGGCAACACTTACGGCAGAGGGGTATCCGGAAAGCCTTGTACAACTTTACGAGAAAAATGAAGAAGCAAGACAGTTTGTGCTTGATTATAAGAAGAATGGAAACAACGAGCAGCCGATTGATATTTCATCGGATGTAACAGATGGTAAAATACCGCTTTTCCTTCAGTGGGACGAGCGTTGGGGCTATAGAACCTATGGAGATAATTTCCTTGCAATTACAGGATGTGGTCCGACGGCATTGTCCATGGTCTATGTGGGACTGACCGGAGATACTTCCATGAATCCTTATGCCGTTGCCCAGATGGCACAGGAGGATGGCTTCTATGTCAATGGAAGCGGATCTTCCTGGAGTATGATGACGGAACTTGCCACAAAGCTTGGCTTATCCGCGCAGGAACTGAGCTTAAATGAAGACAGCATCCGGCAGGAATTATCCCAGGGACATCCGATTATCTGTATCATGGGACCGGGAGATTTTACCACATCCGGACATTTTGTTGTTTTAACAGGAGTAGATTCCGAAGGAAAAATAACAGTGAATGATTCCAATAGTAAAAAGAACAGTAATAAGGCATGGAAGATAGAAGACCTTATGAGCCAAATCCGGGATTTGTGGGTGTATCAGTAGAAGTGGCATTCTTTACGAAAATCTGCTATAATTCTTGATAAAATGATTTGAAAGGCGAGTGGGAAAGAGACTGGTGGTAATCTTTCGACGGTAGTGTTTGAATATCCACAGCATTTGCCGGATGTGAATGTTGCATAAAAACTGTAAGGGGTACTAAGAATTTTGATTTAAATTTTATTTTTTTTCTGGCAACCGGTGCAAATTCGCATCCATGCTCAGATGCACCTCGCTGGCACATCCCTGTGCCAGCGTTGCCTGATGTCAGACAAAATTCCAAGTGCCCCTAACAGTCTTTATCATGCATCCACATTCCGGTAAATACTGTGGATATTACATCACATTCCGCCGGAAGAAAACCGGCATCACATTTCCCACTCCTTTACAAATATTTTAACAAGAAGGGAGCTATAGAACATGGAAACATGGTATTACGAAGTCGTATCCATCGATGGAGACTATGCAAATTTAAAGAGGACAGACATTGCTTCAGATGATTTGAAACTTGTGGCAAGAGCACTTCTTCCGGCAGAAATTATGGAGGGAAGCAAGTTAAAATACGAACTGATGCAGTATGAGATTATAGAATAGCGGATAAAGGAGTAAGGGAAGATGAAAATCGAAGCGGCAAGGCGGGAGGTTTAGCAAAAATTATGAAAAAGGAAAAGGTTATTGGAATTGGGGTACTGCTTGGAATTGTTATTCTGGCAGTGATTGTAGTTGTAGTGGCAGGAAATCAGAAAAAAATAAAACGAAGACTGAGACAGAAAATAAAACGGAAACAGAGACGCAGATGGAATCAGAATCAGAATCGGAAACAGAAACTGCACCTGCGGATAAAGAGTCTTTGGACGCAGACGAGCTGGTAGAAGAGAACTTTCGTCAGGCTGGAATTACAGAATATGAAAAAATAGATATGGAAGATTATGAGAGCCAGGCAGGAATCGATTTATCAGAATATGTATCTTATCGGTTTTATTATGATAGCGATGGATTGAAAATTGAAGGATATTTCAGTGCACCAAAAGATTTACTGGATGGAAAAAAGACTTCCTGTCTTATTTATAATCATGGTGGAAATCAGGATTACGGAGCATTGGAAAATATAGAAATCTGCTTTTATGCCTATCAGCTTCATACCATTTGCATTGCATCAAACTATAGGGGATGTGGAAGCAGTGAAGGAGAAGACCAGTTTGGCGGAGCAGATGTGGATGATGTGGTCCGGATTTTGGATTTGTGTGAGCAATTTTCCTATATTGATAAGGATGCCATAAATATGATGGGTATTTCCAGAGGCGGAATGATGACTTATGAAGTGTTAAGTAAGGATGAACGGGTGCATAAGGCAGTTGTCATATCTGGCCTTTCCGATTGCTTTATGTCATATGAGGAAAGAAGTGATATGCAGACCATATTCGATTCTTTGGTAGGCGGTTCCCCGGAAGAGATGCCGGAGGAATATGAGAAACGTTCTGCAACCTATTGGGCGGATGAAATTAATACACCGCTGCTTATCATTCATGCCACCGGAGATGAAAAAGTATCCGTTGCACAGGCAGATAAATTAACAGAAGCATTAGAGCAGGCAGGAAAAACCTACGAATATATTACCTTTGATGGAAATTCCCACGGAGAAATCCGACCAGAGGATGGTGAGAAGATAAAGGCGTTTCTGGGAGGGCAGGAGCAGGAAGAAGATAGTGAAAAGAATAATGTAAAATAGTGAAAAAATAGTGTATTATTTCCTTCGCATGGTACTGTTGTATTCAAATAAGGTTTGTGAATTGCCGGAGAGCTCAAACAGCGAAAAATTGGAAGGAAGCCTTTCGTATCTAAAAAGTAGAGAAAAAGAATTGCTCTTGCTGCTCATGAAGAACTACAAAAGAGAGTTCACGCCTATTGAAGTCAACAAAGAACTTAAGGTTACCAATAAGACGGTAACAAACTATGCAAAATGGGATGATTGATTTATATGTGAGAGGTAATAATTCTGTAGCTTATTCAGAGATATATTCATCGTTTGCATCAGAAAAAAATAGTTATATTTCTGATTTGTTGTTGCTGGTTATCAATAATGACAGCTCTAAGGTATGAAAACATGGAGAAACATATGAAGTTGCAGGTGTTCGATTTACAGCAGACCAGATTCCTAAAATAGATACAAATAAGTTATTAGAAATAAAAGCTTGTAACAATATAATTGATTTCGGACAGAATCATTACTTCAAATATGTTTCTTCAGACGGAAAAGAGCATGCATTATTTACAAATGACAAGGGTGTTGGGGTTCCCTACTCGGAACATATGCGGGGAGCAGAGCATGATGCAGTTGCTCAGAGATATGCTCATTTTTGGCGGTATATGATGAACGATAATCCTGTATATGTAGGATTGACTTATTCTAATGATGATATTGATGAATTTATGAAACATGCAGGCATAGAAAATGGCTTCTTTACTGTTAGAATGGGGAATCGGGAAGCAACACAATATTATACCAAAAGCGAAAACCATACTTTGGATATTCCATACGGAGAAGATTTGTGGTGTTTGGAATACCCGTCAAATTATAGATTTTTGGAAAAAATTGATTAATCTCTGAGAGTCTATTTATATGTGTTGTAGTTATCAAGCAAAGGGATACTTATATCGTGTTACAGGACATGGTGTAGGTATCCTTTTTGCATATTATCTATAATCATTACATAAAAAAGTGCAAATGCACAAAAAATAGTAATGGCTATTGAAGTGAAAATAATTTAGTGGTAAAATAACATTACCAAAATTCGTGCAATGCACAAAAATAAGGAGTGACAATATGGAGATTAAGAGAGATTCATACCTTGAACAGTTAAAGATAAGAAAAGATAACGGAATGATTAAGATTATCACAGGAATCAGGAGATGCGGCAAATCATTCCTGTTATTTGTGTTGTTTAAGAAGTATTTACTGGAGAGTGGCATAGATAATGACCACATCATTGAGATTGCTTTAGATGGCATTGAAAATGAGGAACTGAGAGATCCAAAGAAGTGTTATCAGCATATTAAAGAGCGGGTGGAAGATGACCGGAAGTATTATCTGCTCTTGGACGAAGTACAGTTTATGCCACGATTTGAGGAAGTGCTGAACAGTTTGCTTCGTATCAGTAACATTGATGTGTATGTAACCGGCAGTAATTCTAAATTTTTATCTAGTGACATTGTAACTGAATTTAGAGGCAGAGGAGATGAGATAAGAATTTATCCGTTGTCTTTTGCAGAGTTCTATGCGGCTTATGATGGAGATTATGATGATGCTTGGGAAGAATATATGATATACGGTGGTTTACCACAAGTGGCACAATTTTCTGTAGAACGCCAGAAGGCTGAGTATCTTAAAAATATTTTTACTAATGTTTATATCAAGGATGTGGTAGAGCGAAACAAAATTCAAAATGTTGATGAGATTGGAACTTTGGTGGACATTCTTGCTTCTGCCATAGGAGCACTTACCAATCCAACAAAAATATCAAATACTTTCAAAAGTGAGAGAGGTATCAATTACAGCAATAAAACTATATCCAATCATATTGATTATTTGGCAGAGGCATTTTTGATTTCTAAAGCGGACCGGTATGATATTAAGGGGAGAAAATATGTAGGAGCCAATCTGAAATACTATTTTTCGGATATAGGACTTAGAAATGCCAGACTAAACTTCAGACAGCAGGAGCCGACTCATATTATGGAAAACATTGTTTATAATGAGTTGCTTGTGCGTGGCTACAATGTAGATGTTGGTATTGTGGATGTATTTGCAAAGAATAGTGACGGAAAGAGAGTTCATAAGCAGCTAGAGGTTGATTTTGTAGTAAACCAGGGCAGTCAGAGATATTACATTCAGGTGGCTTATGATATGACTTCTGAGGAAAAGCAAACACAGGAACTTAATTCACTCCGAAATATTCCGGATTCATTTAAGAAGATTGTTATAGTAAATGGAACAAAAAAGCCTTGGAGAAATGAGGAAGGCTTTGTGATCATGGGCATGAAATATTTTCTGCTCAATGGGGATAGTTTGGAGTTTTAGTATGGAAGGAGATGATAAGTGTTCTTTGGTGATAGATCCGAAATAAATAATAGTAAGTACTTTGAGATTTTGGATAAGGAAATAATGAGAAAGGTAAGTGGAGGTTACAATTTAGGCATGGCTTACGTTGAAAATTGCATATATGGTGGAACATGGGATGAGTATAAAACGAGAGAAAAATAATTTGACTTTTTCCAAAAAGAAAAATATAATGACTTCTGAACGAGTAGCAAAATTGCGTAAATCCAGTTTTGTTACTCGTTTTTGTAATTTTATAATGCAATGAAAAAGTGTGTAGCTTATCAGCGTAAGTCCAACTTATAAGATAGGTGCGCACTTTTTATATTGCCAAATATCCGTAAGAAGCTGCCAGTGGCAGCTTCTGCAGGTGGAAAAAGGAGGATTAAGTTAAGATGGCAGAAAGTAACAAGATGAAGGAAATGCCGGTAAATAAGCTTATGGTGCAGATGGGAATACCGATGATTTTATCTATGGCATTGCAGGCGGTTTATAACATTGTAGACAGTGCCTTTGTAGGAAACATGAAATCAGGAAGTGAGGCTGCACTTAATGCACTTACTCTGGTGTTTCCGGTTCAGATGCTTATGGTAGCAGTGGGAATCGGAACAGGTGTGGGAACCAATGCGCTTCTTGCGAGAACACTGGGAGAGGGAAAAAGTAAAAAAGCTGCAAAAGTTGCGGGAAACAGCTTATTTCTTGGAGTGATTATTTATGCAGTATGTCTGCTGTTTGGAATGTTTGGAGTAAAAGCATACATCTCATCCCAGACCGTTGATGCGGAAGTCATTGCAATGGGAACAAGCTATTTAAGAATATGCTGTGTGATTTCTTTTGGAATTATTTCCTTCTCGCTATTTGAGAAACTGTTACAGGCAACCGGGCGTTCTCTATACTCTACAATCGGTCAGGTTGTGGGAGCAGTGGTAAATATTATTCTTGACCCAATTATGATTTATGGCATCGGACCGGTTCCTGAAATGGGAGTAAAAGGCGCAGCCTATGCAACCGTAATCGGACAGGTGGTATCAGCAGCATTGTTATTTTTTTTCCATGTAAAATTAAATAAGGAATTTGAGCATGGTGTAAAGTTTATGAAACCGGATGGCAGAATTATCAGGGAAATCTATGCAATCGGACTTCCGGCAATTATTGGACAGGCGCTTATGTCTATTATGGTTTATATGATGAATCTGATTTTAAAATTCAGTCCTTCGGCTCAGACCGCATATGGATTGTTCTATAAAGTACAGCAGTTTGTACTCTTCCTTGCCTTTGGACTTAGAGATGCAATCACGCCGATTATTGCATTTGCCTATGGAATGCATAGCAAGAAGAGGATTCAGGATGGAATCAGATATGGCTTAATCTATACGATTGTGCTTATGATTGTGGGTGTGGCGATTACAGAAATTTTCCCTGGGGCTTTTGCAACTTTATTTAATGCAGGACAGTCAAGGGAATATTTTATCGGAGCAATGAGAATTATTTCTATCAGCTTTATTTTCGCCGGAATCAATGTGGCATATCAGGGAATTTATCAGGCTCTGGATGGTGGCATGGAATCGCTTGTGATTTCACTGCTCAGACAGCTTGTCATCATATTGCCACTGGCAGGTGTTTTCTCCAGTTTGGTCAGAAACGGACAGATGGGCGTTTCCTTAATCTGGTGGGCATTCCCGATAACAGAGATTGTTGCATGCCTTGTGGGATATGTATTTTTAAAGAGAATCCGGAAGAATAAAGTGGAAAGTTTAAGTTAAGGAGGAGTCAGCTATGGCAAAAAGAATCATTACAATCAGTAGAGAGTTTGGAAGCGGCGGTCGATTTATCGGGGAAGAAGTGGCAAAAAAACTTGGTATCGCCTATTATGATAAGGATATCATTGGACGGATTGCAGAACAGTCCGGGTTCGCACCGGAGTACATTCAGGAAAATGCTGAATTATCTCCCAAGAAAGGATTGTTTGCCTATGCTTTTTCTGGTCGTGATATTACAGGAAAATCGGTAGAAGATATAGTATATGAAGCACAAAGAAAAATAATTCTGGGAATCACTGAGAAAGAAAGTTGTGTAATCATTGGAAGAAATGCAGATTTTATCTTAAGGGACAGAGCAGAAGTACTAAATGTATTCATACATGGAAACATGCCGGAAAAGGTACAGCGTATCTGCAGGTTATATCATGTTACAGAAGCAGATGCCATAAATTTGATAAATGATACAGATAAAAGACGCAGAACAAATTATAATTTTTATACAGAGCAGAAGTGGGGAATGGCGAAGAACTATACACTGTCGTTGAACAGCTCGGTGTTAGGGTATGATATGTGTCAGAAAATCATAATGGATTGTGCAAAATAATAAGAGCAGGTCACTGTAGAGGGGCAGAATTTACATTTGTGAGGGGCGGCCTGCTGTAACTTCCAGTAGAAAAAAGGTACTGTCGCACTAAGTATTAGTGCGCAGCTTCTTTTCTTGTGCCAAAAAATAACTGCCAGACCTCGAAAGAATCCGGCAGTTGGTGTAAAATTAAGTTATGCTACTAACAAAATTATTACAAAGAGATTATACGAAAAATTCAGACGGATATCAACTTAAACTTCCGTTAAATCTTGAAACAATCATTTCAGATAATGCTTCTGTTCGATTACTAAGTCAGTTTGTGGAGGCTATGGATTTGACTGACCTATATTCTACTTATGAAAGAATAAATTCTGTATCGCCCAGAACACTTTTGAAGATTGTGCTCTATTCTTACATGAACGGGGATTACTCCTCTCGGTCCATGGAACTAAATTGTAAAAGAGATATCAATTTTATGTTTCTTCTAGAAGGTTCCCCAGCTCCTGATCATGCAACATTTGCAAGGTTTAGAAGTATCCATTTTGCTCCCTGTTCTAAACGTATCCTTGCAGAAATGTCTAATGCATTGTTTGATATGGGAGAAATTTCCGGAGAGACCATTTTTATTGATGGTACAAAAATTGAAGCCAGTGCCAATAAGTATACTTTCGTCTGGAAGAAGGCAGTAACAAAAAACCAGACAAAACTTTTACAGAAACTTGCTGATTTTGTAGCTGAGTGTGAGTTGCTTTATGATATAAAAATCGTTTATGGAAATACAATAAAAATAAAGCATGTAAAAGAGCTCCGCAAAAAACTGTATGCATTAAAAGAAACTGAAAATATAGTGTTTGTGCATGGGATTGGAAAAAGAAAAACTCCGCTTCAAAAGAGTATTGAAACTCTTGAAAGTTATTTGAACCGACTCAAAAAATATAACCAGCAGATACATATCTGTGCGGAACGCAACAGTTATTCAAAGACAGATCATGATGCTACTTTTATGCGAATGAAGGAGGATGCCATGGGAAACGGACAGTTAAAGCCTGCTTATAATCTTCAACATGGCGTAGATTCTGAATACATCACATAGGTTACTGCATGTAGATGTTACGAATGCCGATAAAATAGATTTTGAAAGCCATATAGCGGCAGAAAATATAGATAATACTTCTGCAGTTGAAGAAGCTACAAGAGTTGAGAATAAAATAACAACACAAGAAGCTCCAATCAAAGAAGTTACTGTTACAGAACCATATAAGTCAGTTATCCCGCCAAAAACATCTGACAATCCTGTAATAACACCAGAAGCAGCCGCATATCCAAAGCTTAAGAAGATAAAAGTAGAGCTTGATAATCAGAATAATCTCATCTTTCAGGCTGAACAGCAACGAGGCAATCTTGAGATTGAATTATCGGATTTAAAGGGATTTGCAAGGATTACAAGAAAAGCTGAGTTACAGAGAAAGATTGATGAAAAGACTGATTATATTAACCGATTGAAGATAGGTCTTTCAAACATGGTTCGCAATTATGAATTTGAGAACATGAATGAATTTTATCTAAGTTACAAGGAATCGCAAAGTGCTTATGCAGAGTATCAGCGGAAAGTTGAGGCTTGGAAGAAATCCTATGTTGACACAGATACTTCAATGGACAAGGCAGAAACGATGTCAGAGAAATTTGCCAGATTGCAGAATGAAGTGGAAGGAACTAGACAAAACAATCGAAGAACTCTTGATAAAGGAGCAAGATAAGACTCCCTTTCTTTAGGGATGATGTTCAGTCAATATTACTATAATATCAGATTTAAATGATTGATAAATCCTGACATTTTTGCTATTCTAATTATTATAGAAATATTGCAACGGAGGTAGACAGGCATGGCGGTCAGAGAGATAATCTTAACAGCACAGCACAGCACAGCACAGCACAGCACAGCACAGCACAGCACAGCACAGCACTCTGACTGCGCCTTTTTTTCGACTGTTCATATTCATAAAAGGAAACGGATAAAAGCATCAATAAATATGTACATGGATAAGATGTATGTATTTATTGGTGCTTTTTCTGTCTGATAAGGGGGGCTCATTTGATTTGAATTTAAAGCATGGTCATACATGGAAATTAAGAAAACGTATCTATTTTAATACTATATTTACAAAAACAAAGGAGGATTCAGATGAGAAGATTAAAGCATAATTTTAAGAAAGGAATGGCGTTTGTTCTTACCTTTGCCATGATAGCAGGACTGGTTCCTGCTATGTCAGGCGGAGCAAATACGGTGCAGGCTGCAACCGGTTCCGGAACAGAACCAAGCGTTACCGCATATGCTACGAAGGACCAGTTAATGACCGCATTTACCCCGGATGCTAATGGTACTGCTACGACCAAAGGCAAGCTGGTATTTGGTAAGAAATCAGATGGAACAACAGCACAGGAATGGTACATCTTAGGAAAGGATGAGGGTGTATCAGGGGATAATACCATCATCGTTGCCGCAAGCCCGATTGCAAGAGGGCAGAAGTTTAATTCAGACATAAGCAATAAGAATGATGAAAATCTATGGTCAGATTGTGTTTATAGTGAAGCGACTATAACAGAAGTATACGCAAATCACTACGGAGCAAGTGAACTTCGTGATACACTGCAGGGTATGGCTACGAATACATCCTACTTCACCTCAGCCGAGCAGGGCTTGATGAATGCCACCACAGTGACAACGAAGGATACGAAGAATAGTAGTGTAACCTATACCACCACAGACAAACTGTATGCGTTACAGGGAGATTATGATAATGACCAATACTTGTGGGCAGGAACCGATGACAGTACAGTACTTGCCATGAGTAGTTACTTGAGGAACGGAGAGTGGTTCTGGCTGCGCTCGCCTTACGATTATGATTATTTCATTGCGTTGTGCGCGGATCGGGGCTATTATGTCATCCTCGGCCGTGTCGACATCGACTCCGGGAGCCCTGTTCAGCCCGCTTCCAATCTGGATCTGTCATCTGTTCTCTTCGCATCTGCTGCGACAGTAGCATCATCTGATACAAAATCGGAAAAGATAACAGACAGTGCGGCGATGACTTTAAGACTGGACGGAACAGGTAAGGATATTGGTACAGTAACATATAACATCACAACAGGTGATATTAAGGTGGTGAAGGGTACCACATCACAAACCGTGGCACTTGTCGTACAGGGCAATGACGGAACAAATGACTGGTATTACAGTAAACAGATTACAGGAACAGAGACGATAAATGTATCTGCTATTGAGGCAGAATCAAATACACCGGCATTAATCAATTTATCAGCCTGCAAAATCTGGCTGGAAATAACCGAGGATAATGTGACTTATGCGGTCAATGCAACTGAAACTGTGGTCAGTGAAATTTCATCAGTAGCAATTACAGATATTGCTACTCCGGTGTCAAATACTGCATTGGATGCCGAAGCATCATGCGTAACCGAAGGTGTAAGCAGCACCACACCACAGATTACATGGACACCAAGTGATTCCACAGCCGGATATAATACAAGCTACACAGCGAGCATTACACTTACAGCAACTACAGGCTACGAATTTACGGATTCCACGACAGCTACCGTATTGGGCAATAACGCAACAAGCATTACAAAGAATACAGACGGAACACTTACGGTAACATATGATTTTCCTGCCACGGCAAAGGATAAATTAATAAGTATCACGGCACCACAGGCGATAACCGTAGCGAACGGAACCGCTTATGATGCGATGAATCTGCCTGCAACAGTTAATATTGTGACAGAAGGTAATACGGAAAGTAGTGCACCGGTCACATGGAATACAACTGCACCGGCAAGCGGAAGCTATGAACCGTCTGTATTAACCCAGCAGACCGTAACCTTAAATGGTACCGTAACATGTCATGACAGTATTGATGATAATGGAGTTCCGCTTACCACAACCATTACCATCACCATCAGTGCGGCAGGCATTGTTGGTGCTCCGACAGTAAATTTGGCAGAAGGAACCTATACAGAGAATCAGTCGGTAACACTTACTTCTTCCACAGAAGGAGCAACGATTTATTATACCACCGATGGAAGTGAGCCAACAATTACGGGTGGTGTACCTGCCGGAACAACCGCAGTGTACACAGCACCGATAGCAGTAACAGGAACAGAAGGAGAGAGTATTACAACTACCATCAAGGCAATTGCAGTAAAGAGTGGTATGCAGGATAGCAGTGTAGGGACATTTACCTATACCATTCAGATTCCGGTACCAACTCCTGTATCTTACAAGATTCTGGATGGCGCAAACAGTGATTGGAAGCAGAATACTGAGGAAACTATTACAATCAGAGGAAATGGCAATTTTTCCAAGTTTGTTGGTGTAAAAATAGATGGAAACACTATTGATGCTAAGAATTATACCGCAAAGGAAGGCTCTACAATTATTACCTTAACGACAGACTACCTGAAGACACTTTCTATAGGAACACATACATTTGAAATTGTATGGACAGATGGTTCGGCCAGTACAAACTTTACAGTAAGCAAGAATGATTCCGGTAGCGAAACACCAAAAGATGATGACAAAAACAAAAATGATGATAGCGGAAGTCAGACAGGTGATAATCAGAATATAACTGCCCCACAGACAGGAGATAATAGTCATCCGACTTTATGGATTTCTTTGTTAGGAGCGTCATTAATAGGATTACTGGCAACGTTATATATGAGAAAGAAAAAAGGATCATGTTGTGTCTCCTTAAAATCAAAAAATTGAAGCATTTCAATCAGTTCACCATGTCAGTTTTATTTTGTGTTATGCTATTTTATAGATTTTATTTTCCCTTGTTTTTGCCCTTATCGGAGTTCGTAAAACTTTGTGGGAAGATATAACATGAGGGAAAGTCTAAGGGAAAGTTCACCTGTCACAAACTTAGTGTTTTCAAGAGCTTGTGAGAAATTTAATAACAAAATATAACAGTTATTAAATTCCTTGGAATAGGTGAAATCTCAATCGGGATTTGTGAGGGTAATTATGATAAAGTTTTTGAATGATATCAGGAATGCAGAAAAAC
>ERZ791884.979-NODE-979-length-23432-cov-3.239979_pt1 | contig 23432 bp, 17 predicted proteins | sample MGYA00509941_ERZ791884 | MGnify/ENA primary metagenome ERZ791884 (study PRJEB30046, sample SAMN00792095) | human gut metagenome | study: EMG produced TPA metagenomics assembly of the A metagenome-wide association study of gut microbiota in type 2... | reverse complement strand
CGCCGACCTTGACAGAAAATGAATTAAGGTGCAGGTAGCTGACCTGTACCTTGGCTCCGCCTTCACGAGTATATTCTACGGTGACGGACTTTCCAACGGCTGTGTTGGCGTTTTCATTCACCGCTACTACCTTGCCGTTCTTTTCCGTCGCCAGTACAGCCTCATTGTTACATTGTATGTCCATCCCCTTGTGCATCTGCTTTTTGGAAGGGTCTGTCGGGTCGGTACGCATACCGAAAGGCGATGTAACGAACAGGAACTCTTCACGTTTCAACGGGAAAGAGTAATCATGTTCCGCACTGTTGTTATTGCCGGACTGCAACTGTGGTGTTCTTTGCCCCGGTTTCAGCCCTTTGGCGTTCATCTCTTCCATTACCATACGGTCATAACGCTGGAGGTCGTTACGCTCGATAATGGATATAAGCGCGGGCGCATATTTCCCGGCCGTGGCATATCCGGCTTTGTCAAGACCCTGTGCCCATCCCCTGTAATCGTCCGCATCAAGTTTGAAACAGGATGCGTACCGGGAGTTTTCTTTCAGAAATCTGGAGTGATGGGCATAGGAATCGCCCACACTGTCGTAGCTGCAGAATTTCTCATTCGGCTTGTCATCGGTATAGAGACCGTATTTGCCACCACTGGCTATCCAAGACTGCGTTGCCTTGATGCCGAAATGGTTGTTCTCGTTCTGTGCGAGACGACTTTGGCCGCTTGCGCTCTCAAGGATGCCCTGGGCGAGTGTCACCGAAGCCGGTATGCCGTACAGACGCATCTGCTCCATCGCAAATTCCGCATATTTCTCTGCGTATGCCTGATTTTTTCCTGCCATAGCTACATTCTTATTCCTGTGTGACGTTCCATATTTTCCGCTCCGCTAACTGCATTCTGAGGAAGTGACATGCCGGCCTTTCTGTCAGCAGAAATGTTTTCAACAGCATCGCAAATGGCGACCCTTGCTCCTGACCGCACGAGTCTCGGCAGATAGACATCCAGCATATCTGTCGGGAATGACACTTTCACGGCATGGGAATCTTCCCTTTGGTTTCCGAATTCGATTTTTTCAAGTCCCAGTGTCTTTTCCATCCTTGGCACATCATCCTGATAAGCCTCATAATTGCCGCCATGACGGAACAGCAGGATGACATCGGGATGCTTTCCCTTCAACTCCTCATACTGCTGAAGTTCGGGACGTACCGCCGCCACATCAGGACGGACAACGGCAGCGTCCTCGTCCTGCTGCTTTTCTACGGTTTGTTCCTCCGTTTTCTGCATCAGAAGGTCGGCGAACAGGCTGGCGGCAAGGCAGGTCTTGTATTGGGCGACATCCTCCGCCACCCACATCCGCTGCCATTGCTGCTTGCTCACTTCACGGGGCTGCACCTTGTCGATGCCGTCGATTACGGGAACACACAATATCTTGTCGTCCTTGCTCTTGAACACGTTCACGCGCTTGATGCGCAGCGGGTCGATGCCGTCCGGCATGGCGCCGAACAGGTCAACCTTCAGGTTGGGTTCAGCCTGTGCGAGAGCATAGTATTTCTGGGCCAGCTCGTTGCGTACCGCACCTGCGGCCACACGGTCATCCTGCTTGACGGTGGAGAAGAAGCGGTTGATGTCGTTCTTGTCCGGACGGATGCTGAACGACGGCTCGTTTTCAGGTTTGAGGTACAATGCCCAGCCACCGTCATCGTCACGGAGCATCTGGATTCGCTCGAACCGCACTTCCGTGGCGCGGCTTACAGCCTCGCTGACATCAAAAGAGGAAACATTCCTTATCTCCTTGCCGTCCAGCTTGGCCGAATACACCTGCTTGTCCGCAAAATAGGAATCATCAGGATGGTAACGCAACTGCCCGTCCTTGTTATAGAACCTGACGTATGAGGCACCCTGTGCCATCAACGCGGCCGCTATCTTCTCTTTGTTGAATCCGGGGATGGTGTGTGACACCACCCTCGCTCCGGCTTCTTTGCGCTCATCGGCTGTCAGAACCTCGTCAGGTGACATCCAGTAGTTGCGGCGGTCGCCGTTGGGCATCACGACATCGCCTCCTGAACGGGCTGAAGTGGGCAACACCACATCGGCAATCCCGGTGTTCTTGTCGAGTACCACCACAAACTCACGGCTGCGTTTGTCCGGAATGGCATTTATGTCATCGGCTATGACATGCGCGCCCTTTTCTTCCCATTCCTGCGGCAGCCATTCGGTACAGAGGCGGTGGATACGTGCTGCGGAACCGGCAGCCTGTGTATAGGCGATATTGACAAGCTCAGGGTCGTCATGCTGCAGACGTGCATTGGTGAGCGCGTCCTGTGTCAGCGTGTCGTAATGTCCAAGTCCGTCAAAGCGGGCCAGAAACTCACGCTTGTCATCCTGTCCTCCCGGGAAATTGCGGTCGCTGATCTCCATGCCTCCCTTGCGGAGGATATCCTGCAATACCAGAGCATCCGCAGCCGATACCTGCGGCCGTCCCTCTTCCTGCTTCCTGAGTTCCTCCGTCTGCTGCCTGTTGCGCTCATGGGCAGACTCCATACGTTCACCCTGCTCGGCCTTGCGGATAACATCGAGGGCGTTGTTCACATCGCTCTCCACAGCGTCTATCAGACAGGGATTCTCTTTCAGTTCCGCTGTCCAGTATTCCACCATGCCACGGCTTTCGGGCGACAGTTTCGCCGGCAGACCGAACTCCGCCATCTTCAGGCCGGAGGCAATCTCGGCGATAAGACGCTCATAGCGCAGGGCGTCACCTGACGGAGCTTTGCCGCCGTTCATCACCATGCCTTCCCTCGACATGCGCTCACGGTGGCCGGTGGCACTCACCACCTGACGCACCAGTTCCTGCACATAATCCATGTAATTGCCGAAATGCTTCTGGTCGGGAATATAGACGGCATCCTTGCCAGTGTCGTATGCCGCTGTTCCCGTGGTCGATTTCCTTATAGGCACAAGGTTCTGCGAAATCTGTTCTCGGAACCTGTTGACTGCGGAACGTGTCTGGCGTTCCTCCGCAAGGATATTGCCTCGGTCGGTTCGTCCGCCGAACTGCAGTCGCAGCTTCTCGAACTCCTTTTCATCCACATGGGGAAGAGTGGTCTGCTCCACATTGAAAAGTGTATGTATCTCACGTTTTCTTACAGCCTTGTACTGTTCCTGTTGCACAGGCGGAAGGCTGCGGTAGTCGTCACGGGATATGATGTCCTTCTCGTCGTGCTTGTTGACGTATGAGTCCCACCGGTACCAGTTCATCGGTACGGAGCGTTCGTCCTTGAGGACGGATTCGCCGCGTTTCCTTGCTTCCGAAAACGTGGTGTACAAGGCGGTGGAATATCCATGGCTGTCAGCGTCGAGCATCAGCGTGAGACTGTTGAACGGGCTGAGTGCAGCCCCTTTGGGATAGATTTTCGGAGAGAGGCGTCCCGACACGTTCAGCCAGTATCCTTCCGTCGATGCCCCGTTTAGAGCATTTGACAGCAGCTCCACCTGTCTGGCGGCCGCCGTCTGTTCCTGAGGTGTCTTTTCTTTCATTGCTATATATTGATGTATTGGTTTATCTGAGGATTATGCCGCGTTCCTGCTGTCGTTCCTGTTCGATCTCCAGACTGCGGTAATTGTCTTCCGCCATCGCCTTCATGCGGTCGTGACGGGCGAGCACCGCATTGGCAAGCGTATTCAAAGGCAATGCTCCGGCGGCGTATGCCTGTGCCGCGTTTTCGGGCAGCATCACAGAGCAAGGCACGTTGTCAATGGTGGCTATCAGCGTGTTGCCACGTATGGCAGCACCGGATATGCGCGGGTTCAGTTCTTCATCGTCATACTGCCTGTAGCGGACGGTCGGACGGTGTGCGTCCTGTTCACGCTCTATCGCCTCATGGCCCATCTTGTTTACAAGATTGGCACCGCCCATGCCTATCAACACCATCTTCAGCAGGGGATTCCTGACGAACATTCCTACAAGGATGGAAGCCAGAGGCATCATCCCGCTTTTGAGGTTTACGGATGTAGTCTTGCCAGTGAACAGCCCCACGAGCATATTAGGCAGCATGGCTATCACATAAGGGAGGTTGCGGCCGATGTCACCGATGCCGTCCAGCCCGACAGACTGGAGAAGATTCGCCCAACCGTCGCTGTTGTCTTGCGGCTGTGTTTCCTTTTCCCTTTCTTCTCCGTTGTTTTCAATTCCCTGAGTGTTATCTGTTGTCGTTTCCTGCTCATTGGCTTCCGTATTTTTTCCTGCTGCCTGTTGTGCTTTCTGTGCCTGCTCCCTGTCATGCTGCGCTTTCCAGTCAAGGTATGCCTGTTCCTGACCGGGAGCGATGACAGACGGCACGTTGGCGAAGTTCTTTCCACGATCTGCCGTCTGAGGTTTGCCAAGAGTTATCGGAGAGAACTTGAAAGGAATAAGTCCTTTTCCTTGATTCAAAAAAGGATTCTGCAAATTGCCGAGGTTCCAGTCCATCTCCCATGCGGGCTTTTCTTTCAGAATGGGCATCTTTTTGGACAGAGTGCCGTTGACCGACTGGATATAGTTGCTCTCGTATGTCTTGATGCGCAAACTCTCCTTGCGTATATCCGATAGTGTATCGCCATTGCCAAACAGTCCCGTGCTGACGCATTGGTCAACGGTCAGTCCCTGTTTCTGCTGTTTCTTGTCAAGTACGGACTCAAGCCCGGAAAACACGACTTCCGCACCGGCAAGTCTGGCAAGCGAGCCCCATGAGTACACGCCGCCAAAAGTCACCACATCTGCAGCGAAGCTCACACCCTTAGCCGTGCCTTTTTCCGCTTTCGACGGTTTGTATATGGCCTCACCCCGTTCCTCTATCTCACGCTGCAACGGTGACTTCATCATTTCCTGTGGCAATCCGAAAAGGCTGCCAGCTGCCCCCTTGCGGATGATATAGTCGAAAGAACCTTTGGGCATCTGCTCACGCACCATGCGGTCAACCATCATCTGCTCGACACGGTGATCGACATAGGCGAGTGCCAGATCCGAACCGATTTTTGCGGAAAGCTCGTCATAACGCTTGCGTCCCACTTCGGCCACTACCGCATTGCGCCATTCCCCGGCAAGACGCTGGAGGTCGGCCACGAAATCCTTGTTGCCGAGTATGCTCTCCTTGCACATCCCCACATAATCCTCCGCGGTCTTGGAACATTCCTTTCCGGTAAGCCGTAGGTACTGCATGGTATCATCAGGACCCGGTATGCCTGCGGAAGAGGATGATTGTGCAAGCGACCGCATGATGCCGGCAAACGAAGTGGAATAGTCCGCTATCTCTTTTGCCTGTGCCGCCTGCAATGCAGACTTCTCCCGGTTCATGACCGGCACGAAATGTGCGTTGAAATAGCTGCTAAGGCAGTATTCCACCTCCGACAGCCTTTTTGTATTTTTCGGTTGCGCCATTATGATATGTTCAGTTGTTTCAATAAATTTTCTTTTGTCTGCTCGATGGCATTGTGATACACCTCCATCTGTTTGGGATAATACTCTTCAAGCATCCTCTCTTTGTCTATCCGGTCAAGCAGGAACTGTATCGCACATTCACGCTCTATCTCTACGGCCGCCTCACCGTCTTCCGAACCGTTGAACCAGGCTTTCGTCCACCAGCGTATGCCAGACCTGTCAGGATAGACAGTCACCTGCCGCTGGATGTCGAAGCTCCGCACGTCGATGTCAAGGTCGGCAAGCGGGTCTATGATTCCGGCGGTGGCGACGGCTTCGTCATAGCTTTTTTTTTACTCGATTCATCCATGGCCGACAGGAATATCCTGTGCCGAAGGGCGAGATAATTGAGAAAATCCCCGATAAGCAGGTTCTGCACCTTGGCGGCGATGGGCACAGACCGTTCAGACAGTCCGAGCGGATTGGCCATCGACGGTATGGCGTCATAGAAATAGCTCCGTGCCGCCGACAGGGAGAAGATGTTGCGCAGGGACTGTTCTGTCTTGTCGGGAACGACGTACAGACCTCCGGCCACCTCCATCAGATATTCGGGATAGAACCTTGCCATCAGGCCCTCGATCTCTTCCATGTTCTCGTCATAGTCCGTCGGAATATCCATGTCGAGGGTCTCGAAATCGGGCATGCCGCTTTCCGTGCCGGACATCTTCATGTTACCGAAAAGCATTTTCAGAAACTCTACGGGGTCTATCTCCACTCCGTCGTACTTCACCTCCAGATGAAGGGTTTTACCACTGATGGAAAGGATGCTTCCGGCTTTGACACGTTTGCCGAAAGCCACCATAGCGTTGCGTATGCCGCCGTAGGTCACGTCATATTTCCCGTAACGGGCCGTCTGGTATAGGCCGTGTTCCTTGTCCGTACCGATGGCGGTGACGATGCCGTCCGCCACCGCACGAAGCACATAGCGGTCTGCGGCGAGGTCTATGCCGTGGTTGAAACTCCCGTCCTCCTGCTTTCCGTAAGTCCGGGTCAGCACCACTTCTTCTTTCTTGTCATTGAACGGCATACAGTAGCCGCTCTCCGACTGCAGGTTCATCTCCTGTGTATATTCCATATTCTTTTTATATGTTTACTTGTTGTCTTGTCAAACATGTCCGGGTACGATTCATCTGTGCCGTCCTCCCGGCTGTCGGTTCTCGGTCTGAGGGTTCTCCTGTACTTGTGCCACATGGGAATTGTTGCCGATAAGCATCATGGCGAGCAGTGCGCCGCCAATCTTGCCAAGCCAGCCGAACCGTCCGAATATCATCAGTCCGGCGGCAAGCAGTCCAACGATGCTCAGTCCAGACACGTTGCCTTTCCCTATGTTGGAGAAGAAGTTGCCGAACATATCGGCACCGTTGCCCCCGCATACGTTCTTCAGGAAATCGGAGATGCCTCCGAATGTACTGTTGGCCTGTTGCACGGTACCGCTCAAACCGGACACGGATTCCTTTACATCCCGTACCGTTTCCTGCACGCTATCGACGGTCTTGCTTGTGGTGTCCACCACTGCATCCACATTGTCGCTTCCTATTGCTATGTCGGCGACCGTCCTCACTACCGGCTTGTCATTGACAAGTGCCTCCCAGCTGAGATAGCCCACACCGGCTCCGACTGTGGCGGTTTTCACGGCGCGACCTGCGCCCACAAGGGTGCGCTGGGGATGGATGACGGCTCCGCCAAGGCTTCTTGTCGCCGGATTGTTGAAGATGTATTTGCCACCTTTGAGTATTGTTGCCCATTTGCCCATATCTACTGTCTTTTAGGTTGTTATCGTATTATCTGTTTGAAAATATGCCTCGCACCTGAATCCTTTCCGGGGTGAGAAGTCCTTGAAACTGCATGACTTAAAAAGCATCGGCTTGTTGACGTATTGCGCGAGATCCTTCGCATACTGCGAGGGCTGTGTTCTGTTGTCGAAGTCACGGTACGGCATCACATAAGGCTTGATGCCAAGTTCCCGGCACCGCTCGATGCGGTATAAGTCCTGCTCCATGGTCGAGTTGTAGCCGACAAGAATGTAGCACATGATCTTCCACGGCTTTATGTATCGAGTTACTTCCGTGATTTTTGGGGTCAAGTCTATCTGCGGCAAGTCCCATGCGATATGTATGGACTTATAAAGACGGAGCTTGTTGAGCCAGTATGCCTGTTCCTCGTCCATGATGCGCACGTCAACACCGTGAAGATTGACCTTTTGCCCGGCCTTCATAAGATAGTCGATAGCAGATCGCCATTCCGGATTGGCGAAAAAGTTGTTGTCGAGCACCTCGATATGCTTTCCGTTGGGGTTCAGCTGCACAGGTTCCACGGGGTGTATGCCGCCCTCCTTGTCGTGTACCAGACAAAACGGACAGCGACGGATGCAGCCTCTGGAGAAAAACTGTATGGAATAGTCGTATTGCGGATAGAGGGTGTAGTCCATCAGGGTAGATGCTTCGATTTCCGGAGCCAGCCGCCTCTTTATATCGTACCCGGTGCCACCCTTGATGACCTCACAGCTCCAGGGACTGTTCTCATCCGGCGAGAATGTGAATATCTTTGATTTGTAAATACGGTCATAGCCGTTTCCGAACATCGCGTCTGCCCATTCGACAATGTCTCCTTTTGATTTGTGCCATGCCGAGAGTTTCATCAGTGCGAAATTCGGGAAGTGGTGTCCGTCAACGTCTATCAGTCCAATCTTCATAAGCCTTGTTACAAGTTGTTCATGTTTTATTTTCCGGGTCTTATCTTACTGTTACTCCGCCAGCGCGAGAAGGCTTCGTCCGTGATTTTCCATTTGTCCACGTCGTAGCTCTTTGCCCTGCAGTCTATCTCCCGCCACACATCAGACAGGGAGGTGTATTTGACGGCAAGCGTGAGCCGGCGCAGGTTGCGGTTCATCAGGTGGAGTTTTGGGCGTATGCCGAATACAATCTCGATGCGCTCCTTCTCCGTCATCTTCACGTTAGAGAGGCATACCTGCCGGATGTCGTTCACGATGTCCACGCTGCCGAGTATCAGTTCCCGGTATATACCGCTCCGGCGAGGTGTGAGTGCCACGGCAAGCGCGTTTTCAGGAGATTTCTCCAACTGGCGGCTCAATGCGCCCATGTTCTCTGTCAGTTTCCCGATTTCGTGGTAGAAACCGTATATCTGTGCCGCATAGCTGATTACCGACCGGAACGAGTCGAGATAGTCGTTGAACTGTCGCTGAAAGTCGGTCGTGGCTTTCACTTCCTCCTTCGTCCATATATGCCCGGTAGTCTGCAGCAACATTACTTTCTCTTGTGACTTGAGCTGCTTCTCTGCCTTGTCGGTGTACAGGACAATCATTCCGGACAATACAGGGTCTGTCTGTGCGTGACCCTTGCAGATGCCGAAAGCCAATATCAATATAATTAGTGCCGTCCTTATCATGCTGTCTCCTTTATCTTAATGTTCTTGCTGCCCGTTTCCACCGGCCGAAGGCATCACCGGCGATACTGCCGATGTCCCTGTCCATCATTCCTGCACTGACGTTGTTCCACACATCGGTAAGCGTATAGTACCGTATGCTCAGGTACAGCCTGTTGAGCTTTTTATAAAATGCGCCGAGTTTGTCGGATAATGCCCACAGCGTCTGTGAGCGTTCCGCACCGGTGAGCATATTTGTCTTACCTCCGGTGGCGATGGCATCCTTCAAGAGCGTATAGACAGAAATTAGCTCTGTCGCTGTTTCCAGATAGAGGTTGTTCATTGACATGGTAGCGACAATGCCCTGCGGATTGGAACCGATGGCTTTCTTGAGCTTGCCCAGGGTGATGAAAATGCGCACACCGTCTTCATACAGTGTGGCGGACGCTTTCAGTGAAGAGGCAAAGCCGGAAACGGTCTGCAGGTAGCCGGAATATTTCTTTTCCCATTCGTGCATCTTGGTAAACTCGGCGGCTATGGTATTCTGCAGGACCGCTGTCCTGGTCTGTGCGTCTGTCTGGTCTTTCACCTGTCCGTTGATGGCCTCGTTACCCTCGGCAAGGGCAAGCCATTCCAACGGATTGGACACGACAACCTGCGCCCTCGCTGACACAGCGACGAAGACGGCAAGCACAACTATCAGTATTTTAGCGGTTCGTAATCTCATATATTCCATTTCGTTTGCGATTTGCACTTACACGTTCACGTATAAAGGGGACAAGATTGCTGCTCTTGTCCATGCCCACCATGTCAAGGCGGGGTGTGGAGCGGTCGCCGGAATAGATATGTATGGTCTTCAGTCCGAACAACTGCTGTAAGAAGCTGCTCTCTTCCCGGAAATCGACCACACGGTAGAGTTCCATGAAGTCACGGGTACGCTGGAACACGCCATGTTCGTAGATGAACTGCTCGTCTGTGATGACAAACCTCATGCTCCGCAGATAAAGGAAGCGGTATATGAGGCAGAGGGCGATTGCCAGCGATGCCCACAACAGGATGTTACCCATGAACATGCCGTCAATTCCGGCCACAGCAAGCCCGGCTATGCAGACGATGGTAATAATCAGGTCATTGGCGAAATATTGCCTGATTCGGGGACGGAACACCAATGTCCCGAAACTGTTTGATGGTTGTGTCTGTGTTTTCATCGTCTCATCCCTTTCGTTTGCGTTTCCTCATTGTTCATGGGCTTGTCAAGCAGCTGGTCGTTCCAGTCCTTATACCTTTCGTCACAAGGCTCATATCCGATTCCGCGTCTGTCGATTCCCAGCCTGTCACAAATGTCCCTGAAGTCAAACGGCTCCATCGGCAACTCGTGACGTTTGACACCTTTGGTCATGTCGGTAACAACAAGACGCTCTTTGTCCGGCGACAGGTGGGAGGTGAACACCCTCCCTTCTTTTTGCAGGGCGAAATTGACTGCGAACATACGTCCGGCACGGTCCCGGTCGAAACAGAGATGGTGGATGGCCTCGGGCGTATGCTCGATCATCGACGAGAACTGCTTTTTTGTCGGAGAGCCGCCAGTGGACACATACACGGCGTTGGAAAGGTCATGAAAGCCCACGTTCCCCGGCTCGTTCATCTTCAGTTGGTAAAAGGCCATCGCATCAAACGCACTCTCAAACCAATAGACATCCTTCGCTTTGCCAATGGGTCGGGTGAAGCCCATGTCGCTGCGGTTGTTTTCCAGACGGGCTATCCAAAGACCTTCTGCGGCATTGCTGCCTGCGGCCATACCTTTATAAGCGGTCTTGCCATCGGCATTGGGGCGGCTGCGCTCTTCCAGTCCCACGATGTCCTTGCCCGGCCATGCGGCAAGCGACAGCGGAAATGACAGGTTGGTGTATGTCTTGCCGCCCCGTTCCCTTGTGGCAAGGAAGAAATGGTCGGAGAAGGCCCGCTGGGTCTGGAGGCTGATGCCCCTGTTCTGGAAATAGGGATAGAAGCGTTTCTGCGATTCCCAGTCGCCATTGATAAAACCCTGTGTCTCGTACTCGTGGATGTCGAAAGGCCGTGTCTCGCGCTGCCGCTCGAAATCCCGTGGCACACGGTCGTTTACAGGATTGTTCAGGAGGCGGTTGCAGACAAGGTTGACAAGCCTGTCACCCGACATGCCGGGTCTGTACTCGGCGAAGAGGTTCGGATGCTCCTTGATGAAGCTGATGACATTGTAGTTCTTTCTCTCAGGGGGCTGGAAACAGCACAAGCCGTTGGCGGTCACGATGAACTTGTCGCCATGCACGCGCTTCCCGTCGCTGCCGATACGGACGTAGGAGGGATAGCGCATGCCGTCCCTGCGGTTGAGCCGGTAGCCGGCGTCCACCAGCAAGTCCTGGATGTTCACCCTGCTCTTGAAATCGTCGTATGTTAGTTCTGACATGGCCGTTGGTTCGTGTTATTGTTAAAGGCCGTGCCCCATGCCGGGGACACGGTCGTCGGGAAGGTTCCTCATGGCGTCGAACTGTCGCGCCGCCACATCTGCGGGGCTATCAACACCAGGCTTGAAATAGACGTGCGGCATGGGGCCGCGGTGTCCTTCCACATAGATGTCGGGCATGGGACGGGGACCACGGAGGAGGTCATGCGTCACCACGGCTCCCGCAAGCAGGGCTGCCGATATTTTCGTGCCGAGTCCCACGGGATAGCGGTCTTTCATATCCACCTCCTTGAATACCTTTGAAAAGAGCTTCATGCGGTGCAGGTCATCCAGTGCCATGAATTTCTCGTACTGTTTCTGCGAGATTTCGTGGCTCACCACCTCGCCGTCGATGACGGCGGTCATGCGGTATTTCGCCTCTCCCTCGCCTTGCACAGGTTCCACACGGATGTCATCGACGGTGACTTCACGGCCGTGCCGTCCTTCGCGGAACCAGCCCTTGTTCTCGTCTATGAGGCTCAGGTCGTTGCCGTCCATGACCACGCCGCCTTTGGGCAGGTTGTCACGGAGCGACGGCTCCCGCTCCACCTGATAGTCCTGCGGATTTTCCTGCTGACGGTAGTATTCGTCCTGTCGGGTGATCTGCCGGTCGAGGTCTGCCTGCACTTCGGGATGGAGTTTGATGTCTATCAGTTTATTGCTGTTGAGCATGTCCATCGTGACGGCATCGGCGAAGTCCTCCTTGATGACATTGTTAAGCGTCTCAAGGCGTTTGGCTATAGGCTGGTCTTTGATGGAATTGGAGGTCAGCACCGCCAACTCTTCATCGGAGAGGTTGTACTGCAAGTCCGCATCCAGTGCCGAGGACTGTATGGTGACGGTCTTTTTCTCCGCATCTATCAATATCCCGTGGCTTGCCAGTACCTCCTGCCATTTCTCGTTGGAGAAATAGACATCGGAGGTGATGGCTTCCTTATACGGGATGGCGGGTGTGGTCGGTCTCTGCGGCTGTCTGACAGGGGTTATCACCGTCTGTAGTTCGGCAAGCACGTCTTTCTCAGCCACGGGTGCGGTGTTGTAGCCTTTGTAATAGAAGCCGTAGCCGCCGGATTGCAGTTCTCCGGGCTTCATGCGCCCGTCGGGGCGGTTCGGCACCATCGGTGCGCCGGGATAGTAGAGCTGTCCTCCGATGCGGCGCAGGTGGAATCCCTCCTGCATCCTCGGTGTCCATCCCAAAAACGACCACCCCATCATGTGGTGCGGCGGTACGGGGAAGCGGCGGTACGGTGCGACCCTGCCGTATTCGCCCACGCCGACGCGGTAGCCGTGCAAGCCCATCGCCACACGGCCGTTGGCGTTGCGGGCATGAACAAAATCTTTCGGCATGTCGAAGTCTGCGGCGACAATGCTGGCGAAGGTGTTGTATGCCTTGCGGTTGGCGGTGTTGGTGCCCCAGTCGGTGAGGGCTTTCAGTTGTTTCTCCGTGATGGGATAGTTCAGCAACGGGGAATCATGCCCCTGCACGAGCAAGGCGAAACCGTTGCTGCTTGCGGCCACATGAGCCTGCATCCCGTTTCGGAGCAGGATGTCCTGCAGTTCGGGCGTCAGCTCAAGGGGACGCGGATTGGTGTTTGTCCTTATAGGCATGATGTGGTCTTGTTTATGCGTTTCCGTTTTCCAATGCCTCGTCGAGCAGGGCGTTCCTCATTTCCATGAAGGCGGCCGCCGATTCCTCAAGGCCGGGGTCAAGCCCCTTGCGGTGGCAGTACCATTCGTATTCCTGCGACAGCTCGCGTGAGTGATGGCTGATATATTCTTTCCAGCCGTATTCGCCGGACTGCACTTTCTCGATGAGTTTCTCTTCGGGTTCGTATTTCATATCGTTTGCGGTTTAGTGTTTGAGTGCCATGTTGTTTCGCTTGCGCATCTCTTCCCACAGTTCCTCGGTGTAGGATGCTTCGGGAACATAGTCGAGGTTGCCTTCCCCGTCGGCGACCCAGCAGCCGTTCAGACCGAAGTTGTATCTGCCGAAGCCCTGTCGCTGTTCCTCGCGCCATTTCTTCTCATCGCCGCGCGTAAGGCGCACGCCGGTCTTTTCATTGAGGTCGATGCCGATGGTGTAGAGGTCGTCACCGTCCATGACAGTGACGGGCTGTCCTTTCTGCAGGCAGGTAAGTTCGGCATTGGTGAGTTTCATCTCATTGGCGGCATATTCGAGGTTGCGGCCGATGACGGGTGTGGGAACGTAGATAATCTGGTTGGTGCCCTGGTCTATCTGGTGGAAAGCCTGTATCTCTTTCCCCTCGGGCGTGGTGACGGGGGCGATGACGGGACGGTGTTCAAGGAGTGCCTTACGCTCTTCCTCCGTGAAACGGTCCAGCCGTCCGGCTTTGAGCTGCGGATAGAACACCACATCCACACTGTTGTCATCCATGCGGATAAACGCGAAGCGGGTGCGGGCATGGATTTCCTCTCCGCTTTCGTCGGTGACATGGATGGGAAGAACCGGGGAACGGCGGCCGTCGAGGATGTCCTCTATCGCCTTCTGTGGCAGGTCTTCAAGCATCTCCTGTGTCAGACCGAATCTTTCGAGTATGCCGTATGGCAGTTCCTCGCTTTGAAATCTCTGAATCTTCATTTTTATAATTTTTATGGGTTGTCGTTTCCGCAAAATTATATGCGCTGTTCCGATTCTGAGATATTTATAAGTATGATTATATTGCGGTTTATGCTTATTTAATATAAGACGCTACAATCATACTTGCTTTCATACTCTGACGACATAAAAATGAGTATTACAGGATTTTAGAGTATGATATTTGTTACAACTGAATATGCAATGTAATATGATATTGTTTTATATAGGTTTATTACCTTTGCACCATGTTAAGGATATTATTGATTACAGCGGGACTGTGCTGCAGCATGACAGCGTCGGCACAGTTTCATACGGTAACGTCCCACACGGCACGTTATAGAATCGAGCGTGTCGAACAGGGGACGGCAGGGAAAACAAAAGAAGTGACGGAAAAGGCGGTGGAAGATTTGTCGTCCGATACCGCTTCCATGCGGAAACAATGGATAGACAGCTACCTGAGCGTGTCCTATCCCTTAAAAGAGATTCATGTTACATCGCCTTTCGGTGTGCGTACTGACCCGTTCACGAAAAAGCGCAGGAAACACAACGGTCTGGACTTGAGGGCTGACCGGTGTGAGACTTACGCTATGATGCACGGCATCGTGGTGAAAACCGGACAGGACAGGGTGTCCGGAAAATATGTCACCGTGCGGCACGGGAATTTCTCGGTCAGCTATTGCCATCTGTCCGAATGGCGAGTGAAGAAGGGAGACTGCGTGAGGCCGGGTGATGTGGTGGGTATAAGCGGCAGCACAGGCCGCTCGACCGGTCCGCATCTGCACCTGTCGGTGCGAATGGGGCGGAGACACATCAACCCGGTAGTATTGCTTCAGTTTATCGACGAGACGCGGCGGCAGGCGTTGGAAAAGCTCTCCAATTACGACCTTTGATACGTTGCTTATTACCTCAAAAACGCTTTTTGGCCGATTTTCGGCAGTTTTTCTTTGAAAAGTTTGCAGGATTGGAATAAAAGCAGTACCTTTGCACCGACAGAATCCGCCACGCTTCCCATAGAACAGCGAACCAGGGCGGGTCTTTTATTTTTATATGGAAACAGAATATTCTAAACCTGCGTTAACCATAGCAGACATCATTGGTCGGCTCAAGACAAATGGATTAAGCATTATTGATGAAAAGGAAGCCTTGCGAAAGTTAGGCATTGTCAGCTATTTCCGGATAGCTGCTTATCTCCGCCCGATGGAGGACGATAAGGATACTCATCATTTCAAACCGGGAAGCACGCTGGAGAACGCATTTGCCTTATATGAGTTTGATACCAAGTTAAGGCAGCTCATATTTGCGGCAATACAAGAGATTGAAATCGCATTGCGTGCCAAAGTCATCCAACATTTCTCATTGACATACGGACCGTTCTGGTTTATGGATGTAAATCTTTCGGCTAATGAACGCCTGTTTGCACAGAACCTTTCGGCTATTGACAGGGAACTGGAACGCTCCCGTGAAGATTTTATTAAGGCGCATTTCAAAAAATACATAAAGCCGGCATTCCCTCCTGCATGGAAGACACTGGAGCTTGCTTCGTTGGGCACTTTGTCCAAATTGTACTACAACTTTTCAGATAAAAAAGTCAAGAAGGCCATTGCCCGTGAGTTCAACCTGCCCAACCATGAGATACTGGAAAGCTGGATGCGTAGCATAGCTTCTTTGAGAAATTGTTGTGCGCACCATGCTCGTATATGGAACCGTAGCCTTTCCGCTACACCGCAAATGACCGGTAAAATCAGAGGAAGTTGGATTAGCCATACAGATATTGACTCTAATCGTTTATATGCGGTTTTATGCTGCACTGCATATTGGATGGAATCCATAAATGGCAAATCTCATTTTGTGTCAGGATTAAAGAATCTGATAGCAAAATACCCGATGGTTGATGTGGCGGCGATGGGCTTTCCTGCCAGTTGGGAAAACGAGCCGCTTTGGAAATAAGACAATATCCCAAATTAGTTTTATTGCTGATTACAAGCCAATTCTCTTGAAAGATGTTGCCTGATTGGAATTAAAACATTACCTTTGCAACAACAAATCCCGCCCGCTTCCCGTAGGATTAGCGTACCCAGCGGGACATTTTTTATTTATAGATTGCATAGTTGGGTTTAATGCCGCTGGGGGAAACGAATCGTTTTGGTAGCATAAACATAAAATGCGTTTCCAGATAATTCAGAAACGCATCTTATATTACCGGTAATAAATCTTGTTTTTGTTGCTCACTGCAAGGTTGCTCAAATGACGGTGGTAGTCGTAGGCATAGGTAATCATCTTGCCTTCCTCTGCCATGTTCGCCGTCTGCTTGGTGAGCACGTTGCCGAGCGGGTCGTAGGTGAACGAGGTGGTTCGCTTGCCGGGTGGTTGACCTCCGTGCGGCGGTCTCCAATGTCGTAAACCGACATGGTGACGGGAAAACTCCCGACACTATTAATTATAGCAATCTTGTCTTATACATGTCGTTCCATGCGCAAAGTTAGCAAATTTATTTCGGATTAACACAAATAAACAGCATGATATGAATGATGATTTTAGGGACAAATACGATTGATTGGAAGAGTATGTCACAGGCAATATTCAATTTTTTTATCCATGGTTCCAAGCATTACGACCAATTCACATCAAACATTAGGTGAACTGATGCAATTAGAGCAGGACTTCAAAGTAGTGTCAAAAAAATAGGGCCGTTCAAAATTTGAACATAGCCCCATTAATGTTAGAAAATATGATATGCCATCAATTGACAGATCATAATCATGGCATTACGAATCAGACAAAAAGTTTTCGGTATTTCTAATAACTTTTCTTGGAATGTCAGATGATTCAATAACACCGAGATTCTCGTTAATAATGTTTTTTAATGACATTTTTAATTCCAAATGGTTCTCCCAGAAAATATTACTAACACTTAATACTGCATTCAGCAAATCTCCTTCATAAAAATCTCCTTCTGCAAGAATATTCATTCTGAGATATCCCAAAGCAATAGGCATCATATCATCGAGCAAGATTTCTTGATTGATAAGAAATCTTACATCTTCAATGTCAAGATCAGCAACAACAGTATGGTATAATCGATACAAATTTTGCTGGATGAAGGAATCATCATGAGTGGGAGTAGGCCCCACCCACTCATGATGAAGTAACTGAGAAATTGTCTTATTCAAGTTTTTCTGCATTTTTCCGCGCTTGATTTAGAATATCGCCCAAAGCACTTTTCCTGCTTTGCACTTCTTTATATAACGATTCCGCAGCTTTTAAGGTTTCTCCACTAAATGCTCCTGAATCAATCTTCTCTCTTAAAGTTCGTAAACTATGCCCCATACCAGATATGGCTTCTGTGGCTTCTTTATAATGTTGTCCATTACTTCCGAAGCCAAAGATTTCCTTTACTGTACCACCTAAGTCATCAACATTAAGATGCTGTCCTTGATTGTTGAATTTTCTTATATATCTTTCAAGGATGTCCTTCCCTTTGCCAGTAAGATTCTTATTAATTGTCAATGCGCTCCAAGCCTTATCTGCTAATTTTGATCCATATTTAGCAGCTGCTTCTACTCTATCAACAATTTTCCAAACCTTATAGCCTGCAGTTGTAAGTCGATAACCGCCATAAGCATCGCCTGCTATGGGAATAAACTCTATTGCGTATTCCCACCAAGCTTGACCAGAGGCAATATCTATCAGGTCAATAGCATCCCCTAACAATTGTTTTCCCCATGCTTTTGAAGCATAGTTTTTAAGCCGTTGCTTTACTTGGGTTTTAACATATGTTTTGGCGGCTTGTTTAAGACCTTGTTTTGCAGCTAATTTTGCAAAAATTGAAATAGGGCTATTGCCATCTGGATCTGTTAGTAAGACTGGGCTATTTAAGCAATAAGCGTATGCGCTTGCAAAGGGCATCGATTCAGTATCTTGATCGACACATAGCCAAATACTTATCTTTGGATCATAATAGCGGGCACCGTAGTAATACATGCCTGTCTCCTCATCAAATTCCTTTGCATTGAAGAGATAAGGCGTGTTCCATACACTGTTGCGCTCCTCTATGAACACCTCTCCGAACGGCACATACTCGATGTGCTGAACTACCTCACCTTCAAGGTTGGTGATGAAGCTGGAGCTCCCGAGATGGTCGGGATGGTAGAAGAACTGCAGGTTCTCATAGTTGTCGGGGTCTTTGAACGATTTGGCAATAACTCGAGACCGAGCTTTGTTCGCTTCTAATAGAGCACCTTGTGTTCCATCGTTACAGCAGAAGCCTTCGCCGTCGGCATAGTTGTCATTATCGGTACCGTTGTAAGGCACATCGAAGAACTTGTAATTGTCCTTGATGACCTGCTGCTGTGCCGCATACTTCGCCTTGTAGTCCACGGAGAGGCCGTCGGTGTTGGCACCTGCATACTCTATGCGGCGCGGGTCTGAGCCATAGGAGGCGAAATCGCCGACCTTCGACACGATGCGCTGTGAACCTGCGTAGATATGCTTGGTGTAACGGCCGCCCTGGTTCGCCACGAGGTACGGGCTGACATAGAGTGAGAACTTCGCCGTGTTGGTGGAGCCGCCGGAGAATACTCCGTTGACATACACCTGGTCGCTCTCGCCGGAAGTCTTGACAGTGCGCTCGCCGTCGGCATCATACCAGTAGTTGGACACGAAGCCGTTGTCGTCCACTGCAAGCAGACGGTTCTCCTCGTCCCAGATGAGCTTGCGCTCGCCCGTGCCGGTCTCGTTATGTCCATCGTTCATCAAGCGTCCGGTATTCACATATATAAGATTTCCGTTTTTATCATACAAATATACGTGATTGTTCTCGATTTTATTGTCTCCCGGAGTCTCTTCGGTACGATAATTTACATCTTTAACACTTGCGAGCTGGAACTTCTTTCCGTCTTCCGTGCCGTAGGTGTAGGTGAGGTCATATCCGACATTGAGTGTGCCGTTGAACTGCACGTTGTCCTGGGTCAGATGCTGGCTCTTGGAAGTGATGCGGTGCATGTTGTCGTAGCCCATGGTGAGGGTGTAGGACGCGGACTTGCTGTCTGCTCCGGTGTATGTACCCGTAGCGGAAGCGAGGCGGTACAGCCCGTCGTAGGTATAGGCGTGCGACATCTTGCCGCCGGCGTTACCGCTGGCAGGAAGCGATGCGTTGTTCGCCACCGAGAGGACATTGCTTACAGCGTCGAAGGTGTAGTCATTGTCCATGATGGCCGTGTTGCCGCTGTTCACCGCGAGGTTGCTCAGGCGACGGCGGTTGTCGTAGGTGTAGAATGTCTCCGCGCCGTTGCAATACTTCAGGTAGCTGCGCTGCTCGAACTTGTCGTAGCCCAACTTGGTGATGTAGTCATAGCCGTATGACTTCTCGCCGCGGACTTTTTCAAGCAGGCCGCCGAGGTTGTAGGAGTAAGTCACCTTCTCCTCGTCGGGATAGATCATCTCAAGGAGGCGGTTGTGGCTGTCGTAAGTCCACTGGGTGACGTAGGTGGCAATCGCCTGGTTGGGCACGATAAGCGTGCGGCGTGTCTTCGTCACCTCGCCCATCTTGCCGTAGAAGTATTCGATGGCACCCGTTCCGTCCTCGCGCATCATCAGTCGTCCGATGCGGTTGTGCGAGGCGTTGCGTCCGCCGTAGTAATACTTCACGTTGTTTTCGGGATGGTCGGGATAGCTGATACCCGTCAGACGGTGGTAGTCGTAGGTATAGGTTATCATCTTGCCTTCCTCTGCCATGTTCGCCGTCTGCTTGGTGAGCACGTTGCCGAGCGGGTCGTAGGTGAACGATGTCTTTCCGCTTGCCGGGTGGTTGACCTCCGTGCGGCGGTCGCCCATATCGTAAACGGATGTCGTCACATTGCCCTCGGTGTCCGTCACCCTCACGAGACGCTGGATGCCGTCATATTCAAAGGTGGTGGTAATCTCGCCGTCGGGGCCACTGTGCTGGATGGACTTGACTGTCTTTCCGCTGCCATTGGTGACAGTGGACTGGCTGTTTCCGAGTGCGTCCGTCACCGTTGTCACGAGAGCGTTGGAACCGCTGTCAAGGGTGTATTCAGTTGTCGTCTCCGACTCGTCAGGCAGTTTCACGCTCAACGCGCGGTCGAGCACGTCATAGACCGTTACCGTCGGTGTCACATTGTCAAACGTGGTGCTGAACGAGGTCTTGCTGCCCATACCCTCTGTAGTGGGATAGTAAGCCTTGGCCACACGGCCGAAAGCGTCATAGACATTGCGTCCGCTGACAATCATCACGTTCTGGTCGGATGCGCCGGAGCCCTTAGCAGCCGTAGTCACGACACCGTCCTTCTTCACCTGTACTGGGCGTCCGAAACCGTCAACGAACGTCACGGTCTCAAGGTCATCGTTCGGATGCTGGATGTCGTAGTGCTTGGTCACTGCGTATGCCGGGGCGGTGATGCCCGTCTCGCAGAAACCTGCCTTCGGCTGGTACTCAAAGGCGATGATGTAAGGAACACCGGTCGCCAGCTCGTTAGGACCGCGAACCTTGGTCACACGGCCGATATTGTCAAGCTCGGTCTCGTAGTAGAAGTTATTGAGGTCGCGGCGTTCCAGTGCCATGCCGTAGCGGTAGTCGAAGTTGCCCGCCTCGCTGCGGTAGCCCCATGCGTCGTCGATGCGCTCGACATACATGTTCATCTCCGGCTCGTAGCGGTACTTGTACCACATGCGCTGTCCCGTGCCGTTGGCCGGAAGCGTCTTCTGGATGATGTTGCCGTAGCGGTCGTACTTGTAGTCGGTGACAGCCGTTCCGCTGCCGAGCTGCTGCGACACCTGCGTCAGATGGTTCGGGTACTTCGTATCGTAGGTCGCGGACACGTTGTGATACATCGAGCCATCACCGCCGACAACGGTCACGTTCGTGGGAAGTCCGAAGATGTGCCTGTCGGCATTTGAGGTGTACTGGATGTTTGTCGCATAGTCATAGCTGCCCGAACCGCTGTTGCCGAGGCTGCCCTTGTCGCTGTAGCGGTAAGACTTCAGCTCACCGTGATAGCCGTTGAGGTAATACTCGTTCCATGCCTCGGAGATAACCATGCCCTGCGATGTGCCCTCGTACTGCTTGTTGGCGGTGTAACGTAGGGGAACGAAAGCCGATGCACGGTCGCTGTAGATTACATCCTGCTTGGTGAAGGAGTAGCTGTCCGCATTGGCGGTCATGCTGTATGCGTCATACTCGTTGACGGTCTCGGTGAACTTGTTGCCCGATGCGTCGGAAACGTATGATGCCACAAGGTTGCCTGACTGGTAATAGTTGTCAACGGCAAACTCCTGGACGGACTGGCGATATACGCCGTCGCCGTTCTCTGTGTCAAGGCTCTTGGTGATGACTTTGCCGAAGCCGAGGAAGTCACGCTCATGGCGGTCGCGGAAGCCGTCGGTGTATTCAAACGCCGTTTTCATCAGCGGGCCGTCGTCATGGATGCCGTCATCGACGGTCAGGACCGACATCACCCACTTGCCTCCGGGATGCCCGTAGGTCGGGGTCGAGTGCGCGTAATCCAGCTCGAAGCGTCCGCCGATGGAGTTGGTAACGGACTTCAGCATGTTGGTACGGCCGATGGCGGAACGCCTTACGGTAAGCTCGCTCTCGCTGTCAGAAGTCACGATGTCAAGATAGCCGTCGCCGTCAACATCCTGCAAAGAGTAATTTGTACGGTTGATACTGTGGCTCAACGAAACACCGGGATTGACAGATATTTTAATCGGGATAATCTTAGGTGTGATATTTACAGTAAATGCCACATTGCTACCCTCAGATGTGGATGCCGATTCATTAAGAGCCTCTGCTCCCTTCCATACAAACGGAGTATCGAATCCCACACCGGTATTCAAAGCAACCATGATATTATTACCGGATTTCCAAACCTTATCGGGTAATCCGTCGGAGTTTATATCCGTCAGGTTATATTCTTCACCGTTCTTGGATGTCACAAAGTTAAATCCGCCGGCAAAGCTGCTTGAACCGATATTGAATGATGCCCCAGCCGAGAATGACTGACCTTTGCCGCCCTGTATGCGGTCGATATCCCAGTCAATAGGCTCTGTAAAGGCATAGCCGAGATTGATGCGTACTTTGTTACCTGAAACTATCTTGTCGGGAAGTCCGTCACCGTTTACATCTACAAAACTTTCGGTACTCCAATCCTCATTCGAGGGAGGAATACTTGCAGACACGGGAATACCACCTTTTGCCTTATTGCTCGATTCCTGATTGGAAGCACTTGATTTTCCTCCGGCAATATGACTGACAACATTACTTACGGATACGATGGCATCGCTACTGAGAGCAAATCCTTTGGACTGGTTCTCACTTGTCACTGTACCTATACCGTTCAAAACCTCGCCACTTATGCCACCGAGAGTATTCGTATATTGTATTTTTCCTCCGGCAACAATGTCAGGATAGCCGTCTCCGTTAAGGTCAATCATCATAGACTTGGTTGTCGTGCTGCCCTTGGAATCATTATAAGTAAGCACAACGCCTGTCTGCTTAACGGTACTGTTGCTGACCATTTCCTGCGGAATTGCCACTGCACCGGTACCTTGCAGATGCTCACCTGCCAATCCTGACACATTCCCGATATTCTCAAACGGATTAGTCAGAACGACATCAAGTTCTGTCAGACGCGCTGCGCCCATATTTGTCGCAGTTATGAAGATTTCTTCACGTTGCCCACTCCAACGGTCGAGCTTATTCAAGTCTGTGCTTAATGGAGTAAACGCCATTGTCAACGGATCGACCGTCGCATTCTCATCCTGCGGCAGGGTCAAAAGAGACTCATCAATAGGACGTGAATAACGGTTGTCGGATGCGTTATAAACAAAACCTCCCCAACCACGGTAAAGATGTCCGAAGCCTGACGGGTCGGTGACCGCATACAGATTGGCATCTGCCGTCTGTGGCAACAATACTGACGGAGATTTTATCTGGACAGAGACTCCTGCTACAGCATCGCCAATCTGACAATCATCAGAAAACAATTCAAACCAGACCTTATCGCTACCTATGTCTGATTTCAGGATTGAAATAGAATCATTCGCTATAACGCCGCCGGTAACAGCAAACGATTTCTTACCCAACAACTTGTCGGCTGTCTTTACAGTCAAAGTAAGACGGCCATTATATGACAGATTAGAGAATGTAATGACTGGCTTGATATAAAGCACAGTGTCTGCTGTATTCGGCAAGTACGACGGGGCACTCTTGATATGGTTTGAATACAGCGTGTAATCCGGACAAACCGAACGGTTCTGCTGTGTCCCGGTTGAATCCGCATAAGAAACGACAGGACTCCATTTGACAGCATCCCAGCGCACATTGGATTCTGAGCTGACGACAAAACGGAAGTTTGTCAGTCCGTCAGCATTCTGCAATGATATGGCGACTTCATCGTTATAGCTTTCATTCCATGGGAATGTACGGGTATATACTTGTTTTTCGACATACGATGGATTGTCGTTGCCGTTGACATCTTTCCTGTCAGTTGACCCGATGATTGTGATGGTCACAT
>ERZ791884.977-NODE-977-length-23473-cov-11.789606_pt1 | contig 23473 bp, 16 predicted proteins | sample MGYA00509941_ERZ791884 | MGnify/ENA primary metagenome ERZ791884 (study PRJEB30046, sample SAMN00792095) | human gut metagenome | study: EMG produced TPA metagenomics assembly of the A metagenome-wide association study of gut microbiota in type 2... | reverse complement strand
GCGGAAGAGGCTCTACGCACATGAGGCGCGAGAAATATTGTCCTAACGGAGGTCCCGATGGGGGCGATGGTGGAAGAGGAGGCCATATTATCTTGCGCGGTAACCGTAATTACTGGACATTGCTTCACTTGAAGTATGACCGTCATGCGATGGCAGGTCATGGCGAATCGGGCAGCAAGAACCGTAGTTTCGGAAAAGACGGTGCGGATAAAGTGATCGAAGTACCCTGCGGAACGGTAGTGTATAACGCCGAAACCGGAGAATACCTTTGCGATGTGACGGACGACGGACAGGAAGTGATCTTGCTGAAAGGCGGTCGTGGCGGTCAGGGAAACAGTCATTTCAAGACGGCTACCCGTCAGGCTCCGCGCTTTGCGCAGCCGGGCGAACCGATGCAGGAAATGACGGTGATCATGGAGCTGAAACTGTTGGCAGATGTAGGACTGGTAGGTTTCCCGAATGCGGGAAAGTCTACGTTACTTTCTGCCATTTCGGCTGCGAAACCGAAGATTGCCGATTACCCGTTTACGACACTCGAACCGAATTTGGGAATTGTTTCCTATCGCGATGGAAAGTCATTCGTGATGGCGGACATACCGGGTATCATCGAGGGAGCCAGTCAGGGAAAAGGATTGGGACTGCGGTTTCTGCGTCATATCGAGCGTAACTCGTTGCTGTTGTTCATGGTTCCGGCGGATAGCGATGATATCCGCAAGGAGTATGAAGTATTGCTGAATGAGTTGCGTACGTTCAATCCCGAAATGCTGGACAAACAACGTGTGCTGGCTATCACGAAGAGCGATATGCTCGATCAGGAGCTGATGGACGAGATTGAACCGACATTGCCCGAGGGTGTTCCGCATATATTCATTTCTTCTGTTTCCGGTTTGGGAATCTCAGTGTTGAAAGACATTCTGTGGGAGGAACTGAACAAGGAAAGTAATAAGATAGAAGACATTGTTCACCGTCCGAAAGACGTGACCCGTTTGCAGCAGGAACTCAAAGATATGGGCGAGGATGAAGAACTCGACTATGAGTATGAGGAAGACGCTGACGACGACGATGATGATCTCGACTATGAATACGAAGAAGAGGATTGGGAGGAAAAATGATTTCAATCACAAGAGATAAAAGAATGTTGGGGTATGAGTCGTTAAGCTCATACTCCAACATTTCTCATTTTGTAACTACCCGGCAGGGAGGATGCAGCGAGGGAAATTATGCGTCATTCAACTGTACGCCTTACAGTGGAGACGAGGCGGAAAAGGTCCGGCGGAATCAGACGCTTCTGATGGAAGGAATGTCGCAGATACCCGAAGAACTGGTGATTCCTGTGCAGACTCATGAGACGAAGTGCCTGCTGATCGGCGATGCTTATTTATCGGCTTCGTCTCAACAACGGCAGGAGATGTTACATGGAGTAGATGCATTGATTACCCGTGAGCCGGGATATTGTCTTTGTATTTCTACTGCGGATTGTGTCCCCGTGTTGGTATATGATAAGAAACATGGTGCCATTGCCGCCATTCATGCCGGATGGAGAGGGACGGTAGCGTACATCGTACGTGATACTTTGTTGAGGATGGAAAAAGAGTTTGGTACAAGTGGAGAAGATGTGGTGGCCTGTATCGGTCCGAGTATCTCATTGGCTTCTTTTGAAGTGGGTGAGGAAGTGTACGAAGCATTTCAGAAGAATGGTTTTGATATGCCCCGTATTTCTATCAGGAAAGAGGAAGCCGGAAAACATCATATCGACTTGTGGGAAGCGAACCGAATGCAAATCCTTGCTTTCGGTGTGCCGTCGGGACAGGTGGAGCTTGCCCGGATATGTACGTATATTCATCACGACGAGTTTTTCTCGGCAAGGCGTTTGGGCATTAAGTCCGGACGGATTCTGTCGGGGATCATGATTCATAAATAATAGCTTTGAACATAGATTGCATAAATAAGCGCATAGGTTGGAATAGACTTGAACGTAAGTTGATATAAACTTGAATAAAAGTATGTTTGAAATAAAAGTATCTCAGGAAATAAAGAATGCCTGTCCGGTTTTTGCCGGAGCAGCCGTATATGCAGCAGTGAAGAATACTGCTTACTGCGATGGACTTTGGAAAGAAATAAATACTTTCACAGAAGACTTGACTACCACCACCCAAATGGCAGACATTAAGTTGCAACCTGTGATTGCTGCTACCCGTGAGGCTTATAAGCGTTGTGGCAAAGACCCGGGACGTTATCGTCCGTCGGCAGAAGCGCTGCGCCGCCGCCTGATGCGTGGCATCCCTTTGTATCAGATTGATACTTTGGTTGACCTTATCAATTTGGTTTCTCTCCGTACCGGACATTCTATCGGTGGCTTCGATGCGGATAAGATACAGGGGAACCATCTTGAACTTGGCATTGGCAAAGCGGAAGAACCTTTCGAAGGTATCGGTCGGGGCATTTTGAACATTGAAGGATTGCCAGTGTACAGAGATTCTTTTGGAGGAATCGGAACACCGACAAGCGACCACGAACGTACGAAGATGGATATCGGGACTACTCATATTCTCGCGATAGTCAACGGGTATAACGGAAAAGAGGGATTAAAGGAAACTGCTGAAATGATTCAATCCTTACTGAGGGATTATGCCGGATCGGATGGCGGCGAGCTTATCTATTTTGAATAATAAAGGAATACATGAAGAACATACTTATTTTATTGACAGTCCTGCTTTTACCAACTCTTGCTTATGCGCAAAGTAAATCCTCTTTTTCTTCTATGGAGGTGAATCATGTACGGGTTGCTACTCCCGGACTTTTTGCGAAAAGCAATCATATATATCTGCATTTGGATTCTCTGCAAGAGCATGAATATGCTTTTCCCTTACCGGGAGCCAAAGTTATTTCCGCTTACGGAACTCGCGGAGGACATTCGGGAGCAGATATAAAGACGTGTGCCAAAGATACGATTCGTGCTGCTTTTGATGGAGTCGTACGTATGTCGAAGCCGTATTATGCTTACGGAAATTTGGTTGTAGTCCGTCATGCGAACGGGCTGGAAACGATTTACAGTCATAACTTCAAGAATTTGGTACAGAGCGGAGATACGGTAAAAGCCGGACAACCTATCGGACTGACCGGACGTACTGGCCGTGCTACTACGGAGCATGTGCATTTTGAAACCCGTATTAACGGTCAGCATTTCAATCCGAATCTTATTTTCAATCTGAAGGAGGGTACATTACGAAAGGAATGTATTAAATGTACGAAGAATGGAAATGGGGTAGTGGTGAAGCCACAGGCGAATAATAATCGCGTGGCACAAAATAAAAAGTGAAAGAACTGAGATGGTCTGAAAAAGACGGAAGGAGGGGTGGCTGAAAGCCGGGGTGGTAGGTAAAATAGGGTTGTCTATAATTTGCAGTGAATAAGTGGACTGCGTATTCACCTACCACCTCCCCCTGCGGGTACTCCTCCTTCCCGAAGGAGGAGAATTGAGATACTACCGACTTTTTAGTCACTCCCCAGTTATCGGCAGTCAAATGAAAGCGTTTGCTTATTTCATGATATGTTTGCCATAATTCCATCCTTTGAGGTCGTATAGCTCTGCATCCTTACGAATCCTTTCTTTAAAGTCTTCATAATTCCTTTTTTCTTGTGGTGTCCATCCGGCTTCGGCAACGGCGGCAAGACGTGGCAACATCAGGTATTCGAGAACGGAAGGTTCGGTCACCCATTCGGTCCAAAAGTTGGCTTGTACACCTTTATAATAAGGTTGCAAGGCAGCATCCACGTCTTTAAGCGGCTGATAGTTATAAACGGCCTCCACAGTTTCCGTTCCATGTCCCTGCGACATCGGTTCCGTGGGAAGTTTCGACTGTTTTCTGTTGATATAATAAGGTATTTGCGGGCTCAGTATGGTGTTCATTCCTTGCTTGGCAGCCTGTTTTGCGGCGGCATTAGCTCCGATCCATGCCATAATGGTGATGTCATTGCCAAGGATACTGGTATTTCCGTGAAGCACTTCGTTCCAGAATATAAGTTGGCGTTGTTGATCGGCAGGTTTGGTGGCAATGTAATCTTTTAGTTGTTTGTAGAAATAAATCTGCAAGTCTCTGAAGTTGGAAGAACCTATTTCACTCAGCAGCTTCTTGCATTCGTCATTCTTTTGCCATTTCCTTGTGGGGCATTCGTCACCGCCTAAATGTATATAATTGAATGGAAACAATTCAGTGAGTTCATCAATTACCTCTTTGGCAAACTGCATCGCTTTCGGGTTGGCTACGTTGATTACATCAGTAGAAATCCCTTGTTGTAGCCATACTTCATGTTTATCCCTTGGGTCGCACGCCAAGAACTCCGGATAAGCTGCAACGGCTGCCTGTGAATGTCCCGGAATGTCTATTTCGGGAATGATTTCTATAAATTTCTTCTTTGCATACGCTACGATTTCTTTGATATCTTTTTGAGTATAAAAGCCGCCATAACGCTCACCGTCTGGTTTCACGTCACCGTATGCAAGTACTTTGCTGTTTCTCCATGCGCCTGTCTCCGTCAGTTTGGGGTATTTCTTTATTTCGATTCTCCAGCCTTGATCTTCTGTCAGATGCCAGTGGAAACGATTCATTTTGTAGATGGCCATCATGTCGATTACTCGTTTTATCTCATCTTTACCGAAGAAATGTCTGCCTTCGTCCAGCATAAAACCTCTCCATTCGAAACGGGGAGCATCTTCAATCTCGACAGATGGGAGACTCCATTGTGAATGGTCGGACGTTGCTACGCCTGCCATTACGTTGCGGGGCATCAGTTGCTTTAGCGTTTGTAGCGCATAATAGAAACCTGCCGGACGGGAGGCTTCGATCCGGACTTGTTTTTTCGAGACGTTCAGCTTATAAGCTTCAGCGGGAAGTTGTGGATTCAAATCTAAGATAATCCTTGCTTTAGCTTCTTTTTGAGTAGATGAAACCTTGATGCCGGTTGCTTCTTGCAATTCCTTTTTGAATGATTCAAAGACCATACGGATGCTGTCTCCCTGATAAGGAGTGACTTTGGCTTTAAGTTGGTTGCCAAACTCAAAGCGGCCGTCTTTTACGGTAAGGTGAGCCGGTTGTGGGGTGAGAGCGATTTCTTGTGCTGTAAGCATCTCATTGCTACCGAGTAGCAATAGCAGGGGTAGAAAATGTTTGATTTTCATGGTAATTGGGGGTATTTAAATAAAAAGTATAACAGCGGACGAAGATAGAAATAATAAATTAGAAAAGTGTGTCTTTATGATTATTTTGTTTGCTCTTTTTGATTTGTTTGATCAAGGTTCCCCATAAATTTGCTTAATTTGATAAATTAGTGTTTCTTTGCACCATGATATAAGTCATGATAACTAACCCCCATTATTACAACTTATGAAAAACAACAAGATTTATCTGTTGGGAGCCTGCCTCCTGTGTGCTGTTACTGTTTTTGCGCAGAATGTTAGTCTGCAACCCCCTCCTCAACAACTCATTGTTCAAAACAAGACCATCGATCTGCCTGCTGTCTATCAGCTGAATGGCGGGGAAGAAGCCAATCCGCATGCTGTAAAGGTACTGAAAGAACTGCTTTCCGGTAAGCAAAGCAGCAAGAAAGGGATGCTTATTTCTATTGGAGAGAAAGGTGACAAGAGTGTGCGTAAATATAGTCGCCAGATTCCTGACCACAAAGAAGGTTATTACCTGTCTGTGAATGAAAAGGAAATCGTATTGGCCGGAAACGACGAACGAGGTACTTATTACGCTCTGCAAACTTTTGCGCAATTGCTGAAAGACGGAAAGCTGCCCGAAGTAGAAATCAAAGATTACCCTTCTGTACGGTATCGTGGAGTGGTAGAAGGTTTTTACGGAACTCCCTGGAGCCATCAGGCACGCCTTAGCCAACTGAAGTTTTACGGTAAAAACAAGATGAACACTTATATATACGGTCCGAAAGATGATCCGTATCATAGTGCTCCCAACTGGCGTTTGCCTTATCCCGACAAAGAAGCTGCCCAGTTGCAGGAATTGGTGGCGGTGGCCAACGAAAACGAAGTTGACTTTGTATGGGCGATCCATCCGGGACAGGATATCAAATGGAATCAGGAAGACCGTGATCTTCTGCTCGCTAAGTTTGAGAAGATGTATCAGCTCGGTGTCCGTTCGTTCGCCGTATTCTTTGATGATATCTCCGGCGAAGGCACTAATCCGCAGAAACAAGCGGAACTGCTGAACTACATTGATGAGAAATTCGCACAGGTAAAACCGGATATAAACCAACTGGTAATGTGCCCTACGGAATACAATAAAAGCTGGTCGAATCCTAATGGCAATTATCTGACTACGCTGGGCGATAAACTCAATCCTTCCATTCAGATTATGTGGACAGGAGACCGTGTCATTTCCGATATTACCCGTGACGGCATTTCGTGGATTAACGAACGAATCAAGCGTCCGGCTTATATCTGGTGGAACTTCCCGGTGTCCGATTATGTGCGCGATCATCTGCTTCTCGGTCCTGTGTATGGCAACGATACTACGATTGCCAAAGAGATGTCGGGCTTCGTAACCAATCCGATGGAACATGCCGAATCGTCAAAGATAGCGATTTATAGTGTGGCAAGTTATGCCTGGAATCCTGCCAAGTATGATACATGGCAGACGTGGAAGGATGCGATCCGTACCATTCTGCCAAGTGCAGCGGAAGAACTTGAATGTTTTGCAATGCACAATTCCGACTTGGGACCTAACGGACACGGATACCGCCGCGAAGAATCTATGGATATCCAACCGGCTGCCGAACGTTTCCTGAAAGCGTTCAAAGAAGGCAATAATTACGATAAGGCAGATTTCGAGACTCTTCAATATACGTTCGAACGTATGAAAGAATCCGCCGATATCCTGTTGATGAATACGGAGAACAAACCGTTGATTGCGGAAATCACTCCTTGGGTGCATCAGTTTAAACTGACGGCTGAAATGGGAGAAGAAGTGCTGAAGATGGTAGAAGGCCGGAATGAATCTTATTTTCTGCGGAAATACAATCATGTGAAGGCTTTGCAGCAACAGATGTTCTATATCGATCAGACGAGCAATCAGAATCCTTATCAACCGGGAGTAAAGACAGCTACGCGAGTGATAAAACCATTGATTGACCAGACTTTTGCCACAGTTGTGAAATTCTTCAATCAAAAGTTTAATGCTCGTCTGGATGCCACTACTGATTATATGCCGCATAAGATGATCAGTAATGTGGAGCAGATCAAGAATCTGCCGTTGCAGGTGAAAGCGAACCGTGTACTCATTTCTCCTGCCAATGAAGTTGTGAAATGGGCAGCAGGAAACAGTGTTGAAATAGAACTGGACGCTATCTATCCGGGAGAGAATATTCAGATAAACTTTGGTAAGGATGCTCCTTGCACATGGGGACGCCTTGAAATCTCTACGGACGGCAAGGAATGGAAAACGGTGGATCTGAAGCAGAAAGATAGCAGATTGTCGGCCGGTTTGCAGAAGGCTCCTGTGAAGTTTGTCCGCTTCACGAATGTGAGTGATGAAGAACAGCAGGTCTATCTGCGTCAGTTTGTTCTGACTATAGAGAAGAAATAATTCATATCTCTTTTGTTTGCTACTTGTGAAGTGGTGATTCAAAGAGATTGTATCCAAAGTCAAAGCATATAGCTTTGTGAAAAATATCTAGGCACGGATTATGCGGTTCTTTTATTAATTAAAACCGTGTAATTCGTGCCTTTCAGTTCGTAATATATACTTTAAGAATAAGCTCCGATAGCTGCTACCCTTTTTTCGATTTACGATATTCCCGTGGTGACATTCCCATGATCTTACTGAACAGGCGGGAAAAATAATAAGTATCTTCAATACCTATTTTATAGCATATCTGATTTATCTTCATATCGGTGGTATCCAGCAACAGGCAGGCCTGCTGCATCTTTAGCAGATTAAAGTAAGTAAGCGGACGGTGTCCCGTTTGCTTTTTGAACAGCATGGAGAAGTGCGACGGAGAATATCCGATTTGTGTCGAGATCTCTTCCAGGCTCAGATGCTTCTCCATATTTTCTTTCATATAGTGGATGGCAACGTTCACTATTCCCTCATCTTCTGCCTCATTGGTGCCTGCATTACGATATTGCTGGACATAGCGTAACGTTCCCAGATAAAAGTGAAACATAGAAAACGCATAACGCAGGTTCTCGTTGCTATAACCATTTTTGAGTGTATTGAATATCTCTTCAAACAGGTTGATCCGCGTACTGATGCGGGAGTGTTGTTCGGGCTGAATATCCATCGGGCGGTTGGCGTCTTTGGCATAGAACGGAGCAAGAATACCTTTGAAGTGTATCCAGTAAATAGTCCATGGCGTCGATTTGTTGGAAGCGTAAGAATGCGGGACTCCTGCCGGAAGAATAAAATACTGATTGGCGGAGACGGTATATTCCTGATCTCCGATTCGGTAAGATCCGGCGCCATCAATACAATAGATAAAGACATATTGATTGATGGGCTCTTTCCGTTCCCGAAAATGATGCTTGGCTTTGGGATAATATCCGATGTCAGTGATATGCAGCATGGAGGTCAGCGGGTCCTCTTCCAGTTTATCAACGATGATGCGGGGTAGGACTAAGGCTCTTTCCCCGGTAAATCCATCTTTTAGTTTTACCATAGTACATAATTGGTTATTCTGCGCAAATATATAATAATGTATGCGATCTGTCAAATAATACATTAAAAATAAGATTGTCCATCTTTATAAAATGAAATTCTATTTTTTGTGCTTTGGATACGCTCTATCTTTGCAACATCAATTAATCAATCTTCTAGTGGTATGAAAAGTTATAATAAAAAGTTTGTCTATTCCATTTGTTTGGTTTCTGCGATGGGCGGTCTGCTCTTTGGGTATGACTGGGTGGTAATCGGAGGAGCGAAACCTTTCTATGAACTCTATTTCGGTATTGCCGATTCGCCGACGATGCAGGGACTGGCTATGAGTGTAGCCCTGCTTGGCTGTCTGATCGGTGCTATGGTAGCCGGTATGATGGCTGACCGCTATGGCAGGAAACCTCTCTTGCTGATTTCCGCATTTATCTTTTTATCTTCCGCATACGCTACCGGTGCATTTTCCGTATTCAGCTGGTTTCTGGCAGCACGCTTTTTGGGAGGCATCGGCATCGGTATCGCTTCGGGGCTGTCTCCGATGTACATTGCCGAAGTAGCTCCTACTTCCATTCGGGGGAAACTGGTGTCCCTCAATCAACTGACTATTGTATTAGGTATCCTTGGTGCACAAATAGCCAACTGGCTGATAGCCGAGCCTATACCTGCCGACTTTACGCCTGCCGATATCTGTGCTTCATGGAACGGGCAGATGGGATGGCGCTGGATGTTTTGGGGAGCAGCATTTCCGGCAGCGGTATTCTTGCTGCTAGCCTGTTTTATTCCCGAAAGTCCCCGTTGGCTGGCAATGAAAGGCAAGAGGGAGAAAGCATGGAGTGTGCTCAGCCGGATAGGAGGAAACCGCTATGCAGAGCGGGAACTTCAGATGGTGGAACAAACCTCCGCTTCCAAGTCGGAAGGAGGATTGAAATTGTTGTTCAGTCGTCCGTTCCGTAAGGTGCTCGTACTGGGTGTTATCGTGGCTGTGTTCCAGCAATGGTGCGGTACGAATGTGATTTTCAATTATGCACAGGAGATATTCCAGTCAGCGGGTTATTCGCTGGGTGATGTACTCTTTAATATTGTGGTGACCGGTGTAGCGAATGTCATCTTTACGTTTGTGGCTATCTATACGGTCGAACGTTTGGGACGCCGTGCCCTGATGCTTTTTGGGGCCGGAGGACTGGCAGGTATTTATCTGGTTCTCGGCACGTGTTACTTTTTTCAGGTCAGCGGTTTCTTTATGGTAGTGCTGGTGGTGTTGGCGATAGCTTGTTATGCCATGTCTCTGGGGCCTATCACATGGGTACTCCTTGCTGAGATATTCCCCAATCGCGTGCGTGGTGTCGCTATGGCAACCTGTACTTTCGCTTTGTGGGTCGGTAGTTTCACGCTTACCTACACATTCCCGTTGCTGAATACTGCACTGGGCAGCTACGGCACATTCTGGATTTATTCGGCTATCTGCGTCTGCGGTTTCCTTTTCTTCCTGCGTGCGTTGCCTGAGACAAAAGGGAAATCGCTGGAGACATTGGAGAAAGATCTGATAAAATGAATTTAATAATCAATAATATCATGGTAAAAGCATGGAGAGAAAAGGTTGTAATTCCTACTTATGAAGTGGGTAAACCGGAAAAGAATCCTATTTTCCTGGAGAAACGTGTCTACCAGGGCAGTAGTGGGGTGGTTTATCCTTATCCTGTCATCGAATCGATGTCCGATGAAAAAGTAGATAAGGAATACGAAGCTATCTTTATTGAAAACGAATACATCAAGGTGATGATTCTGCCCGAGTTAGGCGGTCGTGTACAAATGGCTTATGACAAGATCAGGGAACGTCATTTTATTTATTACAATCACGTGATTAAGCCTGCATTAGTGGGGCTGGCAGGTCCGTGGATTTCGGGAGGTATTGAGTTTAACTGGCCTCAGCATCATCGTCCCAGTACTTATATGCCTGTAGATACGACGATTGAAGAAAATGCTGACGGCAGCGTCACTGTATGGGTGAACGAAATGGAACGGATGTTTCATCAGAAAGGGATGGCAGGCTTCACACTCCGTCCGGGTCATGCTTTTCTTGAAATAAAAGGGGTGCTCTACAACCGTACCGAAGTGCCGCAAACCTTCCTGTGGTGGGCGAATCCTGCCGTAGCGGTGAACGACTACTATCAGAGTGTATTCCCGCCCGATATCAATGCGGTGTTCGATCATGGAAAGCGTGCCGTATCCAGCTTCCCTATAGCAACGGGTACTTATTATAAGATGGACTATTCTGCCGGAGTAGACATTTCGAACTATAAGAATATCAAAGTTCCTACTTCGTACATGGCTGTCAACTCCCGTTACAACTTTGAGGGTGGCTACGAAAACGACACTTGTGCAGGTATGCTTCACGTGGCAAATCATCATATTTCTCCGGGTAAAAAGCAATGGACATGGGGGAACGGTGATTTCGGCCGTGCATGGGACCGCAATCTGACTGATGAGGACGGACCTTACATCGAACTGATGGCAGGTGTCTATACCGAGAACCAGCCGGACTTTACATGGCTGCAACCTTACGAAGAAAAGAGCTTCGTACAGTATTTCCTGCCTTACCGTGAACTGGGAGTGGTGAAGAATGCAAGCAAAGATTTATTGATGAACATAGAACCGGAAGGTGACAAGGAGGTACGTTTCAAGATATTCGCAACATCTAAACAGGTAGTTAATGTAGTGCTGAAAAGTGACGATGGAAAAGTGTATTATAGCAGGCAAGTGACCATTACTCCGGAAGAACTATTGAATGAAACGGTAGACGTAGCAGGGGAGAAGTTGAACAAACTGAATCTTGAAATCACCGCAAACGGCAAGGAACTGCTTTACTGGCATGCCGAACCGGACGAAGTAAAACCGATTCCGGATGCTGCCGAAGCTGCTTTGTTACCGGAAGAAATAAAAACAACCGAGCAACTCTATCTGACAGGTTTACATCTGGAACAATACAGACACGCCACCTATAATCCGGTAGACTATTACGAAGAAGCCTTGCGCCGTGACCCGATCGATGTACGTAGCAATAATGCACTCGGATTATGGTATATTCGTAAAGGCCGTTTCCGTAAAGCTGAACAATACTTGCTTACAGCAGTGAAGACCTTGCAGAAGCGCAACCCGAATCCGTATGATGGAGAACCTATCTATAATCTCGGACTTGCCTTGAAATATCAGGGACGCTATAATGAGGCTTACGACCGTTTCTATAAATCATGCTGGAATGCAGCCTGGCAGGATGCCGGTTATTTTGCCTGTGCTCAGATTGCTACAATGCAAGGACGTCTGGAAGACGCTTTGGACGAAGTGGACCGTTCGCTTATCCGCAACTGGCATAATCATAAAGCGCGTGCTCTGAAAACGACCATTCTCCGTCAGATGGGGAAAGCGGAAGAAGCCTTGCAAGTGATTGAAGATTCATTGGCTATTGATAAATTCAACTTCGGTTGCCGTTATGAGAAATATCTGATAACCAATGCTGCCGAAGACTTGCTTACTTTAAAAACGATGATGCGTGGCGAAGCTCACAACTATGATGAAATCGCACTCGATTATTGTGCTGCCGGTTGCTGGACAGAAGCCGCTTCTTTGTGGAATGTAGCTATCGCTGAGGGCAGTGTAACACCGATGACTTATTATTACTTGGGTTGGTGTCTTGTTCAGGGTAAGTTATCCGGTGCGGAACAGGCATTTGCCGATGCTGCCGGTGCTTGTCCGGACTATTGTTTCCCTAACCGCTTGGAAGCCATTCTTGCTTTGCAATGTGCTATGGAACAAAACCCGAATGATGCGAAAGCACCTTATTATCTGGGTAATTTGTACTACGACAAACGTCAGTACGATTTGGCACTCGAAGCATGGGAAACTTCCGCCGGACTGGACGACAAGTTCCCTACGATATGGCGTAATCTGGCTTTGGCTAACTTTAACAAAAAGGATGAAGAAGCAACAGCCATCGAATATATGGAACGTGCTTTCCAACTCGATACGACCGATGCACGTGTGTTGATGGAATTGGATCAGCTCTATAAACGTGTCCGTCGTCCGCATTCCGAACGTCTGGCGTTCTTGCAGCAATACCCCGAATTGATAGCGCAACGTGACGACCTCGTACTGGAAGAGATAACTTTGCTGAATCAGACAGGCGAGTATGAAAAGGCTAAAACGTTACTTGATGCGCATATCTTCCATCCGTGGGAAGGCGGCGAAGGAAAAGTACCGGGACAATATCAGTTTGCCCGTGTGGAACTGGCGAAGAAAGCACTTGAAGCCGGGAATTACAGTGAAGCTGTCTCGTTGCTGGCAGAGTGTCTTGAATATCCGCATCACTTGGGTGAAGGTAAGTTGCACGGTGCACAGGAAAATGATTTCTATTATTTCATGGGTTGCGCTTATGAAGGTCTGGGGCAGAATGACAAAGCGGTGGAATGCTGGGAACAAGCGATTGTCGGTCCTACCGAACCGGCTGCTGCCATGTACTACAATGATGCAAAACCGGATAAGATTTTCTATCAGGGACTGGCTTTGTTGAAACTGAACCGCATGGATGAGGCTAACGGACGCTTCCATAAACTGACAACTTACGGAGAGAAACATCTTTTTGACAAGGTTAAAATGGATTATTTTGCAGTGTCACTACCCGATTTGTTAATATGGGAAGATGACCTGACCATACGAAACGTCATTCACTGCAAATATATGATGGCATTGGGATATTGGGGATTGAACGAAAAAGAGAAATCCGTTCGGTTGCTGAGTGAGGTAGAAAGATTGGATATCAATCATCAGGGTATTCAGGCTTTTCGTAGTCTGATTGGTTAGGAAGTATTGGTTCTTGGTTAGGACCGGCGTACTCTTGTTTCAGTCCGGTGCTAACCAAGTACTTCTTCCTGTTTATGGTACAAACTTAATGCAGACAGGCTTGTCCACCTTTATATCTTTACGTATATCCGTCAGTAATCCTGTATCCGTATCCCTTTCATAAACCTGTATCACATTACTATCCCGACAAGCCACCAGCAAATACTTGCCGTTAGGCGTGATAATGAAATTGCGCGGGTGAATGCCTGTCAGTTGATAACCGACTTTCGTCAGCATACCGTTTTCCGGATGGATACTGAAGATCGCCAGCCCGTCAGCCTTTAGCCGGTTACTTGCATACAGGAATTTGCCGTCCGGGCTGATATGAATATCACCACTTCCTTTGGCTCCCACAGTGTCGGCAGCAATAGTCTGAATTTCTTTTAACTCTCCGTCGTTATATTCAAACGCAATGACTGTTCCCGATAGTTCATTGATGAGATACGCATAGCTTCCATTCGGTGCAAATGTCAGATGGCGGGGACCCGAACCGGCTTCTACTTTATAAGAGGCGGGACTTCCTTCTTTCAGAAAAACATCTTCATTGTCTGCCTTTGCATTCGGATTAACAATAAATTTGTGTATCTGGTCCGTGCCCAGATCGTCTGCAAATAAGTATTTGCCATCCGGCGTGATGCGGACACAATGCAGATGCGGTTTCTCCTGACGTTCCTTGTCGGCTCCCGAACCTTTGAACTTCACCACCTCAGAAGCGGGGAGAAGTGAACCGTCCTTATCGATCGGGAAGACAGAAATGCTTCCTCCACTGTAATTGGCAGTAACCACATTACTTCCGTTGGTAATGATGTAGCAAGGATCTTCGCCTCCGGTTTTCTGCGTATTCAGCAGTCGGAAAGTTCCTTCCTCCTTATTGAAAGCAAATGCGTTGGCAGCAGCTTGTTCGTTGCTGAATTCGCTGACTGCATAGATGAATTTGCCGTCGGCAGAAGGTACGAGATAAGATGGGTTTTCCACTTCCGCTTCACTGAGTGCGGTTGCGGTTCCGTTTTCTTCATTGAATCGGAAACTATAGAGACCTTTACTGTCTCCCGAAGTGTAAGTACCGACAATCATTGTCAGGTCCTGTTCTGCTTCATGGGAGCCTTCGGTCCGGGAAGCCTTTTTTGATGTACAACTAGATGTGAACATACCGATAATACAGATGGTTGCAAAAGTTTTTAGCATATATAGGTTCTTTTTATTAGATAGCAACTTCCTTAGTCTATACTAATGTCTTGTATAATAGATGATTGCAGTTTCCTTGTCGTTCCCTTACGAGGACACGATGGTTTCCCGACGAGGAAACGGTCGTTTCTCTACGGGGATACTTGCGTTTCTCTACGAGGAAACTGTCGTTTCTTTACTTGAAACGGAAATCTCCCTTACCTGTCCCAGTTATACTCTACTATATAACTGTCGAAATACTCACTTTGAATGACTCCCAGTTCTTTGGCGGTATTTATAATCCATTGCTGCTCGGCGGGAGTGAGCGCCAGTTTGCCACTGCGTTTCAAGTAGTAGTTTTTACGTCCCAGATATCCGATCATCTGATAGCGGAACGTGTTTGCCACGCGCACTGTGAGTGCATTTATTGTGCACATGAATCCTTTGGCGTAACGCACCTTTTCGTTCGAACAGAAATAGTCACATTTTTCTTTTATGCCCTTTATATGGTTTGGATTCATAATTGGCAGAAAAACTTTGTTTGCAGGGGCGTGTTTTAAAGCTATCTGTCGCAGGCAAGTCGAGGCTTGCGGGCAATTTTCGGCAGCGCACATTCCGAATGTGAAAGGTACTTGAGAATAATCAAATGGTTCTTCCATTGCTTTTTTGAGGTTGATAGTATTTATTATATTCCACAAATGTACGGATAATGTTGGTAAGTTGGAAATAACCGGGCCTACAAATGTTGTATGTTTGGGAGCCAAGTTTGCCTCCGCTCATGATATATCTCTGTATACCGGATAGCATATCATCGGCTAATATTTGCAAATATATGATGGTTAGTAACAAAAGAATATGTATCTTTGTGCCAAAGAAAACAGGATTATTGAAAGGATATGATGCATTATTTATCCCTTATTTGTTTCTCAAATATAAAATAGCGATTGTTTTCTTTTGATTTTCAGACCGTTACAAAGTCATGGGGTTGACTGGATTTGACAGCGGGCAGAAATGGTAGGTAAGCATGCAGTGGGTCGGTAATTTCCACTTAAATCTCAGTTATCAAAACTTTATCTGGCGAAACTAATTACGCTCTTGCTGCTTAATCGAATCACAGTAGATTAGCTTAATCCAGGCACTAGGTGCCAGGACGAGACATCACTCGGAAGCTGTTGCTCCGAAGCATTCCGGTTCAGTGGTGCAGTAACATCGGGGATAGTCAGAAGCGGCCTCGCGTTTTTGATGAAACTTTAGAGGATAAGGCAGGAATTGATGGCTTTGGTTCTGCTCCTGCACGAAAATTTAGGCAAAGATAAGCATGTAGAAAGCTTATGATTTCCTCGTTTGGACGAGGGTTCGATTCCCTCCAGCTCCACTTAAAAACAAATGAAAGCTCTGATTATCAGAGCTTTTTCTTTTTACTAATCTCTTTATTCCCCATTTTATTCCCCATTAAAAGAACTTTGGATTTATGTTACTTTAACTTATCAATCAGTTTACTAGTACCATAAAATCGTATTTTCAACTGATATAGATAAAATGGGAACATATCACATTTCTCCTTCCTCCTACAATACCATTCTCAATAAAAGATATCCTACTAAAAACAGATACTAAGTTTTACGCTATCACATCAGTTCATTGGAAAGTGAACTTTGGGCAATGGGGAATACATAACAGGAATAAGCCAAAGCAATGAAACGCTGTATTTGTGAGTTTTTTTTGTTCCTGAATATACTAAGAACTTCAATAAAGAGCTATCTGCTTCGGATGTAAAGCTTTACGATAAGATTAATAGACCATAATCGTCCCGATAACAAACCGAATATGTACCACCATTTGATTATGAGCCGGAAAGAGCAGTCTAATAAGAAAAAACTATCCCCGCTTACTAATCATAAAAATACTAAGAATGGAACAATCAAAGGTAGTTTTGACCGTGTAAATTTATTTAAGCAAGCAGCAGCAGAAGAAGAAGAAGAAGAAGAAGAGGAAGAAGAAGAAGAAGAGGAAGAAGATAAACTATTCAATTACAATCGCCAAAGTATACAGAATCTTTTAATTACTACGTTTAATGAAAAATGGTTCTGTAACCGAATAACTTAAACTACAAAACAAGATCTTCAATCCGCTGGAAGAGATATAGATATTAATCAGGAAATTTGCTTTCTATCAATCTTGAAATCAGTAAAGTAAATGGTCAGACATTCAATCTGCAGACTCATGCTGCTATCAAGCAAAAAAACATTAGACATACTATTCAGCCCTAAGGGATAAACAACAAAAATAAAAAAGAAAAAACGTAAATTATAACTATTGTGCTATTTTAGGCACGAAGGTGTACTATAATTAAAAACAAAGGTAAACATATAACACATTATATGCTCACCCTTGAATTATTTTATCATTTATTTCCATTCAAAATCTCAAATCTATATTTTACAGGATAAAATATACTTAAGAATTGCATTGTCTAAGCAAACGGTCGGAATAGAGCTAGTAAATATGTTTTAAGAAAAAGTATACAAAACTAGCGCTGGAAAAAGCGCACATACTTTGATAATCATCACCTTTTGTCTCATTAGCAAAATCACATACTGATTTAACCATTAAACATTGCTTTTTCTCTATATAACCTGTTTTATATAATCCGTATCCTTCCATTTCTACTCCAGCAAGCTTTCTTTCGCCAACTTTCAAGCCATCTGCAAATTTTGAATTTGCAACAACATATGAACCACAAGCTGTAGGAGCGATCACTATTTGTGGTATTTTATCAATTTTATGCAGAAAAACTTTTCTTAGTTGATTGTATATTTTAGTATCTATATCTTCTTCTGTAAGAAAATGATGAATCGTACCTAACAACTCATATTCAACATCTAAAGGATTATAACTAGGTTCTAAAAATGGCTCACCGTCTTCATTAGATTTCAATTTTCCACTACCATAATCAAAAATTCGCTCAGCTATAATAATATCTCCCATATTTACTTTTCCTTCAATACCAGCACAAATTCCTGTCATAAATAAACATTTAAGCTCAAAAAGACTAAACATCAATGCAGAAACCACTGCAGTAGCTTGCATTCCCATTTCGTTTACACAACATGACACTATTTTTAATCGACTTCCATTTATGGTAGAGATCTCTGCTGAATAAAAATTAAACGGATGTCCTTCAACTTTAAATTTCTTCCAATCAATGTTCACAAATGCAGACTGCATTAATGAGAATTCTTTATCTAATGCACAAATTATTCCATAATCAAAGCGATACTTCTCACCTAATGATTTTGAGAAAAATTCTTTAGTTCTTATTAAATGCTGAATCTTATTTTGCAACTTTGTTTTCCAATCATTTTTACTTAAATCAAATTTAAGTAAATGCCACAGCTTATCTTCAAATTTACTTTTAGAAGTTTCCAGTAGATCATCAAATTGAGAAAATCCTATTATATGAATAGGTATATGAATATATGTACTTGTGTATATTTCATCAATAAATTTAGGACTTTCTTCAACATCTGGCTCACTGTCATCATTCAAAGGCATAACTAAATCCAAGAGCAGTAAATCATAGTCATACTTAGTTAATAACTTACGTCCTTCATTTATTGTTATTGCAGTATCAATATTATCAGATGGTAATAAACAATCATCTGTCAAATATCTCTTTATAGCTTCTGTTTTAGGACGAGAGTCGTCCATTATTAAAATTTTAATCATATACTTTCATTTATTATTTTTTTTAGATTTGATTGCCATTCATTGTTAGAATGAGAGAAAAAAACATATCCACAATATATATCTGCATATTCATTTCTTAGATTCTCATCCAATTGTTTTATTTTAGTTCCTACGAAATTTTCGTACATTGTCACAACTATAACTTTTACTGTGATTTCTCGCAAATACATCTGGCTTAATATTTTAGTACCTGCAAGTGGCTCAGGTTCTCCACCCATTTCATCTTCAGAAATATCATATGTTTGCATACTCATATCTAATAACATAAGGTCATAATTTTTATAATTGAGTACAATTTCTTTTGTTGCAGAATTATAAGACTGGCGATCTGTTATTTCATAATCCGGAAACTCCTTAGATATATATTCTTTCAATTTATCTAATTTTTTTTGATTATCTTCAACTATTAATATCCTCATCTTTTATTCTTAAGTTTTCAACATTAATATCTATATTTACAATAAAATTACCATCTTTTATTTCGACTTGTGCATTATTATTTTCACACCTTAAGTCGTATTTGATAATTTTCTTAGCTTTACCCAATCCACTTTTTCCTTCTGTTAAGCAAGAAATATTCTCATTTGACATCGTTGTTTTCACACCCTCTATTTCAATCTTTTCTGGGGCTTTATTCTCAAATACGCAATTTAAATGATTTTTATCATCTAACTTACATGTTATATTAAAATTTTTCTCGCTTTTGACAGGCTGAGTGTATTTAAACATGTTGTCTAAAAAAATGCGAAATAAATCAGTAAAATGTATTAAATAGTCTCCTTTTATTTTTAATCCTTTGACACACTGAATTTGGAGATTAGCGTTGTCTTTGGGATAACATTTTGATGTGTTTTCCCAAACTAAATCCAATAAAGTTTCTATATCAAAATCTTCTAATTCTGGTCCAGATATTTTAAACCAACCTTCTATTCTATATAGACGTTGATCTATGGTATTGTATGCTGTATTTATTGCACTATAAATTTCGGGGAAACTTTCTTGTGAGATTTGCGACAATAAATTACTTCTTAGCATATTAAAAGCTTGCTCAAAATCACTTCTAACATTTGTATCAATAAATCTTCTTATGTTTTCTAAATTCAATTCAGTGCGCTCCCATAATTTACGTAATATTGCCCAACAGCACTCCTGATAAGTTTCCATATTCCCCATTTCATAAGCCCACTGTTCTATTTCTGAATTGCTAACGTCATAGTTAAACAAACCATCTTGGTGAATAGCATCTTCTTTAATTTGAAGCTTTTCTTTTATTAAATGATATAATAGTGAATCCACTTTTATAGAAAACTGTTCAAGCTCTTTATTAATGATTGTATTCATCCGACTATCAATACCATATTTTTTTTGCCAGAAATTGTTAGAAACATACTTGTTGTTTATCCGATTAAAAATCAAGTTCTCTTTATCTATTTCTGGTCGCAATTCTCCTTCTAATACCCCATGCCTAATTCGTGTACTTAAATAGGCAACAATTCCATACTTACTATTAAGAAACTTATCTCTAACTAAATCAAATATGGAATAAAATACCTCCAGCAGTGCATTGTCCGAAAATTTAACTCCAGGATCTTTCTTCTCTTTATCCTCAAACTGAACAACTTTATAGGTTCCACCTTGCAAAATAACAATTTTCAAGTTGTCTTTTATAACAAGTTTAAATATCGTTTTGAATCTATTAAATAGTCCATCAACATCTCTCAATTCATAATTAACAATAGCCTGATCGTTTGCGAATATTTTACTATCATCTAATTTCTTACTTCCTTCATACACAATAAGACTATTTGATACTATATCTAATTGTTCTTGATATGCCTTTCGATTTGGAGTGTTTAAATCCACCAAAAATTTTAAAATACGCTGCTTTTCTTGTAAATTATCTAATGTGCTATTTATGTATATAAAGTGGCGCAACGTTTCTTCTTTATAAATAACATAATAGAAACATTCAACTTTTCTTATATCCTCAGCAATCAATTCATCAAATAACTCAGATGGCTTTTGTTTATCATAGACTTCACAATAACTTTGCAATATAAAGCTTTTATCTGCATCATCGCCAGCATTTAATCCAACAAAAATAGGCAATTCAATACAACGTCTAATCCCTTTATATTTCATTTTTCTTAATATATACATAAAATCAGTAATATTGATTTTTGCTACACTCACAGGGTTGTCAATATAATTGTTTACATAGAATTTTATAGCTTCTAAATACTTATCTTCATTAACCATGCATTCAAAAGCATATTTTAATGCAATTTGGATAATAGATTTTGAGTATTTATACTTTTCCACTATATCTTTCCATCTTTCTAAAGATGAGTTAAAATCTTCATTTTCAAAAAGAATCTTTGCATTATCTATATCTCTTATATAATCTACAACTTCTCCGCTGGGAGTATATTCTTTTTTTATTCTTCTCAAGTACTGCTGAATAGCAACTGATTTGTTAAATAATTTTTTCCCTAATTTTAAATATTCTATAGCTTTATCTTCTTCACATTCTACAATAGCTAATGGGTCATAGTGGCATAATGAACTTTGTTTTAGTCGCAATGTTTTTTCATTATTTTCCTCTTCTTTAATGAAATAATCTAAGCCATAAGCTAATTTAAAACTGTAAATGTTTTTGTTTTTTTGATACAAATTATATAAAGCGTCAGAACTATCTTCCTCATTGTTTAATGCGTAAAATATTTTTATAGATATTTGATTTAGTAATGAATCAACATCATTTGAAATATGCATATATCCTCTATTAAGAGCTAATAAACTCCGACAATAAAACACCAAAACATCAAAGCAACATGAGGATTTTTCAACATACACTTTCGATAAGTTTACAACTTTGTCATATTCTCCACTGTAATAGTTATCTAAAATATCTAAATATTCAAAATCAAAATAAACATCAGGGATACGTTCTGGATACACTAATGCAAATAAAGGTATCCACATTATATCTTTAGTTTTACTATATAGGTATAAAGCTCTATTTGCTATGTATTCATCATTGTTACCATGGATGTACATTGTCTGCATTAAATAAATTAAAGTTAAATATCTGTCAACTAATGAATTAGTGTTTTCGAAAGCAAATATTGTTTTGAAATCATCAATGTTGTAATGCTTGAAATAGTTCAATTTGAACAAAAAGTAGTCACAATTACTTTTTTGAAAATCGGTTCTATTTCTTTGAAAACAGTTTTGTAAATCTAAATCATATTTATAAGCAGATAGATTTCTAGCTGTACGATAAGATATAAAATGTAAAATGGAAGTAACAAAGCCAGCATGTGTTTCTCCTTGTTTTTCATTGATATCAGATAGTAACAAGAATTTATCATCCGTCCTATTACTATATTCATACAACAAGAGCTTTGATTCATAATACCAAATAGATACACCTAATTCTTTTCTGACATTTTCTAATATATTCAAAGCTTCACTATATCTACCATGTAAAAAAAGATGTTCGAATATCCTTTTTTTAGAAACGAAAAATTGTATCTTTTCTTTATTATACTTAATTTGCAAGGAGATCCAAGAAATTTCACTTTCTACACTGGATGGTTTCAAAAAGAAATCTCTACTACCTCCCAACGCATTTGAGTCATTGGGAAAAATAGTTCCAAACATATATTCTTTAAATATGGGAGATCTTTTCACGAAATTCTCCACAATTTCCAACAGAGTACTATAATCTACTGAATTTCTTATTGATGCTAATCTCCTTGTAAATTTCGGATAATCTAATCCTTGGTTTAGTAAATCTTGTATTAGCTGATATTTCTTTATTTTTTTCATATTATTGTATAGAAATTAAGATAATAGTTATTATCACATATTTGATAATCATGGTAAAGATAGTAAAAATATAACTTAAATCTATTTACAATCAAAAAAGAAACAAATAAAAATAATCAGTATTTCATTTTGCTGTACGTTTCTACATTAATATATACCAAATCAGGAATATGAAACAACATTTCAAGATGGTTACAGGAAAGATATACTGTAGCTTATCTTGTAAAAAAAGAGCCGCTTATTTTCATTAATAATTTTGTTGCTCAATGAAGAGAACTATCTTTGTTTTTTGTATTATCTATGAGTAAACTACCGAAAAAAGTGTGCTGCAAATTGGTGGGATAATTCATAGGATATGTCTGAAACTAAAAATATAAAATTTTAAATATCGGTATATCAACTCCTATTAGAGAATCCTAGGTGATAAAATACCATACGTTATAAATGCTTAATTTAATAAATAATCTAGATCTTTAGTGGATTAGGTTATCCTTATAAAAATGATGAAATTCTAAGAGTTATAAAGTAAGTAGCACATAACTAAGCCATCCTCCTTTTTTAAGTCCTGTTTTATAATCATCTATTTTTCAATGGTAAAACTTACAGATATATGGGGTGTATGGGAATGACAAGTAAGATAAGTAATAGTTAAAAATATAGATAAGAAGTAAAATAAGCATAATTAAATATTTTGCTAAAAACACAGAACAAACTATCCTGCAAAATAAAATATTATAGAATTTCAGTCACAAGACTGTTAATCATCTATTCCTGAAATTTCATAGGTAAGCGGAATGAAAATATTTATTTAATTTGCGAATACTTGAAATATTTTTAAAAGAATAATCTAGATAGTATCATTTCTGTTTTAAATACGCTTTTGTTCCCCTGAAAACCTAATATATGAGAAAGAACAAATAGATAATAAATAACATATAAACGGTTGGGTAATGCTAAAAACAAAACATTATCGCACCGAGAGACTAAATCCCTATTTTCAGTTTTGATTATACAAGTTATGATCACTGGAAGTGGGGATTTTCTCGTATCTATATTCTTTTTCAACATAGGGAGCTAAGGGCTCTCTTTATTTTTTTCTTCTCACCACTTACCACCCACTTCTATTCATTTGAAAGCCTTATTTATGAATTAAAACAATGAATTATTAA
>ERZ791884.970-NODE-970-length-23579-cov-18.938913_pt1 | contig 23579 bp, 19 predicted proteins | sample MGYA00509941_ERZ791884 | MGnify/ENA primary metagenome ERZ791884 (study PRJEB30046, sample SAMN00792095) | human gut metagenome | study: EMG produced TPA metagenomics assembly of the A metagenome-wide association study of gut microbiota in type 2... | reverse complement strand
GTGCCGACGCAGATGGAAATCGCACTGGTTGAGAACTTGCAGCGTGAAGACCTGAACCCGATTGAAGCGGCGCAGGGCATCCAGACGCTGATGCGCCAATGCGGCTACACGCAGGAAGCGGTGGCGGCGCGGCTGTGCAAGAGCCGGCCTGCCGTGGCGAACCTGCTGCGTCTGCTGACGCTGCCGGAGGACATCATCACGATGGTACGGCAGGGGACGCTGAGCGCGGGTCACGCGCGTGTGCTGGCAGGGCTGGAATCGGACGAGATGAAGATGACGCTGGCACGGCAGACGATTACGAACGAGTGGAGCGTCCGACAGCTGGAAAACGCGGTCGCGCTGATGCGCAAGAGCACTCCGACGCTGCCCAAAACACCGCAGAAGGTGCATTCTCTGCCTGCGGAGCTGACGGAGCTGGAAACGTTCTGCCGCGAGACGTTCGGCGTTCGCGCGACGATTACCGGCAATCAGAAGAAGGGCAAAATCACGCTGCAGTACTACTCGGCGGAGGAGCTGGAGCAGGTTTATGAGCTGCTGCATCAGCTGCATCACGACTGAGCTGCGCAGGAATTTCGCCGACGAATCAGCCTGACCTGATGAAATGAAACTCGAATGGGTCAGCTATGATGTTCCAACACCAAGCGTTTCATAGAAGAAAAGGGAGATGATTCCCATGTCAAAGCAACCACTTCCGCAAATGCCGCGCTGGGATGGGCCGCTGTCCCATCCGTTTTACAGCCATGTTGTCAAGCGCATCATCGACTTCCTGTTTGCGCTGATTCTGCTCATCCCCGGCTGCATCATCATGCTGCCGCTGGCCATTTGGGTCAAGCTCGACAGCTCCGGCCCTGTGCTGTATAAGGCGGTGCGCGGTGGATACCATAATCAGCCATTCTACATCTATAAATTCCGCTCGATGGTCGTCGGGGCGGATAAGACCGGCGGCTGCACGGCGCTCAACGACAGCCGCGTTACCCGCGCGGGCAAGGTCATGCGCCGCTTGAAACTTGATGAACTGCCGCAGCTGTTCAATATCCTGAAGGGCGACATGTCCTTCGTCGGGCCGCGCCCGGAGCTGCTGCTGTACACCACGCAGTACACCAAGGAGCAGGAGTGCATCCTCTGGGTGCGTCCCGGCATCACTGACCGCTCGTCCATCGTTTATATCGCGCAGGATGAAATCGTCGGCACGGAAAATCCGGTGGAGAACTTCGAAAAGTACATCCTGCCGGAGAAGAACCGCCTGCGCGTGGAGTATGCGCTGCATCAGTCGTTCCCGCTGGACGTGGAACTGTTCTTCGAGACGATTGGCGGCGTGTTCGGCAAGGCGAAGAAGATGGCGGACGAAAAGCACGAGCAGGGAGCAAAGGAGCCGCAGAAATGAGTACGTCCTACACGGAGAAAACACATTCGGCGTTTCACGGCGCGCCGATTGACACGTCCGACCCCAAGACGCTGGCATGGCTCATCCGCCGTCACGGGCTGGAGATGACCCACATCAGCCGGGGCAGTCACATCGGCGCAATTTTTTCAGTCGCGGAGATTATGGCGGTGCTCTACACCCGCATCCTGCGCGTTGACCCGAAGAATCCGCAGTGGGAAAATCGCGATCGGCTGATTCTCTCCAAGGGTCATGCGGGCGCGTCGGTGTATGCGGCGCTGGCGGAGCGCGGCTTTTTCCCGGTGGAGGAGCTTTCCACCCATTACGCCAACGGCTCGCGCCTGTCCGGGCATGTGAGCCACAAGGGCGTGCCGGGTGTGGAGTTTTCCACCGGTTCTTTGGGTCACGGCCTGAGCGTGGCGGCAGGCATGGCGCTGGGCGGCAAGAAGGACAACGCCGATTGGCGCGTGTACTGCGTGCTGGGCGACGGCGAGTGTGACGAAGGCTCGGTCTGGGAAGCGGCACTGCAAGCGCATCAGTATAAGCTGGATAATCTGGTCGCCATCATCGACCACAATCGGATGCAGAGCCTTGATTTCTGCGAAAACACCTTGGCGCTGGAGCCTTTCGGCGACAAATGGCGCGCGTTCGGCTGGAACGTCATCGAGACGGACGGCAACGACGTGGACGCGGTGGAAAAGGCGCTGCGTCAGGCGCAGGAGAACCGCGGCAGCGGGCGGCCGACGGTCGTCATCGCCGTGACGACGAAGGGCAAGGGCGTTTCCTTTATGGAAAACGACATCCTGTGGCACTACCGCACGCCGCAGGGCGAGGAATACGACGCGGCATTGGCGGAATTGGAGGCACAGCGGCCATGAGAGACGCATTTACACGGGCGCTGATGCGTGAGGCGGCGAAGGATGACCGCCTGATGCTGGTGACGGGAGACTTGGGCTTCGGGGTGCTGAAGCCGTTCTGGGAGACGTACCCGGAGCAGTTTGTGAACGCGGGCATTGCCGAGCAGAGCATGACGGGTCTGGCGGCGGGTCTGGCGAAGACAGGACGCACCGTGCTGACCTACTCCATCGGCAATTTCCCGACGCTGCGCTGCTTGGAGCAGATTCGCAACGACTGCGCATATCACAATCTGAACGTCAAGGTGGTCTGCGTCGGCGGCGGCTTTGTGTACGGCAGTCTGGGCATGAGCCATCACGCGACGGAGGACATGGCGATTATGCGCGCCCTGCCGGGAGTGACGGTGTTTACGCCCGGCGACCCGGCGGAGGTGGAAGCCATCGTCCCGGTGATGCTGAAAACGCCCGGAACGTGCTATCTGCGTCTGGGGCGCGGCGGCGAGCCGACATTGCACGAGCAGCCGGTGACGGACTGGCAGATGCCGAAAGCGCTGACACTGCAAACAGGTACGGACATCGCGATTCTCTCCGCTGGCGGCATTCTGACGCAGACGGTGAGTGCGGGCAAGAAGTTAGCCGAGCACGGCATTTCGGCGGAAGTCGTGTCCTTCCCGTGCCTGAAACCGATTGACGCGGAGAAGATTGCAGAGCTGACACGCCGCTTCCGCCACATTGTGACGGTGGAGGAACACTCCATCGTCGGCGGATTCGGTTCGGCGGTCTGCGAGGTTGCGGCGGAGACAGGAAATCCCTGCCGCATCCACCGCATCGGCATGGAGGACGTATACTCCACGATTGTGGGCACGCAGCAGTATCTGCGCGCGCAGTATCAGATGGATGATGAAGCGATTGCCCGCCGGGCGGCGCAGTGGCTTCGGGAGGAATAAAAAGTGCAGCAGGAAGAAAAGAAGCTGTCGCTGGACGAGATTCACGCGGAATTATTGGAGCAGCTGCGGGACATTACCGCAGTCTGCAAGAAGCACAATATTTCCTATAATATGATGTGCGGTTCGCTCTTGGGGGCGGTGCGCCACAAGGGGTTCATCCCGTGGGATGACGACGTGGATTTGCTGATGACGCGCGAGGAATTCCAGAAGTTCCGCGAAATCTACCCGAAGGAGTGCGACAAGCGCTTCGAGCTGACGTATCTGGACACATGGACACCGCGCGTGATGAACCGCGACCCGGAGAAAGCGGCGGCGTTCACGGACTTTTTCATTCTTGACCCCGTGCCGCCGGAAGGGTTTCAGCGCAAATGGTGGTTCTTCAAGCTCCACACATTGCAGGGGATGCTGAAAAAGAACGTGGACTGGTCGCGCTTTAATTGGAAGAACAAGATTCTGATTTTCGGCACGCATGTGCTGGGTCTGCCATTCTCGGTGAAGACGAAAACGCGCTGGTACGAGCAGGTTTCGCGGCAGGAGAAGACGGGCAACGACCTGTGCATGTCCAACGGTGCGTTTGAATTGATGATGCACATCTGGCATCCTGACCAGTTCGCGGAGAAGATTGTCGTCCCCTTTGAAGGCATCGACGTGCTGATTCCCGCAAAGTGGGACGAGGTATTGACCATCCTCTTTGGCGCGGATTACATGACCCCGCCGCCGGAATCCGAACGCGTGGCGAAGCATTTGGATGTGTGACCAGAGGCGCTGCCTCTGGACTCCGCAAGGGGCTTTGCCACTTGACTCCAGCATGGCGCTGCCCTGCACCTGCGAAGGGGCTTCGACCCTCTCGACACCCTTTTCGCGATTGCGTTGGTGACTTCTTCATACTGTTTTCGCGTGCTTATGCAGGGTTTCGCCTCTGCGGAGGCGACCAGAGAGCAATGAAAACAGACGAAGTCTGCGATCGCCCTCTGGACTGCTTCGCATCCCCATCTAAGTTAGTTGGTTTTTATCGGAAGTTTTTTCCGTCAGTGTACCTTTTGGCTGCACGCGTGAGAAAAACGCAGAGAAAAAGGTAAGCACAGGAATCCAGAAAGGAATCCAATGGAAATGATTTTCTGCCCCCTCTACTCCGGTTCGAGCGGCAACTGCCTCTTCGTGCAGTACGGCGCAACCCGCCTGCTCATCGACGCCGGAAAGTCGGGCAAAATGATTGATGAAGCACTGGATATGATTGGCGTTGATGGCAACACCATTGACGCCATTCTCATCACCCACGAACATATTGACCATATCTCCGGCGCGGGCGTGCTGTGCCGGAAGCATAAAATCCCCGTCTATGCCACCGAAATGACGTGGAACGCGATGGACGCAAAGGTCGGCAAAATCCCCCCGGAACTCCGCCGGACGTTCGATACGTTCTCGGATTTCTATATCGGCGATGTCGGCGTCGTGCCGTTCTCCATCCCGCATGACGCGGCTGACCCGGTCGGCTATCGGCTGTGGGGCGGGGGACTCAGCATCGCGACGGCGACGGACCTCGGCCATTTTCCGCGCAGCGTCCGCGACGCGGTGGCGGGCAGCTCGCTGGTGCTGCTGGAAAGCAACCATGACCCCGATATGCTCCGCCACAACGACCACTATAATGAGCGCCTGAAGCAGCGTATACTGGGCAATCGCGGGCATTTGAGCAATGCCGCCTGTGCGGATGCGCTGCTGCAAATCGTCGAGAGCGGCACGAAAAACGTCATTCTCGGTCATTTGAGCGGGGAGAATAACACGCCGAGCTTGGCATACCACATCAGCGAAGACCGAATGACGCGCGAGGGTATCCGCCTGGGGCAGGATTTGACGCTGGATGTCGCCCTGCGCGACCGTGTTGGCAATATCTACACGCTGGGGGACGGCAAATGACGCGCGCGGGGCGGAAAACCGACGCGGCGACGACGCTGCTGATGGTGCTGCTGATTTTGACGGCGGTCAAGCTGCTGCTGGAGCGCTTGCTGGCGCTGATGCTCCCGCACGACCTGCATCAAAATACGCGCTTGCTGCTGTCAATGGCGCAGGAAGCGCTGCTGATTGGGCTTCCGGCGCTACTGATGCGGCGCGGACGTTCGGCGCGCACGGGAACAATGCGGCTGAGCATCGGTCTGCTGCTCTGCGCGGCGGTGCTGGGGCTGGCGATGCGTGCCTTGGTGACACCGCTGACGCAGCTGTGGGGCAATTTCGTTTCCGCGCCGGACAGTCAAATCGCGGCGGCGGACAGCGTAGGCGAATGGTGCTTGCAGCTGCTGGCGCTGGCGGTTCTTCCGGCAGTGCTGGAGGAAGCGCTGTTCCGCGGCGTCGTGCTGCAAACGCTGCTGGACAGCAGCAGCCGATTTGGCGCATGGCTGCTGACGACGCTGTTCTTTTCGCTCCTGCACGGCAATTTGGCGGCACTCCCGGCACATCTGCTCTTCGGCGGTGCGCTGACGCTCGCGGAAATGCGGACGGGAAATCTGCTTGTCCCGATGGTAATGCACGCTGTTTACAATGCATCCGCGCTCTTCTGGCGCGGCATGTCCGCTGGGTGGCTGATTTTTTGCGGCGCAGCGGTGCTGGCGCTGGGAATCTGGGCGCTGATGACCTTGCCGCGCACGGCAAAAATGCGGATGAAGCGCGGTCACATCATGCTGTCGGCGGCGATTCTGCTGCTGATGGCGGTGCAGTATCTGCTGTAATGATTCGCAGGGATTTCGCTCCTGCGGGAGCGACCAAAGGGCAATGGAAACAGACGAAGTCTGCGATCGCCCTTTGGAAACCTTCGGTGCGCACCCATGTTTATTGAGCTTTATCGGAAGTTTTTTGGTTTGTGTACCTTTTGTTCTCCCAAGTAACAATCTAAACCCAGTAACATAGGTGTGCACTGCGAAGGGGTCAAGGGGCGACCGCAAAGCCCCCTTGCCGCCTCCGCAGAGGCGAAACCCCTGCCGCACAAAAAAGCATCTTATTTAGGAAGAAAAAACGCCATCAGGCGAATCCCCCTCGCGCGCATCAGCGCGAATGATACCCCCACCGGGAGGTGACTTGCGATGATTCTGCTCTCCTTGCAGGGCATTCAGAAAAGTTTTGGTACAAATGAAGTCCTCCACGACGCATCCCTCGTGCTGCAGGATGGTCAGCGCATGGGGCTTGTCGGCGTCAACGGCTGCGGAAAATCCACCCTCATGAAGATTATTGCCGGCATTGAAACCGCGGACGGCGGCACGATGACCATGCAGAAGGGACTGAAGCTCGGTTACCTCGCCCAGCAGGGGCAGGTCGGCGAGGGGCGGACAGTGCTGGAAGAGTTGGAAAGCGTCTTTGAGCCGGTGCAGCGCATGGAACAGCAGCTGCGCGACTTGGAACATCAGATGGCGGATGCGCACGATGAAGCATCCCTTCATCGCCTCGGCAGCCAGTACGACCAGCTTACCCGCCGCTTTGAGGAAAGCAACGGCTATGGCTGGCGCTCGACGGTGCAGGGCGTGCTGGCGGGTCTGGGCTTCCGCAAGGAGCAGCAGGGACAGATGGCTTCACTGCTCTCCGGCGGCGAACGGACGCGCCTTTGCCTTGGGCGGATGCTGCTGACTGAGCCGGATGTGCTGCTGCTGGACGAGCCAACGAACCACCTTGACCTCAAGTCCATCGCCTGGCTGGAGGATTATCTGCGCACCTACCGCGGCGCGGTGCTGCTCATCAGCCATGACCGCTATTTCATGGATCACGTTTGCGACCGCATGTGCGAGCTGCTCCTTGGCGCGACGGAGTGCTATGACGGCAATTATTCCGCCTACATGGTGCAGCGCACGGAGCGGTTCGAGATTCGCATGAAGGCGTATGAGCTGCAGCAGAAGGAAATCGCCCGGCAGGAAGCCATCATCGCGCGCTATCGGCAGTTCAACCGCGAGAAGTCCATCCGTCTGGCGGAAAGCCGGGAGAAGCGGCTGGAGAAAGTCGAACGCTTGGAGAAACCGAAGGACGAAAGCGCGATTCACTTCCACTTCGATGTCCGCCGCAGAACGGGCGACGACGTGCTGATGATTGACGACCTCGCGAAGGGCTTCAGTGGGCGCACGCTCTTTGAGCATGTGAAGATGCACCTGCGCGCGGGCGACCGCGTGGCGCTCATTGGTGATAACGGCGTGGGCAAATCGACGCTGTTCAAGTGCATCGTCGGCGAAGAAAAGCCTGACTGCGGCACGATTCGCTTCGGTGCGGGCGTGGACATTGGCTACTACGACCAGCATCAGGCGCATCTGCATGAAAACAAGACCGTGCTGGACGAGGTGTGGGACGACTTCCACCGCCTCGACCAGACCGAAGTTCGCGGTGCGCTGGGGCTGTTCCTTTTCACAGGGGATGACGTGCTGATGCCCATTTCGACGCTTTCCGGCGGTGAGAAGGGGCGCGTCGCCCTGACGAAGCTGATGCTGAAGAAGGACAACGTGCTGCTGCTGGACGAACCGACGAACCACCTCGACATGGACAGCCGCGAAGTGCTGGAAGACGCGCTCGAAAACTTCCCCGGCACGATTCTCGCCATCAGCCACGACCGCTACTTCATCAACCGCTTTGCCACGAAGGTGTGCGTGCTGGAAGCAGGCGGCGTGAAAGAGTATTTGGGCAATTACGACGATTATTTTGAGAAAATCAATCGTCAGCAAGCGCCGGACAGCGAAAATGCAGGCATGACGAAAACCGCGATGGATAAGGAAAAGCGCAAGTCGCGGGAGGAAGAGAAGCGCATTCGGGGGAAGAAGAACGCGATTGCCGCGGCGGAAAAGGCGATTGCGACCGCGGAGGAGGAAGCCGCGGAGATGGAGGCGCAGCTCGCTGATCCGGCGACGTATCAGGACGCGGAGAAGGCGGCGCAGCTGGCGAAAGCGTATCAGCTGAAGAAGGACGAGATTGAGCGCCGATACGCGGAGTGGGAAGCGTTATCGGCGGAGGAGTAAACGAGGATAAACACGCGGAAGAAGTAGGGAAGAGCGACCAACTCAATCGCGCGAAAGGGGTCAAGGGGGGACTTCGTCCCTTTTCGCCCCTTGCAGGGTCAAGGGACAGCGTCCCTTGTGGGGCTTGGGGCAACGCCCCAACTGCTCCACGGGCGACCAATTCAAAGGAAGAAGCCAACAAAGGCGCAGGCAGCGAAGCGTCCCTGCCAGTAACTTTGCGCTCCCGCAGGAGCGCCCCCCCAAGCTGCTCTGCCCATAACGCCGCTTTCCTCGCACGCGCAACACCAGCCAAGGAGAATCTACCCATGACAGAAGCACAGAAAAATCCGAATCAGGCTGCTGACCCGTTTTACAGCGCGTCCAATATGGCGCACCTGCTGCGGGTCGTCGCAGAAATTGACAGCGGGAAAGCAAACCTCGTGGAACATGAACTGATTGACGACGAAACGGAAAAATCAGCAGAATAAGCAAAAAAGGCTCAAGGAACATCACGCCTTGAACCTTTTTTGCTATTATGCGATTTATCTGATAAAATTCGTCCCGACCCGTTTCTCCTTCTCCGGCAGCCCCATTGCTTCCTTTCCGAAAGCAATGCTTTTCACCAGAAACGCCACGTTCCGCCCAAGCGTCCGCATGACTTGCAGCCCTTCCGCGTCCTGCGCGGCTTCCTGCGCATTGTTGCCGTGGATGCTGTTCCAGTATTGGCTCGATGCAACTGGCATCCCGGAAATTGTGAAGTACTTGTTCAGCTGGTCAAACGTCGCGCTTGCGCCGCCGCGACGGCAGGAGACAACCGCCGCGCCGACCTTCATCGTCTTGTCGAACGGGGTGGAGTAGAACAGGCGGTCAAGCAGATTCGTCAGCGTGCCGTTCGCGCTGGCGTAGTAGACGGGCGAGCCGACAATCAGCGCATCTGCCGCCTCAAATTTCGGGGCGAGGGCGTTTACGGCATCGTCAAAAACGCAGCGGTGCAGCACGCCGCAGCGCCCACAGGCAATGCAGCCGCGAATGTCCTGCTGACCGACGTGGACGATTTCAGTCGTCAGCCCGCAATCCTGCAAGGTTTGGGCGACTTCAGTCAGGGCAAGGTCAATTGCGCCGTGCGCGTGGGGAGAACCGTTGAGTAAAAGCACGTTTGCCATCAGAAATCCTCCTTGTGTGCGTAAATTTTAGTCCGCGAACGCCATAATGTCCGCATCCTTGCTTGTGCCGCCCGCAACGCGAACCCAGTCCTCATCCGGCGAAAGGCGGTAGTACAGCGCAATCGACGGGCCGCCGTCCAGATTGTATGTCCAAAGCGGGTCGAAGGCGGATTGCAGGTAGTCAACGCACTGGCGCATGGTCAGGGCGCTGCTGCTGTCGCGCGTGACTGTCAGCAGGATGAAATTGTGTTCGTCGATGCAGCTGATGATGGTGCGCATGGCGGGCGCGGTTGTGAAGCGCCAGTTCGGGTCGAGGATGGACTGATGGTCGCGGATGACCGGACACTCGATGTAAAATGACCACGTCTGCGTGGGATTGGCGGCGAGCACATCCGCCGGGTCATCGCCGACGTGCATGTGCAGCCCGTCGCGGGTGAGGGAAAGCCCGTAGTACGGCACGCCGGTCAGGCGGCGGAACAACCGCCCATCTGTGACGGTAACGCTGCCCAGTGGCGTATAGTAGTAATCCGGGCTGCTGCCGGGGTAATTTGACGGGATTTCGGGAAAGGTGGGGCTGACGTAGCCGCTGCCGTTGATGAACAGCGTCGCGTCGGGAATTTTCGCCGCCATGTCGACAGGATACTGGATGTCACGCTCCCAATTCGCGGTGGCTTTGCGAATCTGCGTGCCGGGGTCAAGCAGATAGATTTTTGTGAGATAGCAGACGGCGCCCTCCTGCTCGATGCGCTCAATCCGCCAGTGCATCGTATCCGACTGATGCGACGCGACTTCTATGCCTTGCACAGCATAGGAATCCACACGGTCGGGCGGTGCGGGTGTCGGCGACGGTACGGGGGTGGGTGTGGGCGAGGAGGTCGCAGTCGGATCATCGGCGGGGGATGCCGCGGGGGACACGGCTGGTATGGTGGTCGAGGCAGGCGCAGCGGAGTGCTTTGTCACGCGATATAGCCCCAAGATGGTCAGCGCGAAAATCAGCAGAACAAGCAGCGTGAATAGGCAACGTTCCATATGTTTTTTCTGCATGGGGGAAATTCCTCCTTTGGGAGCGCTGGCTTTATTATAGCATAAGGACAGGAAATCTGCAAAGAAAACTTACTGCTTTATTTATATGCTGCATGAAAACTGCGAAATTGGACTGGTAGTGTACATTATTAAACGGAATGAGAATTAAAGTGTGCGTCGATTTATCGGGAGTGGAAATCTGTTGCCAAAATGCTTGACAAATTGTTGGCAAGTGGTAAAATAAAATTGTGGGTCAAAGAAGGCAGAAACGCAGACCATCCTGTTAAAGCGCGGATGGCGGCAGAAGGAGGCGGCGCGTGAACGAGCATCTTGCTTTTGCGCAGTGCCTCCAGCGGGTGCTGAACGAAACGGAACTGACGGCGACAGAAGTTGCGCGCCGACTGGAAATGCGCAGCCGGAACAGCATCTTCCGCATCCTCAAGGGGAAAACGTCACCGCAGCTGAACCGCCGTTTTCTGGAGAGCTTCCACAAGCATATGGGGAGCAGCTGACGGAGGCGCAGTGGGCGGCGCTGAATCGTGCGCTGGAGATGGATACTGTCGGAGAGGTCGAGTACAAGAGCCGTCAGGCGCTGATGCAGCTCGTCGGCGCATTCAGTGAGCCGATTTCCCCCGCGAAGGTCTGCTATCTGGACGCGCTTGGTGCAGAAAAGGAGGACAGCTTCCTGCATTATCTGCAAGTGCTGTTCTGCGGCGCGCTCAAGGTGAACGCACTGCTTTTCGGCTGCTGTGATTTGGGGCTGTTCCGGCAATTGCAGGAGGCAATCCACCCTGTTGCGCAGCGGGTGATCGTGCGTATCGACCACTTCATCTACGCGGGGGAGGACGAAATTGTATCGAACCTCGTGGGCATTCAGCCGATGGTGGATCAGCCGTGCTATCATGCCTATCTGGTGGATGCGGAAAACTGTCCGCAGGAGCGGCTGGCACATTACAGGACGGGACAGATGACCTTCCATGTGATGCATCAGGATGGCTCGGAAAGTACCGTGGCGCTGTTTCTGCTGGGAAAGAACGAATTTACCGCAACGGTCATGTCGACGCAGGATTTGTGGATGAGCCGGAAGGTGCTTTGCGACCGTGAGCGCTTTTCCCCCATACGCCTGCTATGGCAGCTGAACGATGAAAATTCGGACTTCATTGTCTACACGCAGCAGTATTGCAAAATGGAGCATGGCGCGGCGATTTACTACATTCGCCCGGACGTGCCGTTCCAGTATATCCCGCTGGAGGTGCTCTACCCAGTTGTGCGGGAGGGCTTTGCGCGGATGGGGATGACGCGCGAGGAGTACGAGCCGAATGTGACGGCACTGGCGGAAATCCATCAGGCGCGGATGACGAACATGATGCGCCGCCGCCGCCCGACATACATTGTGCTGAACAAGGCGGCAATGGAGGAGTTTGTCCGCACCGGGCGGCAGAGCGACCACTTGCACTTCCTGCGCAATTTCACGCCGAAGGAACGCAAGCAAATCCTCGATGTGCTGGTGCAGCAGGCGCGCGAGAATCCGTTTTTCCACCTCTATTTTGCGCAGGAGAAGCTGCCGTACACCATGGGCGAAGTCGCGCTGTATGACGGGCGCGCGCTCATCACCATGTCATCCGGCAGCGGATACGACCTGCGCACTGACCACCGGGAAAGCTGCATTACCCATCCGTTTGTTCTGCGCGCATACAAGCAGTTTTACATGAATACCGTCGTTGCCCGACTGGCAGACACGCAGACGGAATCCCTGAATCAGCTGGAAGAACTGGTACGGCGGTGTGAAAAAATGATTCGGGAGGGGCAAAAAGGGAACGCGGGAAACGAACAGGAAAAATTATCAGGACAATAAGAACCTAATACTATTTCCAGATTCACCTGCGCCATCTGCTTGCGCCTTTTCCCTTCTGGCGTCCGCTCATTCCACTTAGCGTAGCGCTGCTACGCTGCGTTTCATTCACGTTAGCCAGAATGAAAAATTCGCGGCGCATCTTGGCGCATTCTTATCTGGAAATAGTATAACAACGGCTGACTGCAAAGTACAAAAAAAGTACGGGTAAGAATTCGCAAAACACAAAAAAGCGTGTACAACCACGCTTGCACGCTGAAAATAAGTATGCTATTATACAGAAGATGAGGGAAAACGAGAAATAGCGGCATCGCGCAACGACATGAAAACGCGGGATATTTCTTGCGACCCTTCGTTTCAATCGCAAGCGTTTTGTCCTCCGCAAGCTGCAAGGTGTCACTCCCTGTGCGGGGAGCGTGGATTGAATTATCATTTATCCGAGATTCACGAAAACTGGAGGGATTTACGAATGCCAAAGGTCTGGACGGACGATACCGCGCTCATGGAGGGAATGACAGACAATCTCTTCGAGGCGCTCTACAAAATGCCGAAGTATTTCCTGCGCATTGATGATATTGCGCATTCGCTGGGGATGCCGATTTCCAGCCTGCTGGTGCTCTGCGTGCTGCGCGAGGGGAAAATCAGCATTGGGGAAATCAGTGAACGGCTGTGCATCGCCAAGCCGAACGTGACGCCGCTGGTGGAAACACTCTGCGCGCGGGGGCTGATTTCACGCCAGCGCAGCGACAAAGACCGACGCAAGGTGCTTGTCGGGCTGATGCCGGAAGGCGAGGCAATGGTAGAGCGCATTCGTGGCGCAATACGCGACCAAATGATGAGCTGGCCGCGCGACTATAACCTGAGCGAGATGAAGCGCGTCAACAACGCACTGGCGGCAACGCTGGAAGTGGCTGATGACGTGATGCGCCGCCGCCGCTGAGGTTCGCAAAAATATCAAGTGGTATCCGACGGGCATACTATGCCCAAAATAAGAACCGGCACATCCGCGTCAAGGGCGGGACATGCCGGTTCCTTTCATGTGGATTTTTTTACTGCGGATCTTCCTCCGCGCGGCAAAACAGCACCGTCAGCACGCCGTTCTGCGCGGATGCGTGAATCTGCACCCCGTACGGCAGCAGATTCACAAACGTGAAGTCGCTGTAATTGCCCACGGCGGCATCAAAAAACTGCGGCACATACACCGCGCCCTGCTTGCTGTGCAGCGCCCACTCCTCGATTTGCAGCGGCAGCGGCAGCGTCAGCGCGGCGTTGTAGAGCGTCGTCGTTACTTGACACACCCCGCCGCCGTACCCGAAGCCGTCCGTGCTGACATTCGGCGCAAGCTCATAGCCGTTTGAATGGCGGTATGGCGCACACAGCGCGTTGAAGGAGAATGTTTCCTCGCGCTCCACCGCCACGCCGTCAATGCGCTTGACCCCTTCGCTGATGTTGTGTTCGCGTGCCGCTGCCTTGCCATGCCCCTGCTGCTTGCCGTAGAGGGTGGTGAAGCCGCCGATGATGTCGCCGGGTTCGGCGGTTTCCCAATCCGCGAAGGGATGATAGGTGCCGATTTCGTCCGTCAGCTGCATCTCGCCGCGCCAGACGGGCAGCAGGTACGCGCCGTCCGCTTGTGCTTCCACACAGGCGATTTGCCCGGCGGACGCGGTGCAGCCTTTGAATTTTCCGCCCGAAATCAGCGTATCCTGCGAAAATTCTACATATCCGCTCATGCGATGCGGCAGATTTTGCAGGGGATAATGCAGCGCATCCAGCGACTGCACGCGGTACAGCCATTCCGGTTTGGCATACCCGACCTTATTGCCGACCTGCACCTTGCACCACGCGTCGTCCCATTCCAGAATGAGGATTTTTGTCTTCTTCTGCACGCTGATGCCGCGGTCGCTCTCGCTGGGCGTTCGGCGCAGGCTGAAAGTGGTGTAGGAATATGCCTGATACTGCGCTTCACTGTCCTCAGCGAGGCAAGCGGTGGCGGCAAGGGCGAAAATCAGCAGAGAGGTCAGCAAGACTTTCCAAATGTGCTGCATGGGGTGATGCTCCTTTTCTCTGGGGTGGATGAGGGCTGGAAATGTGCGCCCTGCATATGAAACGAACGAAGGGGGAGGAAAATTCCCGGAAAAGGGGAATTTGTGGGGGAATTTCGGCACTTTCTTATCTGGAAATGCTATTACAGGTTGCTTTTTCTATATTCAACTGGAGAGATTCCGTAAATTTCTTTGAATTTGCGGTAAAAATATGGGACATCGTGAAATCCGCATTCTTCTGATATGACCGCAACCTTCATTTCCGTGTTTGCCAGCAGTTCAGCGGCTTTTTTCAGTCTGTACTGTATTAAGTAGGAAACTGGAGACTGGCGAATGCCATTTTTGAAGATTTGCATACAACTGTTATTGCTTACATGGGCAAAATTTGCAATATCAGCAAGGGAAATCTGGTCAGCATAATGACTATGAATAAAACTCATCATCATTTGCAGGCGAGAAGCATTGAGGTCTCTTTTAACAGGCTGTCCCTGCTGAAGCCTGGATTCCATATTTTCATACAGCACTTCCCAAATGGAGGTCAGCAGTCGCAAAGTTGTCAACTCCCTGAAATTTGGCTGCTCTTGTGTTTTGAAAATTTGATTCAGCAGTGAAAGTATCTCCTTATGCCATAAAGAAAGCGGCTCAAAAACCAAATAGGGAATGTCGGAAACAAGCAATGGCTTAACATATTGTTGATATACAAAACTTTCTGGTGAAGCTAACAGCACCGGAGAAAAAACAATATTAGGGATCACGGTGGGGTGCTCTGCTGTAAATTGATGTAGTATTTTCGTATTGATAAATAAGCCGCTGCCTGCTGGCAGAGAAAAACGATCTTTTCCGACACAGCAGTGTGCTTCGCCGCTTTGCACATAAACAAATTCAATTTCTTGATGCCAATGCCAACCGAGCGTATGAAAGTCGAAATCCCAGATGTCTTCCAGATAGTATTGGAACGGAAATGCCGGTTGACCGTGGTTTCGCTTTTCCATGAGCGTTTCATCTGTGATGATTTTCAATTCGTTATTATTCTCCAAACATGCCAACCTCCTCTGTATTGTGATATTGTACAACAATAAGGTGGAAAAGTCAATTGCTATTCCAAAATAAACGTGATATTATTCAAGAGAATTCTGAAAGGAGCGCTTCGAGTCATGAAGAACTACAGCAAAACATTAAGAGCCTGCTACCTTGGCCTCATCACGCAAGCAATTGCCGCTAATTTTGCGCCATTGCTTTTTTGGTCGTTTCATTCTGATTTCAACATTTCGCTGGGTCAGATTGCCTTAATTCCTGCGGTGTTCTATGTGACGCAATTGGTCGTAGACTTAATATGCGCAAAGTATGTAGATGCTATTGGCTACCGAAAGTCCATTGTGGCGTCGCAGCTGTTAGCTGGTCTTGGTCTGATTGGCATTGCGGTTTTACCCAATATCGTATCGCCCTATATCGGAATACTGATTGGCGTGTTTTTTTACGCATTCGGGAGCGGCCTTATTGAGGTGCTGTGCAGTCCGATTGTGGAAGCCTGTCCCTTCGAACATAAGGAAAAGGTGATGAGCCTTCTTCATTCTTTCTATTGCTGGGGCAGTGTGGGCGTGATTTTGCTTTCTACGCTGTACTTTGCAATTTTCGGCATCGACAAATGGCAGATACTGGCTTGCATATGGGCAATTATTCCGCTGTATAATATCTACAATTTTGCTACTTGTCCGATTGAGCGTCTGGTAGAAGACGGGCAAGGAATGTCGCTGCGTCAATTGCTGAAAAAGCCTATTTTTGCAGCTGCAATCATCCTTATGATTTGTGCTGGAGCATCTGAAATGTCAATGGCGCAGTGGGCATCAGCTTTTGCAGAATCCGCATTAGGATTAACGAAATCTGTCGGCGATTTGGCAGGGGCGTGCTTGTTTGCAACCACAATGGGAATTTCGCGTATGCTGTATGGCAAATTCGGAGAAAAGATAGATTTGATAAAGTTTATGCTTGTATCGGGCGTTATTTGCGTCGTGAGCTATCTTTTGGCCGGTCTATCTGTAATGCCGATTTGGGGCTTAGTTGGCTGTGTCATGTGCGGCTTCTCAGTGGGTATTATGTGGCCCGGAAGCATCAGCATCACTGCTCCGAGGATTCCCAAAGGCGGTACGGCGCTGTTTGCGCTGCTGGCAATGGCAGGGGACATGGGCGGCGCATTTGGGCCGAGTGTGGTGGGATATTTTTCGCAGCATGCCGGAGATAATCTTCGGGCGGGTCTGCTGACGGGCTGTATATTCCCTTTAATCATGCTGGCAACGCTGATTGCAATGAAAAAAATGACCCCCGAAGGATAAAAGCGGATATATCAGGACTGTTCCCAATTGCAGCATAGCATTGCAAACCGCGGCACATGCTCTTCTTCCTTTACAGCCAAATCGGTTCATGCCCCAATGTCGGCATGACCTGCGTCCAGAAAACCTCCTGCGCAAACACCACCGTCGCCGTATTATCGCATGGATGGAACGCAATCCGTCCTTCCCGCTTCACATCATGGTCAAAGACCAGCTGAATCCGCTTCTCCTCGTCAAACCACAGACCCAGCGGCGACAAGCTCCCTGATTTCAGCTCCAGCATCGTCGGCAGACATTCCGATGGCGCAAACGACAACCGCGAGGAATGCAGCAGCTTGCTTGTGTCCGCCGTGCGGAAAGGCTTGTCCGGCAGGGTCACATACAGATAGAACGCCGTCTGCTGGCGGTTGCACAGCAGAATGTTCTTGCAGAAGGTGACATCCGGCGCGGCGTAGGGCAGCGCGAGGCACTCCTCCATGGTGAAAACCGCGGGATGCTCGTAGACAGCGCAGGGAATGCTAAGCGCCTGCAGGTGATTGAGGACGCGCGCTTTGTTCGACATGGGCAAAATCCTCCTTTTTCGGCGTGATGGATGGAGAAAAACGCCGCAATTTGCGTGTGTTTCTAATACTATTTCCAGATTCAACTGCGCCAACTGCTTGCGCCTTTTCCCTTCTGGCGTCCGCTCATTCCACTTAGCGTAGCGCTGCTACGCTGCGTTTCATTCACGTTAGCCAGAATGAAAAATTCGCGGCGCATCTTGGCGCATTCTTATCTGGAAATAGTATAAATTCGCCCGGCAGCATTTTCGGCATCTTTTCTTGCACTTCCGCGTCTTCAAACCTCGATTTACCGCCAGTAAACCTTCGGTTTTCATCCTTGAATTGCAAGAAAATCTGCTCGAAACTGCATTGGTCTCATTTTAGAAACACACGATAGACACAGAACGGGCAATTTCGTCAAAATGACGGTGGAAATTTGCCTGCAACCATGTTATAATACGCTTGAATCCAGCAAAAATCAAGAGGAGGTCAGGTTTGGCAATGAAAAGAAGAATCGGTATTCTGACCAGCGGCGGCGACTGCCCCGGCTTGAACGCGGCAATTCGTGGCGTGACCCGCGCGGCGTATGAATTGTTTGACGCGGAGATTGTCGGCATCCACGACGGCTATCGGGGTCTCATCACGGGCGACTATCAGGAGATGAAGCGCAGCCAGTTCTCCGGCATCCTGACCCTTGGCGGCACGATTCTTGGCACGGCGCGCACGCCCTTCCGCGATATGCGCAAGATTGGCGAAGACAACGTGGACAAGGTTGCCGCGATGAAAAAGACCTACAAGGATTTGAAACTTGACTGCCTTGTCACCCTCGGCGGCAATGGCACGCACAAGACGGCGAACCTCCTTTCCAAGGAAGGGCTGAACGTCATCGGTCTGCCCAAAACGATTGACAACGACCTCTATGGCACGGATTTCACGTTTGGCTTCCACACGGCGATGGACATTGCGACGGAGGTCATCGACCGCATTCACACCACGGCGGCGTCGCACGGGCGCTGCATGGTGGTGGAAATCATGGGCAACAAGGCGGGCTGGCTGACGCTGTATTCCGGCGTGGCGGGCGGCGCGGATGCCATCCTGATTCCCGAAATCCCCTATAAAATTGAAAAGGTTGCCAAGGTCGTCGAGAGCCGCGCCAAGAGCAACAAGGGCTTCACGATTATCGCGGTGGCGGAGGGCGCAATGACCCCCGAAGAAGCGAAGATGGGCAAGAAGGAACGCGAAGCCAAGCGCGCGGCGGAACATTTCTCGTCCAGCGCGTATGTAGCGCAGCAGCTCCGCGACCTCGTGGGCGTGGAAGCGCGTGCGGTTGTGCCGGGTCACATCCAGCGCGGCGGCAGCCCGAACGCCTACGACCGCGTGCTGTCCACGCAGTTCGGCGTCCACGCGGCGGAACTCATCCGCGACGGCGTGTACGGCGTAACCGTGGCGCTGAAAGGCAACGAAATCACCCACAACAAGCTCTCCGACATTGCCGGCGTGCCGAAGCTGGTTCCGCCGGACAACACGATGATTACGACTGCCCGGAATATCGGCATCTCGTTCGGTGACTAATCATACTGCTTTATCTGGAAATAGTATAATTGCGCAAGAGGCTGCGGAAGGACAAACCGTTCTTTCACAGCCCTTTTTCATGTACGAAAAGCAAAACGGAAAACGAAGTTGACAAATTCCTGTATTGTTGTATAATGGAAACAAAAAAAGATGCTGACAAGCACGAAAAATGGTGAATTACACGCCGTCAGCAGAAATTCGTAATTTCAAAAGGAGGCAGTCTATGCGCTTTTTCCACCTGTCCGACCTCCATCTGGGCATCAAGCTCTACGAGCATGACCTGCTGAAAGATCAGAAGGCCATTCTTGATGAAATCGTCGCGCTGACCCGGCAGCATCACCCCGACGCCGTTGTTTTCGCGGGGGATATTTACGATCGTTCCGTGCCGCCTGTCGAAGCGGTTGCGCTGTTTGACGACTTCATGACGCAGCTCCGCGCGGCACTCCCGAACGGCGAAATCATGCTGATTTCCGGCAACCACGACAGCGCGCAGCGGCTCGATGTCTTCCGCAGCGAACTGTCTGATCGCGGCATCCACATGATTGGCAATCCGCCCATGCAGAAGGGCGAAACCATCGAGCGCGTCACCCTGACGGACGATTTCGGTGCGGTGAATTTCTACCTGCTGCCGTTCGTGCGGCCGGGCATGGTGCGCCTTGTGACCGGGACGAAGGAGAACGGCGACAATTTGAGCTATCCCGAAGCATTTTCGCGTCTGCTGGCGCTGTCGCCGCTGAACCCTGACGAGCGGAACGTGCTGGTCAGCCATCAGTTCTTCCTGCCCGATGGCGGCGACGCGGAGAACATCGAGCGCGCGGAGAACGAGGTGAAGCAGGTCGGCAATGTGGATGCGATTCCTGCGTCGCTGATTGCGGACTTTGACTATGCTGCGCTGGGGCACATCCACAAGCCGATGAAGGTTGGCAGTGAAACGCTGCGTTACTGCGGCACGCCGATGCCCTACTCCCTCAGCGAGGAAAATCAGCAGAAGGGCATCTTGATGGTGGAAATGGGCGCGAAAGGCGACGTGCAGACGACGGTTTTGCCGCTGCACCCCGTCCATCAGGTGCGGAAGCTGCGCGCGACGCGGGAAGCGCTGCTGTCCGGCGCGAGCGAGGATTTCGTGTCCATCTGCGTGACGGACGCGGAGGCGGCGGAGATGGTGGGTCTGCGCGAACTGCTGCGGGAGAGGTACCCGAATCTGCTGGAGCTTCGGCGCGAGGAAAAGGAAACGGTGGAGCTGGCAGCACTGCAGGAGCGCACGGAAACGCTCTCCCCCTACGAGCTGTGTCTGCAATTTGCGGGCGAGCGGCTGAACGCCGAGGAAAAGGCGCTGCTGACGGAGGTCATGAACGCCATGAAGGAGGAAAACGCATGAAACCGATTCTTTTGACGATGCAGGCCTTTGGCTCTTACGGCGAAAAAACGGAGATTGACTTCCAAAAGGGCGGCGATTTTTTCCTCATCAGCGGCGACACGGGGTCGGGCAAATCCACCATTTTCGATGCGATGATGTTCGCACTCTACGGCGAAGTGAGCACAAACGGCAGCGGCAAGGAAAACGAGCTGCTGAGCCAGTTTGTGGATGTGCGGAATGACAAGCCGCTTGTGTCGCTTGTCTTTACGGCGCATCAGCACGGGCAGGAGGAAACGTACAAGATTACGCGCACGCCACGGCACACGCGCCCTGCCAAGCGCCAAGGCGCAAAGCCGCAGGAAGAGGGCGAAACGGCGGAGCTGCTGATGCCGGACGGGTCACAGTATCCGGGCAAGCTGTCGGACACAAACCGGAAAATCGAAGAGCTTGTGGGCTTGACGGCAGACCAGTTCCGCAAAGTGGTGATGATTGCGCAGGGCGAATTTATGGATTTCCTGCGCGCGGGCAGCAAGGAAAAGACGGCGTTGCTGCGCGATTTGCTGAAAACGAGATATTATGATGACTTGACGGGAAAACTGAAAGAACTGGCGCGAGAAAAGAATAAAGCGGCACAGACCCAGCGGGCGAAGCTGTCATTGATTGCGGGAAATGCGGTGACGGAAGGACTGCCGGAGGAAGATGCACAGGCGCTGGAAGCGGCGAAAGGCACGGTTATCACTGCAAAAGAATTGCAGCCCGAACAGGTGGATGCGCTGGCGGAGGTGCTGTCCGCCGTGTGTGCGCGCTTGCAGCTGCAGCAGGGCGACTTGGCGCAGCGGCAGACCGCGGCGCAGAAAGACCGCGACGAGTGCATGAAGCGAATCGAAGCCGCACAGCCGCTGATGCAGCGTTTTAAGGAACTGGAGGATGCGGAAAAGACACTGCAAGAATGCACGGCACAGGCGGATGAAATCGAGAAAAAGCGCGGGCTGATTGGCAAAATCCGCGATGCGTGGGCAATCGAACCGAAGTATCAGCGCATGAAGGATGCACAGAAGGCATTGACGGATGCACAGCGGGAATTGGCAGCGAAGCAGCAGGAACTTCCGCAGCTGAAGCAGACGGCGGCGGATGCGGCGGCGCTTCATCAGCAGATGGAAAAAGCACAGCAGGACGCGACGGCGCACGAGTCGGAGGTCAAAACGAAGGTCAAGGATGCGCTGAAAACCTTTGATGCGCTGGATGAAGCGGAAAAGGCGCTGCGTCAGGCGGAAGAAGCGGATGCGAAGGCGAAGACGAATGCGGAATCAGCCAAGAAAGCACTGGATGATTTCAAGAAGCAGGAAGACGCATGGCGGAAGCAGGAAGCAGAATTGCAGGGCGTAGAAGCCGCTTATGAGGTCTGTAAGCAGCAAAATCAGCAGTATCGTGACCTGAATCAAGCGTTGAAAGACTTGCACACCAGCCAGAAAGACGTGCAGGAGAAAGCAAGGCAAGCAGCGGCGGCGAAGGACGCGTATGCCAGCGCAACGCAAAAATATCAGCGAGCACAGAATGAATATGATGATTATCGGCTGGCGTTCCTGAATGCGCAGGCGGGCTTGCTGGCGCGTGAACTTGCGCCCGGAAAGCCTTGCCCGGTCTGCGGCGCACTGGAGCATCCCGCGCCGTGCCAGCTGACGCAGGAAAATCAGCAGCTGAACCGCGAGCAGCTGGAGCGGCGGCGTAAGGCGGCGGATGACGCGGCGAAAGCGCAGGAAGAGAAAGCAAAAGAATCGGAATCGGCGCAGGTCAAGCTGACAGAGCGGCAAAAAGCTGCTGAAGAAGCGGAAAAGAAGCTGGTAGAGAACGCGAAGAACATCCGCGAAAATGTGCCAATGGCGACGGCGGCGCATGTGGAAGCGATGCTGACGGCGTGGCTGCCGGAGTTGCAAAGCGCGTCGAAGTCGGTTCAGGCGAAGGTGGACGCACTGAAGAAAGTGCGGGAGAATCTCGACGGCGCGAAAGCAGAGCGCGAAAAGCTGGAAAAGGCAGCATCCGCCGCGCAGGAGACGGCAAAATCCACCGCAGTGAAAAAGGCTGAAGCAGAAAAAACGTGGAATCTGCATCAGGAAGAACTGTCCGGCGGGACGTACCGCACGCGCGAGGACGCGGTGGCACAGCGCACACAGGCGCAGGAAGCAAAGCAAAAGGCGGAATCGGCGGCAAGTCAGGCTGCGGAAAAAGAACGTCAGGCGCAGAAAGCGGAAACGGACTGCGAAACGCAGATTCGGCGGCTGAACGAGGAGATGCCGCAGAAACAGGCGAATGCGGAAGAATTTAACCAGCAGTATCAGCAGACGATGGCGGAAAAGTCGCTGGATGAAACGCAGTGGCAGGCACTGACGGAAACCTATCCTGATGTGAAAATAGCTGACAGCTTACAGGAGAAAGTCGAAGCGTTTAAGGAGAAAAAAACCGCAGCAGAGGAAAAGCGTAAGACGGCGCAGAACGCCATTGCCGAGCAGAAAAAGCCGAACATGGAGCAGCTGAATGCGGCGTTTGAGGCGGCAAAAACAGCATGGGAAAAGGCATCAGCAGCGCTGAAAGCCGCAGAAAACCTACATTCGGGCAATGCAAATGTGCTGAAAGACCTGCGCGAGGGACGCGAACCGCTGGCGAATGCGTGCAAGGAAGCAAACACAACGCAGCACCTTTCGGACGTAATGGCGGGCACCGAAAGCGGCAACCGGATGAATCTGGAGACGTTCGTGCAGCGCAATTATATGGAAAAAATTCTGCGCGACGCGAACCGGCGCTTCCGCGATATGTCGAACGGACAGTTTGAACTGAAGCTAATTCCTGTCGAGGACGCGGGCGAGGGCAAAAACAAGGGGTTAGACTTGGAAGTGTATTCCATCGTAACGGGCAAGACACGCTCCGTCAACACGCTGTCCGGCGGCGAGTCGTTTATGGCGGCGCTGTCGCTGGCGCTCGGTATGGCTGACCAGATTCAGGCGGCGACGGCGGCGATTCATCTGGATGTGATGTTCATCGACGAGGGCTTTGGCTCGCTGAGCGACAACGCGCGCAACGAGGCAGTCAACATATTGAAGGAAATGGCGGGCAAGCAACGGCAGATTGGCATCATTTCGCACGTTTCGGAGCTGAAGGACGAGATTGAAAATCAGCTGATTGTGAAGAAGGACGACCGCGGCAGCCACATTTCTTGGCGATAATGAGCGGATCGGGCATCCGTGGCGGAGAAAGGCTGCGGATGCCCCTGCTCTTTTGACGGACAAAAGGTAAATGATGGACGGAAAAGGTTCGACCAAAAGCGACGAACAATGGACTGCTAAATCAGGTATATTCGTTCGTCTTTCTAAAAAGTCTTGAAAAAAGCCCAAAAACAAAAGAAAAAAGGGTTGACGCAGGACAGAAATTGTGTTAAGATAACAAAGCTGGTTGCGCGAGCCGCCTCAAAGACGCTTGCGAGACCGGTACGAACCTTGAAAACGATACAGAACAAAAACAACGCAAACAAGACAGTAATTCCGAATGAGTGAAACTTGGTTGAGGAAACTC
>ERZ791884.948-NODE-948-length-23962-cov-3.709207_pt1 | contig 23962 bp, 21 predicted proteins | sample MGYA00509941_ERZ791884 | MGnify/ENA primary metagenome ERZ791884 (study PRJEB30046, sample SAMN00792095) | human gut metagenome | study: EMG produced TPA metagenomics assembly of the A metagenome-wide association study of gut microbiota in type 2... | reverse complement strand
CGCCCCGTCCGACTGCATGGTGAAGGTGTACATGGCGGCTCCCGCGCCTTCCAGCTCGGCGGCGGTGAGAATGGCCTCTGCCTCCTGGGCGTAGAGCAGGGTCTCGCCGATGAGCAGATCGGCCCCGCCGTCGATCAGACCGCGGATCTGGCGGCGGTAATTCTCCACCAGCAGGTCGAAGCAGTCCGGATTCCAGCTCTCGCAGTAAACGGCCAGCGTGGTCAGGTCGCCCGCAATGAGGCATCCGGGGGCGGCGGAGCGGGACAGAGCAACCAGCGCTTCGTTGATCTTCTCCGTTTGGGCGTCCATGCCAACGGTTTTCAGGGCGATGGGCTGCGCCTGAAAGGTGGGGGCGTAAATGATCTGGCTGCCCGCGGCGGCGTAGGCGCGCTGGAGCGTGACCAGAGGTTCCGGGTTTTCCAGCACCCACTGCTCGGTGCAGCAGTCCTTGGGCATTCCGGCGGCGCGGAGGTTGGAGCCGGTAGCGCCGTCCAGAATGCGGACGCCCTCCTGAATCTTCTGCTGAAATTCTTCTTTTGTAAGCATAAGGATACCTCTCTTGATGACCAGCCCGGGAATGTGCATAATGCGGCGCGTCCCGGCAAAAACTGGAGAATGGATTTGACGTGATTATAAACGATTTTTGAATGGATTGCAACAGGCATTGACCTTTTGGGGGAAATCTGCTACTATAGCGAAAGTCTGGGAAATTTTTGGGAAGCCGTCAAGTTTGGCTTTCCCGGGATTTCAAGGAAAAGGAGACACATTTTATGAAGAAAACGGTTTTAAGAGAATATGCCCGCCTGATCGTCCGCAGCGGCGTCAATGTCCAGAAGGGGCAGGAGGTGCTGATTTACGCCGATCTCGACCAGCCGGAATTCGTCCAGATGGTCGTGGAGGAAGCCTATAAGGCCAAGGCGAAGAAGGTCACCGTGGAGTGGAACTACCAGCCTCTGCAGAAGCTCCATGTGCGCCACCAGTCCGTCAAAACGCTGGGCGAGGTGCCCGAGTGGCAGAAAGCCAGATTGCAGCACTATGTGGACGTGATCCCCTGCCGCATCCACCTGATGTCCGAAGACCCCGACGGCCTGAAGGGCATCAACATGGCGAAGCTGGCAAAGTCCCGTCAGCTACGCTATCCCATCGTGAAGCCCTACAGCGATCAGCTGGAAAACAAGGATCAGTGGTGCATTGCCGCCGTCCCCGGCGCGGCCTGGGCGAAGAAGGTCTTCCCCGGAATGCGCACCAGCGCCGCCATGGAGAAGCTGTGGGAGGCCATTCTGTTCACTTCCCGTGTGACCGACGACCCTGTGAAAGCGTGGGAGGAGCACAACAGCGATCTGCATGACCGCTGCGCTTATCTCAACAGCCTGCACATCCGCAGCCTGCACTACACCGCCGAAAACGGCACCGACCTGACCGTGGGTATGATCCCCGAAGGCGAGTGGAAGGGCGGCGGAGACACCAGCCTGCAGGGCATCTTCTTCAACCCCAACATCCCCACGGAGGAGTGCTTCATCTCTCCCAAGCGGGGCGAAGCCGAGGGCATCGTCTATGCCAGCAAGCCCCTGAGCTATCAGGGTCAGCTCATCGAGAATTTCTCCGTCCGCTTTGAAAAGGGCAAGGCCGTGGAGGTCAAGGCGGAGAGGGGCGAGGAGCTGCTCAAGACCATGATCGCCATGGACGATGGCGCGTCCTATCTGGGCGAGTGCGCGCTGGTGCCCCAGCATAGCCCCATTGCGGAGAGCGGCATCCTGTTCTATAACACCCTGTTCGACGAGAACGCCGCCTGCCATCTGGCGCTGGGCATGGGCTTTGCCGACACCATCAAGGATTTCCAGAATAAGACGCTGGACGAGTGCCGGGCGCTGGGCATCAATGATTCCATGATCCACGAGGACTTCATGATCGGCTGCGACAGCATGAACATCGACGGCATCTGCGAGGACGGCAAAGTTGTACCCATTTTCCGGAACGGCAACTGGGCGTTCTGATCGGAAAAACCGCTGACGCACCACGATTTTTCGATTTTTTGAAAAAATCGAAAAAAGTGCTTGCATTCTCCGACACTTTATGATATGATATCCGGGCGATTAAAGATTGCCCGGGGCTACTATGCCCTTTAACTGATAAGAAAGAGGTGAACGAAATGAAGGAAGGTATCCATCCCAAGTACGAACAGACCACCATCCGCTGCGCGTGCGGCAATGTCTTTACCACTGGTTCTACCAAGAAGGACATTCGTGTTGAGATCTGCTCCAAGTGCCACCCTTTCTATACCGGCAAGCAGAAGCTGGTTGACACCGGTGGACGTGTTGATCGGTTCAACAAGCGGTTTGGCCTGAAGTAAGACCCGCAAATCCCGCACTGCGCGATGCAGTGCGGGATTTTTGTATTTTTGTGGTTGTTCGCGGCGCGGATGTGTGGTATAATAAGAGAAACGGTAAGAGGGGAAGTGCCGCCGGAGGAGAAACCGGGGTTTCCCATGAGAAAAACGGAGGTAACATGGAAGAAAGATTTGATAAACAGACCCAGGAACGGGCGGTTCTGGTGGGACTGAACGCGGACTGCTTTGCTGAGGAAGATACCGCCACCGAAAGCACCCTGGACGAGCTGGAAGACCTTCTGGAGACCGCGGGAGGCTTCTGTACGGGCAAGGTGCTGCAAAACCGCCATACCCCCGATTCCCACAGCTTCATCGGCGAGGGAAAAGCCCAGGAGGTGCGGATGCTGGCGGAAGCGACCCAGTCTACCATGGTCATTTTCGACAACGAGCTTTCTCCCGGCAACATCCGGGCGTTGGAGGAAATTATCGGGCTTCCCGTTCTGGACAGAAGCGCCCTTATTCTGGACATTTTCGCCCAGCGGGCGAAGACGAAGGAAGGCCGGCTTCAGGTGGAGCTGGCGCAATACAAATATCTGCTGCCCCGACTGTCCGGCATGGGTACGAGCCTTTCCCGGCAGGGCGGCGGTATCGGCACCCGTGGCCCCGGCGAGACGAAGCTGGAATCCGACCGGCGGCATATCCGGGAGCGCATCAACCGTCTGGAAGAAGAGATGGAGCAGGTGCGCAAGGTGCGCTCCGTCCAGCGGGAGCGGAGAATGAAAAATTCCGTTCCGGTGGTGGCCATTGTGGGCTACACCAACGCGGGAAAATCCACCCTGCTCAATCAGCTCACCGGCGCGGGAATCCCCGCCAACAACCGGCTGTTTGACACGCTGGATACCACCTCCCGGCTTCTGACGGTTTCCGACAATCTGGACGTGATCCTTTCCGACACCGTAGGATTTATCGCAAAACTGCCCCACCATCTGGTGGACGCTTTCCGGGCGACGTTGGAGGAACTGGAATTTGCCGACCTGCTTCTGCACGTCATTGACGCTTCCGACCCCCATCTGGAAGAGCATATCGCCGTGGTAGACAGGCTGATCTCCCAGCTGGCAAAGCCGGAAACCCCGGTGCTGAAATGCTACAACAAGGCGGATCTGGTGTATTCCGACGACATTCCCGTGGGGAAGAATATTGTTGCCATCTCCGCCAAGCGGGGCATCAATATGGACGGGCTGCTGAAAGCCATCGAGAGCGCCCTGAACCATGCCCGGCACCATATCGTGGTGCGTCTGCCCTATGCCATGGGCGGCATGGTGGAGACGCTGCATGACGGCGCCCAGGTCAAAAAAGTGGACTACACCCCGGAGGGCATCGAGATCGAGGCCGTGGTGGACGGAATTCTTTACGGCAGACTCCGGGAATATATCATCGGGGAGTGCTGAGGATTGGACGAGTATCTGATACCCACCCAATTTGGCGAAGCGGAATTCGTGGAAAAAAAGTCCCGCTTCATCGGCCGTGTCTGGCCTGTTGACACCGAGGAAGAAGCTCTGGCGAGAATCCAGGAGATGAAAAAGAAGCACTACGACGCCACCCACAACTGCTGGGCGTACATCATCAGAGACGGCGCGGTGCGCTTCTCCGATGACGGCGAACCCGGCGGCACTGCGGGAATGCCCATGCTGCAGGTTTTGCAGCGGGAAGGTCTTTTTAACGTGGTGTGCGTGGTGACCCGGTACTTTGGCGGCATTCTTCTGGGCGCCGGGGGACTGGTGCGGGCTTACACAAAAGGCGCGAAAATCGCTGTGGACGCTGCGGGCAAATCCATGAAGCGGGTATGGACGGCGGTGTACGTGCCGTGCCCCTACCCCTTCTACGAGCGGGTCAAGCTGGAAGTGGCCGCCTTTGGAGGCATCCTCCGCAAGACGGATTTCGGCGCGGAGGTGGAGCTGGAGCTGCTGTTCCCGGAGGGACAGGTCAGCGCCTTTCTGGAAAAACTCACCGACCTGTCCAGCGGAACCGTAGAGGGCATGGAGACCGGGCAGGAATACCGGGCGTTCCCGGTGGAGACTACATAAACAAAAGCAGAAAAAGCGGATGTCATTTTCTACAAGGAATGAGGGAATTACCATGACTGTGCGGGAAGAACTGGAATGGCAGGAGCATAAGCGACTGAATCCTCTGGCGGCCTTCGCCGACCAGAGCAGGGGACGTCTGAGGTTTGAAGAACCCCGGGCGGAGGACGTGCGTACCTGTTACCAGAGGGACATTGACCGCATTGTCCATTCCAAGTCCTTCCGCCGCCTGATGCACAAGACGCAGGTGTTTTTGCAGCCTGAGGGCGACCACTACCGCACCCGGATGACCCACACATTGGAGGTCAGCCGCATTGCTGGAACCATCACACGGGCGCTGGGGCTGAACGAAGATCTGGCGGAAGCCATTGCCATGGGGCATGACCTGGGACACACTCCCTTCGGCCACGCCGGGGAGGACGTTCTGAGCCAGTGCCTTGGCAAGCCTTTCCGCCACAATGAGCAGAGCCTGCGAGTGGTGGACATTCTGGAAAAGGACGGTCAGGGGCTGAACCTGACCTATGAAGTCCGCATGGGCATTCTGGGTCACACCGGGGACTACTGGCCGGAGACCCTGGAGGGGCAGGCCGTGCGCCGCTCTGACCAGATCGCCTACGTCAACCATGACATTGACGACGCCATCCGGGCGGGCATCCTCACCGACGACGATATCCCCATCGACATCACCGACGTGCTGGGCCACAGCCACCGGGACAGGATCAACACACTTGTCTGCGACGCCATCCGCACCTCCCGGGAATTCGGGAAAGTTTGTCTGTCTCCCGATGTGGACAGGGCGCTCAAGGAGCTGCGCTCGTTCATGTTTACCAATGTCTACCGCAATCCGGTGGCCAAGGGCGAGGAGAGCAAGGCAAAGGATATGCTGAAGCGGCTGTTTGAATACTACATTTCCCATCCCGAAGCACTGCCGGAGGATTTTCAGCCCCAGCTGAGCTTTGACGGCATGGAACGCACGGTGTGCGACTACATAGCGGGAATGACGGACAATTACGCCGTCGAAAAATTCCGGGAAATCTTCATCCCCATGGGATGGCAGGTTCACGGTTGAGAATTTGTAAAGAAGTTTGACGAAGGGGGGAGACCATGCCATTTCCACCGGCATTTATTGATGAAGTGATCGCGCGGAACCCGATTGAGGACGTGGTGGGGCAGTATGTGACGCTGAAGCGTTCCGGCTCCAACCTGTTTGGCCTGTGTCCCTTCCACGGAGAGAAGACCGCCTCCTTCTCCGTCGCGCCGGACAAGGGCATGTTCTATTGCTTCGGCTGCCACAAGGGCGGCGGCGTCATCAATTTCGAGATGGAAATTGAGGGGCTGAGCTACGGGGACGCCGTGCGGGCGCTGGCCAAGCGGGCGGGGCTGGAAGTCCCCGAGGACGAGCAGTACCAGTCCCGGTATCGTCAGCAGGAGCGGCTCTGGGCGCTGCACAAGGAAGCGGCGCGGTTTTTCCACAGCTGCCTGTACGCACCTATGGGCGCGTCGGCACTGGAATACGCCCGGGGGCGGGGAATGTCCCAGACGACCCTGACCAAGTTCGGCATCGGTTACGCCCCGGACAGCTGGAGCGATCTGGTGGACGCCATGCGGAAAAAAGGCTACACCGATCAGGAGCTGCGGGACTCCGGCCTTGTGACGGTGTCCAAAAAGAACGGCAATCTTTTCGACCGGTTCCGGGACAGGCTGATGTTCCCTATCATCGACGTCCGGGGGAACGTCATCGGCTTCGGCGGGCGCATTATGAACGACCGGGACAAAAACGCCGCAAAATACTTAAATTCCCCGGAAACCCTGATTTTTAACAAGCGGAAAAACCTGTTTGCCCTGAATTACGCCAAGAAAAGCAAAATGGGCTACCTGATTCTGGTGGAGGGGTACATGGACGCCATCGCCCTGCACCAGTATGGATTTGACTGCGCGGTGGCATCTTTGGGAACTGCCCTGACGGACGACGGCGCGGCGCTGCTGTCCCGGTACACCGATCAGGTGGTGCTGATCTACGACGGCGACACCGCCGGACAGAACGCCACTCAGCGGGCGATCCCCATGCTGGAAAAGGCAGGGCTGCAGGTCAAGGTCCTGAAAATGCGGGACGCCAAGGACCCGGACGAGTTCCTGAAAAAGTACGGTGCCGACCGTTTTAAAATTCTGCTGGAGGAATCCTCCAACCGGGTGGAATACCAGCTTGCCGCCATTGCCCGGAAATACGACCTGCGGGACGACGACCAGAAGGTTCGCTATTTGCAGGAATCTGCCGACCTGATCGGCTCCCTGCCCAGCGCCGTCCAGCGGGATGTCTACGGCGGGCGGGTGGCGGAGGCCGCGAAAATCAGCGCCGACGCCATGCAGATGGAAATCAAGCGGGCGTGGGAGCGACGGGTCTATCAGGAAAAGAGAAAGCAGGAGAAGATCGACCTGTCTCCCGCCCGGAATCTACAACCCAAAAGCCGGGACATCCGCTATACCAACATGAAATCCGCCATGGCGGAGGAAATGCTCCTGTCGCTGGTTCTGCGGGAAAGCGCCCTGCTGGACAGCACCGGCGGCCTGGAAGCGGAGATGTTCTCCTCGGAGCTGCTGGGACGGGTCTACGCCCAGTTAAAACAGCGTCATAAGCAGGGACTGGACGTTTCTCTTGCGGGGCTGACGGATTTGACGCCGGAGGAAATGTCCCACATTGCGGGCATCCTGCACAGACAGCAGGGGCCTGTGAACGAGCAGGCACTGACGGACTGCATCCGCACCATCCAGAACGAGTATCAGGCGTCCAAAGTGGCGACGGAGGACGACCTGCTGGCGGTGCGGGAACGAATGAAGGAAAGAAAAGGAATGAAAGCATGACAGAGCTGTTAGAGAATTCTCCGGTGAGTGCCGGCGAGGACGATGTGCGCCAATACCTGAATGAGATCCGGCGGTATCCCCGTCTGACGCCGGAGGAAGAGCGTCAGCTTGCCATGCGCTGCGCGCAGGGAGACGAGAGCGCCATTCGCCAGATGGTCAATTCCAATCTGCGTCTGGTGGTGTCCATCGCGAGAGAGTACGCCGGACGGGGCGTCGCGCTGATGGACCTGATTCAGGAGGGCAGTATCGGCCTTCTGGTGGCGGCGCGGAAATTTGATTATACCAAGGATTACCGTTTTTCCACTTATGCCACAAAATGGATCAGGCAGGGCGTGACCCGGTGCCTGATGAACCACGGCAGCGCCATCCGTGTACCGCTGCACACGGCGGAGCGGATGCGGAAGATCGAAGCGGTGCGCACCGCCCTGCGTCAGGAGCTGGGGGAGGAACCCACCGCCGCGCAGATCGCGGAAAAGTGCGGCCTGCCCGAGGAAAAAGTGGCGGAGCTGACCCAGCTGACGCCGGATATCTGCTCGCTGGACGTTCCCACGGGGGATGACGACGGCACAGCCCTGCAATCTCTGCTGGAAGACGCCCAGGCACCCCAGCCCTATGAGGAAGTGGTGCGCGGGGAGCTCGACAAGACAATGGACCAGCTTCTGAGTACGCTGAACGAGCGCCAGCAGCAAATCCTGCGGCTGCATTTCGGCATGGAGGACGGCAACTGCTATTCTTTGGAGGAGATCGGCAAAAAGCTGAGCATTTCCAAGGAACGGGTGCGCCAGATCGAGCGTCAGGCCATGGACAAGCTGCAAAAAATGGGTACCAGTCTTGGATTGGAGGATTTCTTGAATGAATGATCTGGATTTTTCCTTTGAGGACAGCCCTTGGGAAGCCTTTCTGCGAACCAAACGGGCAGGGGATACGGTTTCGGCCGCGAACCTTCTGACCATGCTGGAGGAAGAAAACGAGCAGGTCGTGGAGGACGCCCTTCAGGCACTGGAGGACGGCGGACTGAATCTGAATGTTTTTGACCTCCCCAAAACGTCGGGCGGCGGAGAGGCGGCTCTGCGTCTGCGTCAGGAAGCGCAGCTGGTGGAAAAGGGCTTGAACCCCAAGGAACTGGAACCCAACGATCCACTGCGGCTGTACTTGGAAGAGGTAGCGCAGCTTTCCTCCACCGGCGACGAGCAGGCGCTGGCCGCAAAATGCGCGGCAGCGGATGAGTGCGCTATGGAGGCGCTGACCAATCTGGGGCTGCACCGGGTTCTGGAAATTGCCAAGGCTCACGTCGGCTGCGGGGTGCTCCTGCTGGATTTGATTCAGGAGGGGAGCCTCGGACTGTGGCAGGCCATTCAGGGCTACCGGGAGGGGGATTATGACGCCTACCGGGACTACTGGATTCGGTTCTACATGGCGAAAGCGGTCTTTTTGCAGGCGAGAGCCAACGGTGTTGGCCAGAAGCTCCGTGGTGCGCTGGAGGACTACCGTGCCGTAGACGAGCGGCTGCTGTCCGAGCTGGGGAGAAATCCCACTTTGGAGGAGATCGCCGAGGCCATGCACATAAGCCCGGAGGAAGCATCCGTGGTGAAAAAGATGCTGGACGACGCCCGTCTTCTGGCGCAGGCGAAGAAGCAGCCGGAGCCGGAGGAAGAAAAGGAAGCCGAAGAGCAGGCCGTGGAGGACACCGCCTATTTCCAGATGCGCCAGCGCATCCTGGAGCTGATGTCGGTGCTTGACGAGACCGACGGGAAGCTGATCTCCCTGCGATTTGGTCTGGAGGGCGGAATGCCCCTCAGCCCCGAGGAAACGGGAAAGCGCCTGAACCTGACCCCCGACGAGGTGGTCGCAAGAGAAGCAAACGCCCTGAGTAAACTTCGCTCAGAGAGATAGAAAGAAGGAAATCTATATGGCAAAACCAATTTCCATCGCCATTGACGGCCCCGCCGGGGCAGGAAAGTCCACAATCGCCCGAAGACTTGCCAAAGGGCTGGGCTTTTACTACGTGGACACCGGGGCGATTTACCGCACCGTGGCCTATTTCTTTGACCTGTGGGGCGTCAGCCCCAAGGACATCGACGGCATCACCCGCTACATCGACGAGCTGACCATCGGCATCGAGTACGACGACGAGGGTGTCCAGCACATGATCATGAACGGCATGGACGTGACCTGCGACATCCGCACCCCCGACCTTTCCCAGAAGGCCAGTCTCGTTTCTGCCCACGCCATCGTCCGGGACCTGCTGCTGGACATGCAGCGGGAAATGGCCGAGAAGCACAACGTCATCATGGACGGCCGGGACATCGGCACCGTGGTACTGCCCAAGGCCACGGTGAAGATTTTCCTCACCGCGACCCCGGAGGTGCGGGCAAAGCGCCGCACGGAGGAGCTGATTGCGAAGGGACAGAAGGCGGACTACAATAAAATCCTCAAGGATATTCAGCAGCGGGACTATCAGGACACCCACCGGGAGATTGCTCCCCTGAAAATGGCGCGGGACAGCATCAAGCTGGACACTTCTGAGCTGGACATCGACGGCGTTATCGCCGCGATGAAGGAGATCATTGCCCGGAAGGTGACGCTATGAGCGTCCGGGTCGCGAAAAGCGCCGGATTCTGCTTCGGCGTCAGCCGGGCGGTGGAGCTGGTGGAGCAGGCGGCAAAAGCGGGGAAAAAGGTGGTCACGCTGGGGCCGATCATCCACAATCACCACGTCGTGGACAAATTCCGCGCCTTGGGTGTGGAGGTGATCGACACCCCGGAGCAGGCTTGCCCCGGCCAGACGGTCATTATCCGTTCCCACGGCGTCAGCCGGGCGGTGTATGAGGAATTGCAGCGCAGGGGCGTGGAGATCATCGACGCCACCTGTCCCTTCGTCAAACGCATCCACGGAATCGTCAGCCGCGCCGAGGAAGAAGGGCAGCTGCCTGTCATCATCGGGACGCCCACCCACCCGGAGGTGGAGGGCATTGCCGGATGGTGCCGCGACTGCCGGGTTTTTGAGACCCTTGACGACCTGAAAAACTGGGCATATTCCAAAGAAAATCTTAAGAATTCGTCAATTTGCATGGTTTCACAAACGACTTTGACTGAATCTTTGTGGAAAATGTGCGGTGAATTTGCAAAAAAACAGTTTACTAACCTGAAAATTTTTGATACAATATGTAGAGCAACTGAGTATAGGCAAAGCGAAGCAGCTGAATTGAGTGAAATCTGTCAGGCTATGGTCGTTGTGGGAGACCCCAAAAGTTCCAACACAGGCCGTCTCGCTATGATTTGCCGGGAACACTGCGGTCGGGTCTTTCTGGTGGACAACGCTTCCGAGCTGCGTCCCGAGGACTTTCGCGGTGTCAGCGATGTTGGAATCACTGCCGGTGCGTCGACGCCGGCGTGGATTATAAAGGAGGTCAACAAGACTATGAGCGAAATCACGAATGTTGAGACTGTACAGGAGGATAACTTCGCGGAGCTTCTCGAGCAGTCCATCAAGACTTTAAATACAGGAGATAAGGTTATCGGCACCGTGACCGGAATCGGCAACACCGAAGTCCAGGTCGACCTCGGCACCAAGCATGCCGGCTACATCCCTTATGACGAAGTCAGCACCGATCCTTCCGTGAAGCCCGAAGACATCTTGAAAGTTGGCGACGAGATCGAGGTTTTCGTCGTTCGCGTCAACGATCAGGAAGGCACCGTGCAGCTGTCCAAGAAGAAGCTGGACGGCCTGAAGGTCTGGGACGACATGACCGCATGGGCAGAGAACAAGACCACTGTTGAAGGCACCATCACCGAGGAAAACAAGGGCGGTCTGGTCGCCAATGTCAAGGGCATCCGGGTGTTCATCCCCGCTTCCCAGTCCGGCATCGCCAAGGGCGGCGACATGGCCGGTATGGTCGGCAAGACCGTGCAGCTGAAGATCACCGAGGTCAACCGCGCCCGCCGCCGTGTTATCGGCTCCATCCGCGCCGTCAACTCCGAGGCTCGCAAGGCCGCGCAGGAGAAGATCTGGTCCGAGATCGAAGTGGGCAAGAAGTACCATGGCACCGTCAAGTCCCTGACTTCCTACGGTGCGTTCGTGGACATCGGCGGTGTGGACGGCATGGTTCACGTTTCCGAGCTGAGCTGGAACCATATCAAGACTCCCGCTGACGTTGTGAAGGTCGGCGACGAGATCGACGTTTACGTCATTTCCTTCGACCCCGAGAAGCACAAGATTTCTCTGGGCTACAAGACCGCCGAGATGAACCCCTGGAATCAGTTCATGACCAAGTATTCCGTGGGCGACGTTGTGGACGCCAAGATCGTCAAGCTGATGACCTTCGGTGCCTTCGCTGAGATTCTCCCCGGCGTGGACGGCCTGATCCACATTTCCCAGATCGCTGACCGCCGCATCGGCAAGCCTGAGGATGTCCTGTCCGAGGGTCAGGATGTGAAGGTCAAGATTACCGATGTAGATGCCGAGAACAAGCGTATCTCCCTGTCTATCCGCGCTCTGCTGGAACAGCCTGAAGAGGACGCCGAGTAATTTGTGATGCAACACCGGGGCTGCGCATGTAGCCCCGGTTTTTTGTTAAATCAGAAAATACGCCGCGTTTGCGGATTTCCGCAGCGGGCGGTAAGCCGATAATACTATTTCTTCATAAAATGATTTCATCATTTTATGAAAGCCGTTTCACGGCAGACCGCCTGGGCGGCGGTAAGAAATGTGTTGACTTCGTTTTTTTTGCGGCAGTGGCCGCTGGCCGCAATCCTGCGGCCTGATAAAACGCTTTTAAGCGTTTTATTAAAAACTCGTATAAGGAGGATAATTATGGTAAAGCATATCGTACTGTACACCCTGAAAGAGGGCGTTGACAAGACCGAGGCCGTGAAGCTGATCGCGTCCGTTCTGGAGCCGCTGGTGGGAAAGATTCCGGGTCTGCTGCATCTGGAGATCCGTCAGGCGTTCAACGGCATGGATTACGCCCTGTATTCCGAGTTTGAAAGCCGGGAAGCGCTGGAAAATTATGCCGTGCATCCCCTGCATCAGGAGGCCAAGACCCATTTCTTCCACCTGCTGGACAGCCGGGTGGCAGCAGATTACGAGGTATAATCCCCATATGTGACAGTCCGGTGGACGGGCGCAGGCCGCAGTCCCGGACGGAAGGAGAAAAAGATGAAAGCAATCGTAACCGTAGTCGGAAAAGACCGTGTGGGCATCATTGCGGGTGTCTGCACCGCCTTGGCGGACTTCAACGTCAACGTTCTGGACATCAGCCAGACCGTTATGCAGGGCTATTTCACCATGATGATGGCGACGGAGGTCTCCGCGTGCAACGTGCCGCTGGGAGAGCTTGTCACCCGCATGGACGAGATCGGCAAGGAAATGGGACTGTCCATCCGCGTGCAGCGTGAGGACATCTTTGAAGCCATGCACCGGATTTGAGGGACAGGCCATGCTGAATCAGAAGGACATCCTGCAAACCCAGGATATGATCGACAAGCGGCACCTGGACATCCGAACCATCACCATGGGCATCAGCCTGCTGGACTGCTGCGACCCGGATTTGAAGACCTGCTGCGATAAGATTTATCGGAAGATCACCCGCTGCGCCAAAGACTTGGTGAAGGTCGGCGAGGACATCGAGAAGGAATTCGGAATTCCTATCGTCAACAAGCGGATTTCCGTTACGCCCATCTCCATCGTGGCCGGTTCCTGCGAGACAGATTCCTATGTGGAGATTGCGAAAACCCTGGACGCGGCGGCGATCACCTGCGGCGTCAACTTCATCGGCGGCTTTTCCGCTCTGGTGCAGAAGGGCTGCACGTCGGGAGACTGGAAGCTGATCCGCTCCATCCCCGAGGCCATGGCTGCCACCGAGCGGGTGTGCGCCAGCGTGAATGTTGGCTCTACCAAAGCGGGCATCAACATGGATGCCGTTGCGGAAATGGGTCGAATCATCAAGAAAACCGCCGAGCTGACTGCGGATAACGACGGCCTTGGCTGCGCCAAGGTGGTGGTGTTCGCCAACGCCGTGGAGGATAACCCCTTCATGGCCGGTGCGTTCCACGGCGTGGGCGAGCCGGAGTGCGTGCTGAATGTGGGCGTTTCCGGCCCCGGCGTGGTGTACCACGCTTTGCAGAACGTGAAGGGTCAGCCCTTTGACGTGGTGGCCGAAACCATCAAAAAGACCGCTTTCCAGATTACCCGTATGGGTCAGCTGGTGGGCAAGGAAGCGTCCCGCCGTCTGGGCGTACCCTTCGGAATCGTGGATCTGAGCCTTGCGCCCACTCCCGCCGTGGGGGACAGCGTTGCCCGGATTCTGGAAGAAATGGGGCTGGAGGTCTGCGGCACCCACGGCACCACGGTTGCCCTTGCCATGCTGAACGACGCGGTGAAAAAGGGCGGCGTCATGGCGTCCAACCATGTGGGCGGCCTGTCCGGCGCGTTTATCCCCGTGTCCGAGGACGAGGGCATGATCGCCGCCGCCGAAGGCGGTACGCTGTGCCTTGACAAGCTGGAAGCCATGACCTGTGTCTGCTCCGTGGGACTGGACATGATCGCGGTCCCCGGCGAGACCTCTGCGGCGACCATTTCCGCCATCATTGCGGACGAAGCGGCCATCGGCATGGTGAACACCAAGACCACCGCCGTGCGTATCATCCCCGCCCCTGGCAAGACCGTAGGCGACCGGGTGGAAATGGGCGGATTGCTGGGCAGCGCCCCGGTGATGCCGGTGCACGACAAGGCCAGCGAGGACTTCATAGCCCGCGGCGGCAGAATTCCCGCGCCGCTGCAAAGCCTGAAAAACTGACCCAAAATCGAAAGGAGGGCGGCGTATGCAGACAGAGGGACAGATAGCGTCCCCAACCAGGACCGGAAGGGAAGATCAGCTGCAATTTCTGCGGTTCTGGGCATTTTTCAATGTGTTTGTGTGCCATGGTGAGCAATGGATGTTTTTCAAATATCCGACTTCTCACTGTTCCACTGCGGCGGTCAGCTTTTTCTTTATGCTCAGCGGTCTGGTGACGGCGCTTGCTTCCTTTAACAAGGATATCCGGCTTAGCTGGCGGGAGGAAGGGAAGTACCTGTGGCGCAAGGTGAAGAAAATCTATCCCCTGTACTTATTTACGACGCTGTACCTTTTCCTCTATACCAACACGGAGAGCCTGGCCGCACTTTTTGATGTTCACAGGTTCCCGGGGCAGCTTGTGCGGAACCTTCTGCTGGTGCAGTCATGGTCTGCGGAGGGCGCGTTCAGCTACAACGGTGTGGGCTGGTTCCTGTCCACCCTGATGTTCCTGTCTGTGTTCAGCCTTCCCGTCATGTTCCTGCTGAACAAAATCAACCGGCGTCCAAAGGGCTGGCTGCTGCTGTCGGGCGCACTGGCGGGAACGTTATTCCTGACTGCCGTTTACTGCTACTTAACGAAGAATCTCGACATGGATTACTGGCAGTACATTTTCCCGCCAGCCAGAATGGGCGAATACCTCGGCGGAATGCTCCTTGGAATGTTGGTCTGCACCCTGAAACCGCACCTGAAGCAGGGGAATACGGCGCGAATACTGTTTACGGTGCTGGAAATTGGCGCGCTTGGCTATTGGTTTTTCATGCTTTCCCGCGCCGGAAGTCCATGGAGAAGCAGAATTTTCACATGGCTCCTGCCCAATCTGGTGCTGATCGGCGTGTTTACCTGCGGCATGGGATGGGTATCCAGTCTGTTCCGCTGGAAACCGCTGGTGCGGTTGGGGGATGTCTCTTTTGAGTGCTTCCTGATTCACAATGTGTTTCTTGTGCAGTACGCGGTCGTTCACGGAAACGAGACACTTTCTCAATCCGAAAATGCGGCTGTGTTCCTCTTCTGCCTTGGTATGTCGATTCTGCTGGCACTTCTGATTCACAAATTCCCGGAAAAACGAAAAAAAGTACCGCAGTAATGCGGGCTTTATACGAAAAAAACACCGAACGATTCGACGTTCGGTGTTTTTGACTATTTCGGGGAAAGATCAACGCTTCTTCTGAGCATACTCATAGGCGGCACGGCCTTTGGCAGTTGGATGGTGAATTTCATCTGGGGGGTTCGCGGTTCTTCTACCGGGTTGCCTTCCAGATCGGCCATGATGGGAGCGGTGATGGGGAAGGGGCGCACGTCGGGGCCGACGACTTCCAGCGCGTCTCCCGCGCGGAATTTGTTGTTCAGGCGGCACACCGCCAGTCCGTTTTCGTCGCAGGATTCTACCTTCGCCACGATCTGCCACTCCCGGATGTACCGGGAGGAAGCTACGTACTGCCCCGGTTCGCCGTAATAGAAGCCGGTGGAGTAGATGCGGTGGGAGATGTGATCCACCTCGTTCCGCCAGATGGGGTCCAGCTCTCTGCCATCGGCGGCATCATTGATGCAGTGGCGATAGGCTCCCGTGACGATGGCGGCATAGTAGGCGGATTTTGCCCGGCCCTCAATTTTGATGCAGTCCACGCCTGCGTCCATCAGGTCATTCAGGTGGTCGATCATGCACATATCCCGGGAATTTAAGATGTAAGTACCCTTTTCGTCCTCAAAAACCGGGAAATACTCCCCGGGGCGCTTTTCCTCCATCAGGGAATACTGATACCGGCAGGGCTGGGCGCAGGCACCGCGGTTGCTGTCGCGTCCCGTCATGTAGTTGCTCAGCAGGCACCGGCCGGAGTAGCTGACGCACATGGCGCCGTGGCCGAAGGTCTCGATTTCCAGCGCAGGATCGACCTTCTGGCGGATGGCGCGGATTTCTTCCAGACTGCACTCCCGCGCCAGAACCACCCGCTTTGCGCCTAGGTCAAACCACGCCTGAGCGCAGACGTAATTGGCGATGGACTGCTGGGTGGAAATATGCCGCTCGCAGCGAGGGGCATATTTCCCGGCGAGGGTGAACGCACCCAAGTCGGCCACGATCAGGGCGTCCACCCCGGCGTCGTCCAGCTGTTCCAGATATTCCGGCAGCCGGACGATTTCATCGTTTCTCGGCATGGTGTTCACGGTGACGTGACACCTGACACCATGGTCATGGGCGTACCGCACCGCCTTGGGCAGCTCCTCGGGGGAGAAATTCCCCGCGAAGGAGCGCATTCCAAAGCTTGTTCCGGCGAAATATACCGCGTCTGCGCCGTAGGCTACGGCCATTTCCAGCCGCTCCATGTCCCCGGCGGGGCTGAGCAATTCCAGCTTCCTCATTCGCCCTCCGACTGTGTGGAAGCGGCAGCGGCAGCAGCAAACTGCGCGCGATACTGCTCATGCTCCTCCTGTGTGGTGGAGAACTGATGGGCGCCGGTGGCGGGATTCAGCACGTAGTAATAGTAGTTGTGGGATTCGGGATTCAGCGCGGCCTGCAGGCTGGCAAGACCCGGGTTCGCAATGGGCGTGGGCGTCAGACCCACGTGAAGGTAGGTGTTATAGGGGCTGTCCAGACTGGTGTCGATGTGGTCGGACACGCCGTCCTGCGCGTAGATGATGGCGGCGTCGATGTTCAGCAGGGCGGGGTAGTCCCAGTGGAACAGACGGTTATAAATAACACCGGCGATCCGGGGGCTTTCCGACGCGGAGGCGGTTTCCTTCTCGATGAGGGACGCGACAATGGTCACTTCCCGGACGGTGAAGCTGCCGTCGGTGACGGTGGCGTTCAGGGTGTCGATCTGGGCGCGCATTTCCTCGCTGAACCGGTAGTCGAAGTTGTCCAGCATCTTTTCCAGGACCTCACGGGGGGAGGAATTCTTATAGAAGTCGTAGGTATCCGGGAAAAGGAAGCCCTCAAGGCAGTATTTGTCGCCCCGGGTCACGTTTTCAAGGAACCAGTAGTCCTTCAGCGCGCCGTTGGCGGCGTAGGCACTGAGATCCTGCGCGGTACAGATGCGGTTTTCCTCCAGCAGAGCGAAAATCTGGCGGCAGGTGTAGCCCTCGGGGATCAGCAGGTCTTCCACGACCTCACGGGTGGAGCTGGCGGACATCATGTTGACCAGCGCGTGATAGTCGTACCGGGTGTTCAGGTCGTAAATGCCGGGGTCGATCTTCTTCTCGGCGTGGGAGATGTCGGCATAGAAGTTGAACAGGCTCTTGTAGCGGATCAGACCGGCGTCGTAGAGCTTGTCGGTGATGCTGTCCATGGTGTCGGACTCGTAAACGGTGATGGTGACGGGCTTGTTTTCCCGCCCGAAGGCCAGCACGTCGGCGGCGCAGACCCAGATCATCCGTCCCAGCGTGATGCCGATGACCACGATCAGTGCCAGCCACACGATGGTGACCAGAATGTGGGGGATGCCCAGCAGACCCTCTCCACGGGTTTTCTTAGGACGTCCCTTTTTGACGGGGCGCTGACGACCGGACGCTTTTCTTTCCGGGGCGGGGGCATCCTCTGCGGCGTCAAAATCACCGTCGCTGTCCCGGTATTCCTGTTCCGCGATCTCGTCCTTTGACGGCTCCGCCGGTTCCTCCGGCAGCTCCTGCAAATCCGGGTCGTCCAGAATGCTGGGGTCAAAGGGCGGTTCTTCCTCGCCGTGTTCCAGCATACCGTGGGAATCCATGGCGCTTTCGTCGGGGATGATCTCGCTGCCGATCTCCGGCTCGGTGAGCCGGTCGTCGTAGGATTCCTCCATGCCGTCATCCACGTCCGGAATGCGATCCATGAAAGAACGGCCTTTTTCGGAGGTGTCATCGGGCGCGGGAATTTCCTCCGGGGCGGGGGCGTCCGCAATGGGGGGGACGTCCTCAAAAATGGGGATGTCATCTTGGGCGGAATCGTCCTCAAATGCGGGAACGTCTTCCGCCACGGGAGTTTCCTCCGCAACGGGTTCTTCCACCTCTGCGGGGATTTCCTCTGGCTGGGAAGCGGGTTCTTCCCCAATCACGTCTTCGGAGACGGGGACATCCCCGGCGTCCTCCGATTCCTCGTCGGCGGGAAAGAAGGTCAGCTCTTCGGGAATGATTTCCTCCTCGTCCCGTTCGGGAAACTGTTTGTTGTCCATATTGTGTTCCTCCAAGGTCAGCGAATGACGATCTGTTCTGCGACGGCCTGCGCGGCGGCCTGACCCTTCAGGGCGGCGATCAGCGCCAGACCAAAGGGAACGGCGCAGCCCGCGGATGTGCCGGTGATGAGCTTTCCGTCGGTGACGGCGGGGGCGCAGACCATGTGGGCGCTTCCCATCTGGCCTTCACAGCCGGGGTAGCAGGTGGCTCGTCTGCCATCGGTGATGCCAAGCATGGCAAGAATGGTGGGTGCGGCGCAGATGGCGGCGACGAACCGGCCGTTTTCCCATGCGAACTGCACGGCTTCCAGCGCCTCCGGGCAGCCCTTGATGGACGCGACGCCCTTCATTCCGCCGGGGAGAACGATCATATCCAGCTGGGTCAAGTCCATTTGGCCAAGCTCCATATCGGCGGTCACGGGGATGCCGTGGCTTCCGACGATGACCTTTCCGCCAATGCCCACGGTGGCGACGGACACGCCCGCGCGGCGCAGCAGATCAATAGGGGCGACGGCTTCCGTTTCCTCGAAGCCGGTTCCAAGCAACATGTAAACCATATTCAGTCCTCCAGACATGCCGCCACATGGCGGTAGATTTCTTCGTGAATGTCCTCAATACTCCGCATTTTCCCATTTTCCGTGCAGGAAATGATTGTCCAGCCGTAGTATTCAGCGGCGGCGCGTCCGGTGCGGCGGCAGGAGGCGAGGTAGGCACTGTTCCGCTCGTGGATGTCCGCGGTGGTGTGGGTGTCCTGCTCCCGGTGGCGCAGCAGCTGCTCCGTAAAATCCGTGGGGACGTCCAGATACAGCGTCAGATCGGGGCGGGGAAGCCCCAGCCGGTCGTATTCAAAGTCATACAGCCACTTGAGAAACTCCTGCCGCCTGTCCTCCGGCTCTTTGGAAGCCTGATGGACGGCGTTGGAGGTGGTATAGCGGTCGCAGATTACCAGACCGCCCTGTTCGTACCACTGCCCCCAGATCTTTTTGTAGGAGGCGTAGCGGTCGATGGCGTAAAAGGAGGAAGCGGCGTAGGCGTTGACGTCCGACGGATTCGTGCCGAACTCGCCCCCGAGATACATCCGGATCAGCGCGGAGCTGGGTTCGGAGTACTGGGGAAAGACAATTTTCTGAAAGGCAATGTTTTCGTTTTCCAGACGCTGGGTCAGCAGACGAAACTGGGTGGACTTGCCGGAGCCATCCGTGCCTTCAATGACGATTAGTTTGCCCATTTGTATTCTCCTTACATCAAGGACATATTATCATAGCCTACAATATAGCATATTTTTCCCCGTTTGTCCACCTTTGCGTGAGATTGAAACCGAGTTTTCTCGAATCGTCTATCGGAAAACAAAAAAAGTTGCAAACATGGGGGAAAAGTGATACAATAAAGAAAATTTCGATGGAAAAGGGAAAGAGAAACATGGAAGTCACATTTGAAAGTCTCGGCCTCAGCGAGGCCATGCTGAAAGCGCTTGAAGAGAAGGGCTACGGCTATCCCACCACCATTCAGGCGGAGGCCATCCCATATTTTCTGCAATGGCGGGACGTCATTGCCAAGGCGCCCACCGGCACCGGAAAGACCTTTGCCTTCGGCATCCCCATGATCGAGCATATCGACCCGGCCAACGAGGGCGTTCAGGGGCTGATCCTTGCCCCCACCCGGGAGCTTGCCATCCAGATCGGCGACGAGCTGCGGGGGCTGCTGACCTATTTTCAGGGCATTCGGGTAGCGGTGCTGTACGGCGGCGCGGGCATCGGCGGCCAGATCAAGCAGCTGGAGCGCAAGCCCCAGATCGTGGTGGCGACGCCGGGACGGCTGATGGATCACTACAACCGCAAGACCATCCGTCTGGATAAAATTGAGACTGTGGTGCTGGACGAGGCCGACCGGATGCTGGACATGGGCTTTTTCAAGGACGTGACCCGGATCATCGATAAGGTAAAGAACCGGAAAAATCTGGGGCTGTTTTCCGCCACCATCTCTCAGGAGGTCATGACGGTGTCCTGGATGTACCAGCGGGATGAGGTGGAGATCACCGTGGAACCCAAGCAGGAAGACCGCCCGGACATCGACCAGTTCAGCATCACCTGCACTCCGCTGGAAAAGGCGGAGACGTCTCTGCGCCTGATCCGCAGTCAGGGCTATGAGCGGGTGATGATCTTCTGCAATACCAAGCATATGTGCCAGCGTCTCTGCGACGAATTCCAGCGGGCGGGCTTAGACTGCGACTGCATCCACGGCGACATCCGCCAGAGCCAGCGGGAAAAGACCATGCAGCGCTATCGGGACGGCAAGCTGGCCGTGCTGATCGCGACGGACGTGGCCTCCCGGGGCATCGACGTGGACGATGTGGACTGCGTTATCAACTATGACGTGCCGGAGGAGAACGAGTACTACGTCCACCGCATTGGCCGCACCGGCCGGGCGAAGAAAAAGGGCGTGGCATGGAGCATCGTCAGCAATTTCCCGGAGAAGGCCAGACTGGATGACATCTGCAAATACTGCAATTTTACCATTCAGCCCATGGTGATGGACAAGGACGGCAGATTGTCCCCCGAGGAAGTCAAAGCCCCCGTGACGCCCAAAAGGAGATTCCGTTGAATCCCCGGGAAAGGGGCTTTCTGCTGCTGACGAGCCGTCTTGGAAACCCTGACCGCCGGGTGCTTTCTACCGCCCAGCTGCGCGCGCTGGCGCTGCGGATGCGGGGCAGGGAATGCGCCCAGCCGGGGCGGGAAATGACGCGGCAGGATTTTATCGAGCTTGGGTACGGCCGGGAGACGGCGGAGCGGTACTGCGTTCTGCTTTCGGATACCGAGCAGCTGGAATACTACCTGAGCCGGGGGGGAAAAATGGACTGCACCCCCGTCACAAGGGTCAGCGAGGATTACCCCGGAATTCTGCGGCAGCGCCTTGGGGTGGACGCACCCGGGTGCCTGTGGGCGAAGGGGGAGTTGTCTATCTTAAACACCCCTGCAGTGGCGCTGGTGGGAAGCCGGGAGCTGCGGGCGGAGAACCGGGAATTTGCCGCGGCGGTGGGATACCGGGCTGCGGAGGAAGGCTTGACGCTGGTTTCCGGCAACGCCCGTGGCGCTGACCGCACGGCGCAGGAGGCGTGTCTAACTGCCGGTGGACGGGTCATCAGCTTTGTCGCCGACGAGCTGAGCAAGCAGGCCAGACGGCGGAATTTGCTATACTTAAGCGAGGACGACTTTGACGGTGCGTTTTCCACCCAGCGGGCGCTGAGCCGCAACCGCTGCATCCACGCGCTGGGGCGCATGGTGTTTGTCGCCCAGTCCGACTTTGGACATGGCGGTACGTGGGATGGTACGGTAAAAAACCTGCGCTTCGGGTGGAGTCCTGTAGCCTGTTTTCGCGACGGCAGTCAGGCTGCCCGTCAGCTGGAACAGATGGGAGCATACCTGATCGGCACGGATGATTTGCAGGATTTCGGCGGCCTGATGGAGGAAGAAAAAACACTTTTTTAGCCCATGGCGGTTCGCCATGGGCTTTCTCATCGGCAAAAGTAACTGCAGGGGACGATAATTTTACCGTCTCCTGCGGTTTTGCAATATCGATTGGTCATTTTGACGCCGTTTGGAATGCTTTTTCGGGGCTGTTTATTTGCCGTTTTCCAAATCTGCGGCAATGACCCGCTTCATGGCTTCGATGCCCACCTTGACGGCACCGGTGGTGTCCTCGGTCATGGGCATGGCGAGACCCGCTTTTTCCCGCTCCTGATTCCACACGGCGTGGAAGCAGCTGCCGCAGCGCACGCCCAGTGCGGCGGCGACCACAAACAGTGCCGCGGACTCCATTTCACTGGCCTTCACGCCCAAGCGCTTCCAGCTTTCCCACTTTTGCAGCAGATCGTAATATACAGGAGATTTTTCCGGGCTGTGCTGACCATAAAAAGAATCCTTGCATTGGACGACACCGGTGTGGGTGCGGTAGCCCAGACTCTCACTGGCAGCTTTCAGCGCGGCCGTGACGTCAAAGTCAGGCACGGCGGGGAACTCAATGGGGGCGTATTCCAGAGAGGTATGCTCGTAACGGATAGCGCCTGTGGCGACCACCACGTCCCCGGGCAGAACGTCCATGGCGATGCCGCCGCAGGTGCCGACCCGAATGAAGGTATCCGCGCCGATGGCCGCCAGCTCCTCCATGGCGATGGAGGCCGACGGGCCGCCGATGCCGGTGGAGCAGACGGACACCTTCTGCCCCAGCATGGTGCCTGTGTAAATATTGTACTCCCGGTTCATGCCGATATGGACGGGGTTGTCAAAGTAGCTGGCAATGGACTGGCAGCGTCCCGGGTCGCCGGGGAGGAAAACGTAACGTCCTACGTCCCCCTTGTTACAGTGAATGTGATACTGCATTCCGACATCCTGCATATAAAACACCTCGTAATTTGGATTTGTTTTTATATTATATTACAAAATTATGGAATTTGCAAGCAGAAATCGGAGCGCTTTTGGCGCTCCGATTTGCTGTTAGAAAAAGCTTACCTGACTGGTATCGGGCAGGTCGCCGAAAGCACCGGCCTCTCTGAGCATCTGAATGTGGGTCTTGGACACCTTGGGGCAGGCGGCGGCGACTTCCTCCACGGACAGGAAGGTTTTGCCCTCACGACCCCGCATCAAGTCCCATGCCGCATTTTCGCCGAGGCCGGAGATCGCAACGAAGGGGGGCAGCAGCTTGCCGTCCTTGATGATGAATTTCGTGGCATGGCTGTCGTAAATGCTGATGGGCAGGAATTCAAAGCCCCGGATGTAGTATTCGTAGGCCACTTCCAGCGTGGTCAGCAGGTCTTCGTCTTTGTCCGTGGCGTTTTCGTTGTTCTCGATGGCGTCAATGTTCGCGACCACCGCATCCTTGCCGCGGGTCATCAGCACCGCGTCGAAGCCGCCCTTCTGACTGCGGCGGTAGAAATAGGCGGAGTAGAAGGCCAGCGGATGATGTACCTTGAACCATGCGATACGGAAAGCCATCATAACATAGGCCACGGCGTGGGCCTTGGGGAACAGATACTTGATCTTTTTGCAGGAACCGATGTACCATTCCGGCACGCCTGCGGCCTTCATTTCCTCCTCCGCGCCTTCGGGCAGACCTCTGCCTTTTCGCACGGCCTCCATGATCTTGAAGGAGCGCTTTTCCGGCATTCCACAGGAGATCAGATAAAGCATGATGTCGTCACGGCAGCCGATGGCCTGATCAACGGTGGCGGTTTTGGAGGTAATCAGGTCTTTGGCGTTGCCCAGCCACACGTCGGTGCCGTGGGAGAAGCCGGACAGACGCAGAAGCGTATCAAACCGGGTGGGCATGGTATCCATCAGCATCCCGCGGGTAAAGCGGGTGTTGAACTCCGGAATGGCGACGGCGCCGGTGGGGCCGAGAATTTTGTCATCCTCATAGCCCAGCACCTTGGAGGAGATGAAAATGGACATGGTGTCCTTGTCGTCCAGAGGGATGGTCTTGGCGTCGATGCCGGTCATGTCCTCCATCATGCGGATCATGGTGGGATCATCGTGGCCCAGCATGTCCAGCTTCAGAAGGTTTTCCTCCATGGAGTGGTATTCAAAATGGGTGGTGATCTGGTCGGCCTGAGGGTCGTCCGCCGGGTGCTGCACCGGGCAGAAGTCCCAGATCTCGTTTTCCTGTGGGATGACCACCAGGCCGCCGGGGTGCTGGCCGGTGGTGCGCCGGACGCCTACGCATCCCGCCG
>ERZ791884.929-NODE-929-length-24491-cov-9.932477_pt1 | contig 24491 bp, 25 predicted proteins | sample MGYA00509941_ERZ791884 | MGnify/ENA primary metagenome ERZ791884 (study PRJEB30046, sample SAMN00792095) | human gut metagenome | study: EMG produced TPA metagenomics assembly of the A metagenome-wide association study of gut microbiota in type 2... | reverse complement strand
GAAAATTAGAAGAATTAGTAATGGATCCTGATTTTGCTGGAGCATATGATAAAGGAGCAAAAACCGAATGGCTATTAGAAGATATGCGTTTAACTGGTATGCATGAAGGAGAAGCTATTGGAATTTCTAAAAGAAATATGGAAATAGCTAAAAATATGCTTAACAAAAATATGAATGTAAATCTTATTTCTAATATAACTGGTTTATCTATAGAAGAAATAGAAAGTTTAGTAGAAAAGAAAAAGGTATATAGTCGTAAGAAATAAAGTGTGGATTTCTAAAATCATTAAATAGCTAATTTTTTTAATAAATTAGTAGAAGAGTTTGAGGGAGATGAAGAATATATGGAAGCAGTAAGAAAATTAGAAGAATTAGTAATGGATCCTGATTTTGCTGGAGCATATGATAAAGGAGCAAAAACTGGATGGTTATTAGAAGATATGCGTTTGACTGGTTTGCATGAAGGAGAAGCTATTGGAATTTCTAAGGGAATTGAACAAGGATCTCAAAATAAACAAATAGAAATAGCTAAAAATATGCTTAATCTAAACATGGATGTCAATCTTATTTCTAATGTAACTGGTTTATCTATAGAAGAAGTAGAAAGTTTAGTAGAAAAGAAAAAAGTAAAATTCAGAAAATAAAATAAAGTCATAAGTAATTTAATTCAAAATACTTATGACTCTTTTCTATACCGAAAATAGTTACATTATTTTAATTTTGTTTTCTTTTCTGTTATTTCATCTAGATAAGCATAAAAGTCTTTAATGCTATAAAAAGTTTTTATTGGAAAGTAATCTTCGTTTACGTCCATGATATCGATATAAGAATAATGACCATTTTCAAAATCTATTAGTTTTTCTCTTTTTTGATATAAAGAATTAATTTGTTCGTTCGTGATAGTACTAGGAATTGCAGCTACTATTCTTGATTCTCCAACTTTACTAGATTCTTCTTTAGCATTTGCCAGTACCACGATACCACATTTTGCTAGCACATCTAATTGATTTTGAAATTGTTTTGAAGTATCGTATGGGACATTTAAGCTTTGAAACCAAGCAGTGGGGTATACGGTTTCCATAAAACTATCGGTGTGCCAGTCTTCTGGATTGTTATCATTTCTTAATTCTCTTATTTTCCACTTTCCAAAACTCATTTCTTCTCCATATTGATTAATAATTATTCCAAGTTCTTCCATTTGTATCACCTCTACTTTATATATATTACTAGAATATCACATTTTTTAAAAAAGATATTAAAATTATGTAAAAATTTATAATATCTTTGGTATAATTTAATTGTAGGAGTTGATCATTGTGAATTTTTTAGATGAGAGATTAAAAAAAATAAATAAGAAGAACAAATTACCTTTAATACTTAGTATTATTTTCTTAGGGCTAACTATTATCTTCTTTGGCTGGGCTTTTTATATTCAGGAAAATATAAAAGATGATAATATATCATTACATGAAATGATAGCTAGTGGTAGTAATGAAGAAAATAAAATTGTAACTTTAACGGTTACTGAGAAACCATTTGTTTTTGCAGAGTATGATTCTGATAGTAAAAGTGATAAGTATTATTTTTTGATGGATAAAGATTACTTATATGTTGGGTATTTAGATTATGATACTTATTTAAAATTAAATCAAATTGGTACTGGCGATAGTATTACTATAAAAGGTATTACTAAGACAATACCAAGTGATATTGTCGATATTGCGATTGAAGTTTATAACGAAGAACTTGGAAAAGAATTTCTAACAAAAGGAAATTATAAAAATTATATTGGCTCTATTTATATTGATACTGTTAATTCTATATATCAAGATACTATTCAAATTGTTTTAGGTTGTATTTTTGCTATTTTCTTTGTTGCATACTTTATATCTTATATGATTCATAATCGCAATTTAAATAAATTTAAGAAAGATATAGTGCTATGGGACAAAATAAAAACAGAATTAGCTAGTAGTAATATCATAGAACATTCTAAATTAGGTTTATATTTAGGAGAAAATATGATTATTGATTATTCTAAAAAACTGAATATTTTAAATTATCAAGATATAGCTTGGGTTTATTTACATGAAAATAAATATAATGGTATTACAAATCTTCGTTATTTAATGGTAGTGTTAAAAAATAATAAGAAAATACAAATTGCTTATGTTGGTGGTTTTCATCCTAAATTAAAAGAAGAATATGTAAAAGTTATGGAAGAAATTTATCAACATAATCAAACAATTCTAATAGGTTATACAAAGGAAAATAGAGAACAAATAAAGAAATTGAATAAAAATAAATAAAGGAGGAATCATGGCAAAAAAAGATATTACGAAGCATAAAAAGAATGAAGTTATCTATGATGCTAAAATAGATGGAGAAGATAGTAATACTATTAATTATAAAGTAATACTTATTGCTTTTCTTTTTGCACTTGTTGCATTTATTATGATTTTTCGTTAAAGTCTACCTTGTAGGCTTTTTTTCTTTTGTATTTTTCTTTGCTTTGTCATATAATAGTAATGGTGATGATTGTGTATCAAGATATTTATAGTGAAAAAGAGTTTTATATGATTGCATCTCCTATTTTAAGAAATAGTGAATTTCAAAGAAGAAGAAAATTTTTACATCATCAAGATTCTGTTTATGAACATTCTTTAAGAGTTGCTTGGGTTTCTTATTGTATGGCTAAAAAAATTCAGAAATATCGTAACATTAATATACAAAATGTAGTAATTAGTGCTTTGTTACACGACTTTTATACAACTCCATGGCGTGAATATAAAACACCTATTTTATGGAAAAAACATGGTTTTGTACATGGGAAAATAGCATCAGAAAATGCTTATCAAATTTTTCCAAATCTTATGAATGAAAAAATTAAAAATTCAATAGAAAGACATATGTTCCCACTTACTATCATTCCTCCTAAATACTTAGAAGGTTGGATTGTTAGTATGGCTGATAAATATGTATCTTTAGAAGTATTTAAAAAACCAAAAGAGTTACCAAGATATATTGGAATTAATATTTCTAAAGATGTATTAACATCAAAATTTAGAAAGGCCTACCAGCTAACTGAAAATTTTGTTTCACATATGTATTAAAATAATGAGGTAGTTTATGAAAAGTGACAAACTGTTTAATGCAACAAATTCTTTAATTATTGGAACTAGTTTATTTATGATTGGCATTTTACTAATTGTTGGTCGTGAATGGTTATATATTAATGTCGTTAATATTTTTTTAATAGCAATTCTTTTTTTATCACTTAAGAAGTTTTTTAACTATTTTATTGGTAAGAAAAAAGATAAACAAATTAATCTTACTACTAGTGTTTTAAACTTATTATTCTGTTTTATTTGTTCTTTATTTAGAAATATTCCTATCTCAATTTTACCAATTATTTTTGGTATTTACTTATTAATAAATGCAATTATTAAATTAATAAATGCTTCTATTCTTTGGAAGAATAAAGCAAATGGTAGATTAGTAGAAACGATAACTTTTCTTATCTATTTTACTGTTTCTATTTCAATTATCTTTGCACCTATTAAAAACTTAAGTATAGTGCTTCTTATTATTGGTATTTATATTTTACTTTTAGGAGTTAACTATATTATTGATTTTATTTCTTTTATTATTCCAAGAAAAGTAAAGAAAAAAATAAAAAGAAATATTCGTATTAGTTTACCAGCTATTATTGAAGCTATTATTCCTTTTACAGTGTTAAGTGAAATTAATTATTTATTAGATAAAGAAAATTATGATTTAAATTTCCCTTTTGAAGAAAAGAGTGTAGATGTTTTACCTGATTTAGAAATTTTTGTTCATACATCTAATCGTGGTTTTAATAGAATGGGGCATGTTGATTTATACTATAATGGACAAGTTATTTCTTATGGAAATTATGATGATTACTCTATGCGCTTTTTTAATATGATAGGGGATGGCGTTTTATTTACAACCGATAAAGACAAATATATTCCTTTTTGTATTGAACATAGTAAAAAGACTTTGTTTGTGTTTGGATTAAAATTAACTGATAGACAAAAGAAAAATGTAGATAAAGCAATTAATAATATTTTTGATAATTCTTATACTTGGGTTTCACCATATGAGGAAGCTAAATTAAAAAATAAAAGAGTAAAAAAAGATGATTATTCTGATTATGCTAGCAGATTATATCAAGTAACCAAAGCTAAATTTTATAAAGTAAAAAGTGGTAAATTTAAGAATTATTTTGTGCTTGGTAGTAACTGTTGTCGCCTAGCAGATAATATTGTTGGTAAAAGTGGAATTGATTTACTTAAAATGAATGGTGTAATCACACCTGGTACTTATTATGAATATCTAAATCGTGAGTTTCAAAAGAAAAATAGTATGGTGATTAGTAGAAAAATATATAATCAAAAGAATGTAGATAAGAAAAAAATTCAAGAAATTTTTAAGGGATTTTCTAAATAAAAAAATATACTAGAAACATTTTAAAAATATGTATAATATATTTGTTGATAAGTTCAATTAGAAATATCACTCTGATCAAAGATAACAATGTTAATTTTTTAATACATGCTTTTTTAAGGAAGGAAATACAAATGGAAAATTTAGAAATTGAAAGAAAATATTTGGTTAATACAGAAAATATATTTTTAGAAAGATATCCTCATAAGAAAATTACACAAGGATATATTTATGATGAAAAATTTACTGAAATAAGAATAAGAAAAGTAGAAAATGAAAGTGATATAAAATATTTTTACACTGTAAAAATAAGTGGTAATCATGCAATTCAAAGAAATGAAATAGAATTTGAAATAACAGAAGAACAGTTTAATTCTTTATTACCGAAAATATTAGATAATACTCATTTTATTGAGAAAGATAGATACTTGATTCCAATTGAAAATGACTTAATTGCTGAATTAGATATATATTCTAATCAATTGGAAGGTTTATCTACGGTTGAAGTTGAATTTCCAAACTTAGAAGTTGCAACTAATTTTCAAGCTCCTGAATGGTTTGGAATAGATATTACAAGTGACAAATCTTATAAAAATAAAAATTTAGCTAAAATAGGTTTTCAAAAGCAATATAGAAAAGATTTTTCTAATTAGAATTAATGAGTGAACTTTATAAATATTTTAACATAATAAAACTCGAACTTTTCAGAAATTTATAAAGTCCGAGTTAACTATCAATCTGGTGCCGAATGACATAGTCGAAATGTCCTCTGACCCTTACCAAGGGCCTGTTTTACCGCTAAACTAAATCGGCAATTACTTCTATAGTTTAATATATATTTTTTTAATATGCAATAGTTTTAGCTAAAATTTTAAATCTAGGGGGCAAACCGAATAAAAGCCTTTTTTACTTTCTCATATAATACAGTAAAGAAGGTGATTATATGTTAAATTGGACTTTACTACAGAACTTATTAATTATTGCTACTGCTTGTAGTAGCATTACTGTTATTTTTATTCAAAAAACTAAAAAATTCTGTAAAAGTAGTTATTGTATTACTACCTATGGATTGTTTGTTAATTTAATACTAGGCTTCTTTTTCTCACAGACATTCAGTGATATTGACTATGCAAAAAGTGTTTGGGTAGGATTATTTAGCTTTTTAGGAGCAGATACCATTTATAAAAATTTAGAGGGTAAAATAGCTTCTTATAAAGAATTAACGATTCATAAAAAGAAGAAAAATGTAATAGAAAAAGAAGTAGAAATTATTTAGGATATCTTTTAGAAACATGATTAAAAATTCTTTCTTTTCCTAAAAATTATGATATAATGTTACTAGAATAGAGGGATTGAAATGAATGAAAATAAAAAATTAACCGTTATGAATTGGCTTTTATCTATTTTAGGTATTATCGTTTTAAGCTTGATTATTATTTTACCACCAGTTTTTCGTAAAATGTTACCAAAACAAGAAGTTGTAGTACCACCTAAAGAAGAAGTTATTATTGGTACTACCATTTGTAGTAATCCTAAAGTAGATAGTACAGAATATACTGATGATGTTATTCTTAATTTTACTTATCAAAATCAAAAACTAGAAAGCTACACTCGTGGTATTAAGCGTACTTATTTAGATCCACTTGTTTATCAAGAAGAAAAAGCTATCTATGGTAAGTATGTTACAGCTTTTAGTATTATTTCAGGATATGAATATAGTGCTACTCCAGATGATGATAGTGCTTCTGTTCAAATTCAAGAAAAATTTAATCTAAAAATATTTAAACCTACTACTATCACAATACCAAATGATGAAAATCCTACTGCTATTACGACTACATATGAATATCATACTGATATCGAGACTATTAAAAGTAATCTTATGATGGAAGGATATACTTGTGTAGATAATAAGTAATTACTAAAAATATTACTACCCATAAAAATAAAAGGTTTAAAAATAAGTAAAAAGTAATATTTGTTACTAAAAAGTTTCCTACTAGTAAAAATATAATATCAATAAGGGCTAAAATAATATGCTCTTTTTTCTTTTTACCAATTTGAAATAAAACTTCTTTTAAAAAGTAGGTTCCCATAATCAGAAAGAAGATACTATTTAAAAGATTATTAAAAGCTAAAATTACTTCAATTCTTTCTAATAAATTTAAAAAAGATATTTTTTTGTAGATAATAATATCGGGAAACTTGTAAATATTAGCAAGTTTGATTCCTAAAATAGAAATAATTAAAATTAATGTAATAAAAGTAAATAAAATAGATAATAAAGTAAAAAGATAGGGAAGGTGTTTATTTTTGTTTTCCCATTCAACTTGACTAGGAGAAATTCCTAATAGTAAAAATAAAGGAATGATACAAGATAGAAAATAATTACTAGATGTTGTTATATGACTTTGTATATTTGTTGTAAATAGTGGTTTTAAATTTGATAAATCCATATATTTTATTAAGCCAATCGCACTAATTATAAAAATTAGAAAGTAAACATAGAAAAACATTTCACTAGTTTTTCCAATGGTAGCAATTCCTTTATAAGTGATATAAGTAACTGTTAAGATTAGTGTTATCATGATAATAATACTACTTACTTCTTTTAAAATATAGTAATGAATAAAATTAGTAGTATTTGTTAGAGTATAAATAGACGCATAACCAATTATAATAATCAGTAAAACATTTATCATAATCTTAATAAAAAGAGGCATCTTCTTATTTATAATAGTGATAATACTATCTTTTTCTTTTTTTTGAAAGTTAGATACTAAATAACTAAAAGCTAGAATTAAAATTCCACCTAGTAGAATATCTAAAATAGAATCAGTTTTACTTTTTGAAGTTAAGACATTAAAGCCAACATTCATTAAAAAAGAATTTACTAGAAAAAAAGTAATAGTAGAGTATTCTAAAGAAGTAATTTTATTTTTTTTCATTTGTATCATTCCTTTCTAAATAATTTTCTTTTTCTTTTAAATCAAAATCAAAATAAAATTCTAACTTGGATAGTAAATCTTTTGTATTTTGATAATATTTATAGTTATTTTTGCGTACCATTTCTGTTAATTTTAAAATATCGTAGTTATCACTTTGAAAGGTTTTTAAAAAAGTTTCTAATTCTTTTTGTGTTTTTTCTTGATAATTAGATTTATTACTAACAGTAGTTAAAAACTTAAAATAAATTTTATTATTTTTGGTACGTATCATAGTTTGGTTTTCAATAATATTCGTATTATTTAAGTATGATTTTTGAATTCTATTTTGTAGCATATTTAGTAAAATACTTTCTTCAAGTGTTAATTCTTTGTATATTTGATAATCCCTAATTAAAGTAAATCCTTTTAATGTTAATTCTCTATTTTCTATGGTAATGGTTGGAAGATATGAATTCTTATCGATTAAAAGTTCCTTTAATAAAGTTTCAAAATCTTTTGTATTTGTAAAACCTGTTTCTTTTTGATTGGTTTTTATAAGATTGTTAATGGTTTCTGCTAAAATATTATCTTCTTTAAAGTCACTTAATGAATAGTTATCCAAATAGGCAACATCAAAATTATTTCGGTATTCATTATTTTCTAAGAAATTATTTATAATTTCAGGTAATTTTTGATTAATTGCATTTTTAGTTAGGATTAATAAGTCTAAGTGGGATAAATATAATTTTTTATCACTTTTTAAATAGATTTCTTGAAATGCTTCTTCTAGGTTACTTTTTTTACTTTCATAAGTAATAATTTTCTTTTCTATAGAATTATCTTGTTTTTTACCATCAATAGTACTAATCATTAATAGGTATTTATTATCTTGATAATCAATTCCAATGGTACTTACAATACTTAAATCGTTTAATTCAGTATAAGAGTTGCAACCTGTAAAACAGAAAATAGCTAGTATTAATATTAAAATTTTTTTCATATCATCGACCTCTAATCTTATTTTTAGTAGTTAAAAGGGGATTTCTTCTTTTTAGTTTATTTCCATTATTTATTTTTAAGATAGCGTCTTTTTGTTCTTCTTTGATGAGTGGAGCAAAAGGAGCAAGATATGGTATATCAAAACTAGTAATACTAGCAAGTTTTGCAACTAGTAAAATAAAGCCTAAAAAGATACCATAAAAACCTAAACTAGCAGCTAAAATCATAAATAATATACGATAAAAACGAATAGCAGATGTTAATTCAATAGAAGTAAAAGCAAGACCAGATATTGCACTTATTGCTACTACAATAATCATAATAGGAGAAATAATACCTGCAGTAACTGCTGCATCTCCTAATACTAATCCACCTAATATAGAAACAGCTGTACCCATAGTAGATGCCATGCGCATATCACTTTCTCTTAAAATTTCAAACGATATAGTCATAATTAATCCTTCAACTAGTGCAGGAAAGGGAACTGTTCTTCGCTGGGCTAAGAAATTTAATAATAAGTCAGTCGTTACAGAGTCATGATTATGAGTAGTAATCGCTATATAATAAGCAGGAATAAAAATAGCAATTAGAAATGCTAATATTCTAATAATACGAATAAAAGTAGTATTTACTGTTTTTTGGTAGTAATCATCTGGTGTATGGAATAAATCAATAAAAAAACATGGCGTGATTAAAACATAAGGGCTATTGTCTACAATAATTATACATTTTCCTTCTAGTAAGGCCATAGCTACTAAGTCTGGTCTTTCTGTTGTTTGAATAGTAGGAAAAAGACTATTTTTTTCTACTAAGTATTTTTTTAAATAACCACTATCTAAGATACCATCAATATCTATTCTTTTTAGTTTTTCCATAATATTTTCTAATAATTTTTTATTGATAATATTATTCATATAACAGATACCAACTTTGGTTTTTGTTTCTTTTCCTACTAGTAAATCTTCTATCCATAAGTTTTCACTTTTGATACGTTTTCTAATTAAACCTAAGTTTTTATTAAAATTTTCTGTAAAACTATCTTTTGGTCCACGAATAGATAATTCACTATCAACAGTATTAATCCCTCTATCTAATTTTGCTTTGGTTTCTAAAGCAAATACTTTTTTATCATTAATATAAATAACGGTATATCCATTAAAAATTTTAGATACGAAGTCTTGATAGTTCGTAATATCTACACGATTATGAGAAGGAATATTATTATATAAATAAGAATATAGATCTTCTTCTTGAATTAAATTTTCTTCTATAATGTAGCTAATATTTTTTAAAATTACTTTACTAATATCAACACCACTTGATAAAACTTCTGAATAAACAATATAGATTTTTCTATTATTTATTTTAATTTCTTTATAAATAATATCACTTGCATAATTAGTATCTTTTTTTAATTTTTCTAGCATTTTATACCTCCCTTTTTTATTATGGAAAAAATGAGCTAAAACATACAAATTCTTTGACTTTAGAGGTAAAATAGTTTATGATAATACTAGAATAGATGGTGATAAAATGAGAAAAAATAAAAAAGGATTTACATTAATTGAAATGTTAGCAGTAGTAATACTTTTAGCTATTTTAATGGCAATTGCAGTAGGATCTTATTATAGTTATATAAAAAAGTCTAGAGATGATTCTTTTAAGATAGCAGAAAACACGATTCAAAATGATGTAAAGAATGCTTATGCAGATTGTTTAAGTAATTCTAAAAATGAATTTTGTATTAATCATAGTGGATATGGAGAAAAAAATGATAAAATTTATTTAAAAGAATTAATTGATGCAGGATATAGTGAACAAATAAAAAATCCATATGATACGAATAGTTTCTGTGATACATCAGCATCTTATGTTACTGTAATAGGAAATAATACCGATAATAATTCTTCTTATCTTACTTGTTTAGTGTGTGGAGATAAGAAAAGTAATTCTTGTGAAAATGCTACTATTTATGTAGATACAAATGGATTAACAGCAACAATTACGATGGAAGATGAACAAGGAGTAGTAGGTTATGGAATTAATCAATCTGAAGAAAATGAACCAAGCTATATCAGTATTGGTAATTTAAAGAAAGTAGTAAAAAGTTATACTTCAGAAAAAGAAGGAGAATATTACGTTTGGGTAAAAAACACTTTAGGAAATGTTAGTAAAGCAAAATTTACTCTACATTCTGCTAAAAATGATACGATTTATTTTTTAGCAAAAGAAGCAACTTATACCGGAAATCCCATCGAAGCAAATATAGCGACAAGTGAAAGTGGTACATTAATTACTTATACTTATTATAATGGAACTAGTTGTAGTGGAAGTAAATTAGATAGTGCGCCAATAGAACCAGGTAATTATAGTGTAAAAGCAGTAAGTAGAGGTAATATTAATTATTTAAGTGCAAGTAAATGTGTGACTCATACAATATTAAGAAGTGTGCCAACTTTAGTACTAAAAGAAAAAAGTGCTACTTATACAGGAAAACCAATAAAAGCAAATAAAGTAGAAGCAACTAATCCAAATGGAAGTAGTGTAGAGCTTGCTTATACATATAGATATTATAAAGATAATAGTTGTAGTGTAGCATTTAATGAAAAAACACCAACAGAAGCACCAATAGAGGTTGGAACTTATTATGTTAAAGCAACAAGTGCTCAAACTTCGACATTAGGAAGTATGACTACAGATTGTGTAAAACATACTATAACAGAAAAGAAAGATGTCGTTACTTTAAGTAAAAAAGAAGTAGTATATAATGGAAAAGAAGTAGTAGCAAATAAAGCAACAAGTGAAAGTGGAAGCAAAATTATTTATTTCTATTATGCAAATACCAACTGTAGTGGAACGGCATTAACTACTGCACCAGTAAATGCAGGAAATTATAGTGTAAAAGCAGTAAGTAAAGGCAATCATAATTATTCAAATGGAAGTATATGTGTTACTCACACTATTACTAAAAAACAGGATACTTTAACATTAAGAGAAAAAATAGAAAGTTATACTGGAAATAAAATAGAAGCAAATCAAGCAACAAGTGAAAGTGAAAGTAAAATCAGTTACTTCTATTATGCAAATACTAACTGTAGTGGAACAGCATTAAGTGATGCACCAATAAATGCCGGAAACTATAGTGTAAAAGCAGTAAGTAGTGGCAATAATAACTATAAAAGTGGAAGTGTATGTGTAAGTCATACAATTATAAAAGGTATTCCTACTTTAATATTAGCAGAGAAAAATAGTGTTTATACAGGAAGTAAGATAGAAGCAAATGAAGTAGTAGCAAAGAATCCTAATGAAAGTAGCGTTAGTTTAAATTATACATATAAATATTATACAAATAATACTTGTACAACAGCATTTAATGCAACTACTCCAACAGAAGCACCAACGAATGTAGGAACATATTATGTAAAAGCAACAAGTAAAGCAACAGATAATTTAAATAGTACTGAAACAGAATGTATTCAACATAATATTACAAAAAAGGTAGATGTAATCACATTAGAAAATAAAAATGCAAGTTATACAGGAAGTGAGATTAGTCATAATCTTGCAACAAGTGAAAGTAAGACAGCAATTACTTATACATACTATAGTTCATCAGACTGTACAGGAGAAAAATTAACAAGTTTACCAGTAAATGTAGGATTTTATAGTATCAAAGCAGAAAGTAAAGGAAATAGTAACTATGCAAGTGGAAATAAATGTAGTAGTCATATTATAACGAAAGGAACGCCAACTATTAGTTTATTAGATAAAACAATAGAAGCAACCGGAAGTGGTATCACCATAGGAAAAGCAACAGCTACTAATCCAAATGGAAGTAATGTCGATTTAGAGTATAGTTATATTTACTATAGTGGAACAAGCTGTAGTGAAGCAGTACTTGATAATCCACCAACAACTGTAGGAGAATATAGTGCAAAAGCAGTAAGTAAAGAAACATCAAATTTAAAAAGCGGAACAAGTAACTGTAGTTTATTAAAAATAACTCCAAATACAAATAATTATTTAAAGAATTTTGGAGTTAATGGATATACAATTACACCAAGTTTTTCATCTGCAAATTCTCTATATAACTTAAAAGCAGAAATTGGAATAAAGAATGTAAGTGTAGTAGCTGAAGCAATGAGCGTATTATCAACAGTATCTGGAACAGAAAGTAAGACACTAAGTTGGGGAAATAATGATTTAATAGTTTATGTAACAAGTCAAAGTGGAAGTGTTAGAACTTATAAAATCACTTTAAATAATGTAAGACCAACAGCACCTACTTTAACAGGAGGAAGTAATAGTTGGGTAGCAACTGCACCTACCATAAAAGTATCAAGTGCAGGAACAGCGTTAAGTGGAGTAAAAGAATATGAGTATTATAAATCAACTTCATCAACTGCACCAACTGATGAGGTAACAGCAACAGGAACAACAAGTGGTAATCTTACAGTAAGTGATGAAGGTACAACTTATGTTTGGTATAGAACTGTATCTAATAATGGAAATAGAAGTACATGGAGTAGTTTCCAAGTAATAAAATTAGACACCACTAAACCAACAACTCCAACAACTGGTTCTATAGAAAATGTAAGTGGAAGTAATACAACAGGAAATATTCAAACACTTGCAGGTGGATCAACGGATTCAGGTGCTGGAAATATCACTTATAAATATATTATTTCTACATCAAATACCACCCCAAATAATACAGATAGCAGATTTTCAACAACGACAACATTCACAAGAAGCTGTGGAACAAGTTATTATGCATGGGCAATTGCAGAAGATGGTGTAGGAAATAGATCTGAAGTTAAATATTTAGGAACAACTAGTGATGGAGCAAATAGTTATGGTGCTTGGGGAAGCTGTAGTGCAAGCTGTGGCGGTGGAACTCAAACTAGAACTAACACTTGTGCTCTTGTTACAACAGGATTAAGTCAGGAATGTAATACACAAAGTTGTATACCAATTGGAAAAGAATGGACTTATGATTATACAGGTGGATCTCAATCTTTTACTGCACCTGTCTCTGGAATATATAAACTTGAGGTATGGGGTGCTCAAGGTGGCTCAAATCGAGGTACAGGAGGATATGGAGGATATTCTTATGGAAATATAACTTTAAATGAAGGAAGTAATTTATACATATATATAGGAGGAACTGGAGTGTATAGAGGCTCTGGTGGATTTAATGGTGGAGGTGCTGGTACAACGCGTGAGGGCTCAGGAGGTGGTGGCGCTACACATATTGCCACTACTAGTCGTGGGGTTTTATCTAACTATAATTCATATAGAACAGAAGTGTTAATTGTTGCCGGTGGCGGTGGTGGTGGCGGTTACGGATATGTTAATATTTATGCAAATGGTGGTGCAGGTGGTGGAACTAGTGGTTCGCGTGGATCCACCACTGGTGATTATTATGATGAACCTCAAGCTGGTGCAGGTGGCGGTGGTACACAAACTGGTGTTTCTTCATATGGACATGGAACCGCAGGTTTTGGTTTTGGTGCTTCAGTTTCTTCAGCTTCTGACGGTGGTGGCGGCGGAGGCGGCTGGTACGGTGGCAAAGCTGGATGTAACTACAATGGTGGAACTGGTGGCGGCGGTGGCTCTGGTTACATCGGTGGCGTAACTGGTGGGTCTATGCAAAACGGTGTTCGCTCAGGCAATGGCTATGCTAGAATTACCTTAGTGTCAACAAATTAATAATAATATTAAAATGATTATGTTTACGGCATAATCGTTTTATGTTTTAATAGTAATGGAAGTGGTATTATGGAAGAAAAAATAAAAGTAAATGATGAATATTTAGTTACTATTTTAAAACAAGATCATTTTGGTAGAGGAATTGCTAGAATTCATAATATGCTAGTTTTTGTAGAAAATGGTTTACCAAGTGATTTCTGTAAAATAAAAATAACTATTGTTAAGAAAAAATATGCAGTTAGTAATATTTCAGAAATGATAACTCCTTCACCATTTAGAAAAAAAACTGAATGTCCTTATTATTCTGTTTGTGGTGGCTGTCATATTATGCATGAAGATTATCAAAATCAATTACAATTTAAAGAACAGAAGGTTCATGAATTATTAACTAAATTTACTCATCTTGATTCTATTAACTTTTTTCCAATTGTTCATGGTAAACAATTTCATTATCGTAATAAAGTCATCTTTCATGGCTCTAATCATAAACTTGGCTTTTATCAAGAAAAAACTAATCAAGTTGTAGATATTTCAGAATGTCTATTAATAGATAAGGATTTAAATACTATTTATAATGATACCTTAAAGTATATAAATGATTATCCTAGTTCTAATCTTACTAAAGTTTTATTGCGTAAAACTTCATTAGGTGAAAAATTAGTTGATATAGAAGGCATTATAGAAAATAATACAGTTTTACCTTATTTAAAAGATGTAGATACTATTTATATCAATCATATTTTAGTAAAAGGTAAGGCTTTTATAACAGAAAAAATAGATGATATTTATTTTCATATTTTTCCAACCTCTTTCTTTCAAGTTAACTACGATATGATGTTAGCTTTATATAATATTGTTTCTAATTTTTATCAAGATAAACATTATCATAAAGTCTTAGATTTATACTGTGGTACTGGTACAATAGGTATGCTTATTTCTAAATATGTAGATCAGGTGATTGGCGTAGAAGTAGAATCATCTTCTATTGTTTCTGCTAATATCTGTAAAGAGTTAAATCATATTTCTAATATTTCTTTTTTAGAGGGAAAAGTAGAAGATAAAATAGATTCTTTTAAAGAAATAGACTCTATTATTGTAGATCCTCCTAGAAGTGGATTAGACAAATATTCTATTCAAACTATTTTATCTATAAGTCCTAAAACTATTATTTATATATCTTGTGATCCAGTAACACTAGCTAGAGATTTAAGTACTTTACTTTCTAATTATAAGATTTTAGAAGTTCATTCAGTTGATATGTTTCCCAATACTTATCATGTAGAAACAGTTTGTATTTTAGAAAGAAATATATAGAAATTTGAATAGTTATATTAAGTAGATAGGCTTAAAATATAAAAATATGGTATGATAGAAAAAATTATAAGTTAAAAATTTCCTTTTAGGAAAAATAGAAGTGGTGGGGTTTTATTATGAATATATTTTCTGAAATATGTAGTGGAAAGGAATATAAAGATAATTATTTCTTTCAGGAATGGCATAAAGCAATTATTAGAGATTTTGAAACTTTTAAAACAATATTATCTAGTTATCACGAATCTAGTGCAAAAAAATTATTAATAGATAATATCTGTGATATTCAAAAAAATATTATGAATTCTTTTGATAGTCAAGATGAAATTATATTAAAAAGTACATCTAATTATTTTTTATTTTCTTTCTATTGTGAGAATGATGAAATTCCAACTCATGTATTACTATCAAAGGATTATAAAAGAATTTTAATGGCATATGAAGTAATGGAATGGTTTGATGTTGATGATGATTATGACCAAGACGAAAGATATGGAATTTATGGATTTAGTATTTTTCAGATGGAAAATAATCAAGTATTTCATAGTGTTGAAGAGATAGAAGAAGGTACTGATTGGTATTATGATCAGTTTTTGCCTTATGTAGACTTAAATATAAATATAGATATGGTTGAATATGTTGAAATGAAATTTGCTGACTTATTAAAATGCGAAAGTAGTAAAGTAAAACAAATTAAGATGTAGATAGAGGTGAAGTAGTGAATACAGAAGTAAAACAAAATACTTTTAAGCGTAGTGTTTGGAAAAATTTAAAATCTACTTATCGCTATGCCAAAAAGGGAAAAAAATATTTATTTTTATTTTTATTTATTAATCTTATTCTAACAGTACTTTCTGTAATAGTACCTGTTATTATTGCTAAGAGAATGGTTCTGTTAACAAGTGGTTTATTTGAAAAACTACTTGGTATTATCATTATTATTTTCGTGATTGAAATATTTAGAAATATTGTTACATATTTATATAATCATGTTTATAATAAGTTTTATTTTGATGTTAGAAAGAATCTACAAATTGAACTTACTAGAGAAACATTAAGAATTACACAAGATGAATTAAATCATAATTCTAGTGGCGTTTTTATTGAAAGAATTAATAATGATACAGATAATTTAACAGATATTTTTACTACTTTAATTGATTATCTTATTAGTATTATTGGGAATATTGGTATTTTAATATCTGTTTTTTATATTAATATTTATCTTGGACTTGCTTATATTTTATTCATTGTTGTTATCATAATCTATAATAAATTTACTAGTAATATTAATTATAAAAACCGTAAAGAGTGGAAAAAGAATCGTGAAAAAACAGGAGGTTTTATTTCTGAAATTGTAAGAGGTGCAAAAGATGTTAAAATTTTAAATAGTGAAGAATCTTTTTTAGAAAAGGCTAGTATATATATGGAAGAAACTAATAAGATTTCTTATAAGTATCAGAAAACAAGAGCTAAATTTCGTATGTATGGTGGTAATATTAGAGATATTTGCGATTTAGGAATTAGTTTATTAATGTATTTCCTTTTAATCTCTAACAGTTTAACTATAGAATCTTCTATCATTATTATTAATTATCATCATCAGCTTACTTGGACTGCTGATTGGGTTAATCAAATTTATGAAATATTAAAGCAATTTAATTTAGCAGCTAATAGAATTTTTGGAATTTTAGAAGAAAGTGAATTTGATAAAGAAAAATTCGGTACCGTTAAACTTGATAATTTTAAAGGTAATATTGAATTTAGAAATGTATTCTTTTCTTATCAAGATAGTCTTCCTGTTTTAAAAGATTTAAGTTTTAAGATTTGTGCAAATGAAACGGTTGGATTTGTCGGATCTAGCGGAAGTGGGAAAACAACTATTTTTAATCTAATAAGTGCTTTAAATAGAAAAGATAGTGGAGAAATTTTATTTGATGGAGTTTCTATTGATAAGCTTGATAAATCATCTATTCGTGGTAATTTATCTGTGATTAGTCAAAATGCTTATATTTTTAATATGAGTATTTTAGATAATTTAAAAATAGTAAAAAGTAATGCTACTTTTGACGAAATTAAAGAAGTATGTCGTCTTGCTGTTTTAGATGATTTTATTATTTCTTTACCTAATCAATATGATACTATTGTTGGAGAAGGTGGAGTATCATTATCTGGTGGACAAAGGCAACGATTAGCAATTGCTAGAGCTCTTTTATTAAAAACAGAAATTTTACTATTTGATGAAGCAACTAGTGCTCTTGATAATGAAACTCAAACTAAAATACAAGAAGCAATCCACAATTTAAAGGGTGAATACACTATTTTGATGATTGCCCATAGACTTTCTACCGTAATTGACTGTGATAAGATTTTTGTGATAGATGATGGTAGAGTAGTATCAGTTGGAAATCATGAATATTTATTAAAAAATAGTGAAGTTTATCAAAGATTATATAAAAAAGAAACAGAAGAATAAAAATATTTAAAATATAAAAAAAATAAAATAAAGCTTTCTACTTTATTTTATCAATGAATCTATGAGTAATATTAGCGGCAATTTCTGCTGCTTTTTCTTCTTGTTCTTCTATTCCATCAGCAAAATCAGAAATAGATCTAATAATTAGAAAAGGTATATTATTTTTACTGGCAGTATGACTAATACTAGCACTTTCCATATCAACTGCAATACAACCTGTTCTTTCATAGATATCATCTCTCATCGTACTACTTGTTACAAAACAATCTCCACTAGCAATCCCACCTATTTGGTAAGAAATATGATTTTCTTTTAAAATATTTTCTGCTAATTGAAACATTTTTTCATCTACTTTAATTTTACCATTATCAGGAACACAACTTTCCATAATACGAAGTGGTGTAAAGTCATGATAAGTAGCATAACTTACTAAAACAGTATCTAATACCTTTACACTTTCTACTAAACTACCACAACAACCAGAGTTAATAATATAATCTAGTTGATAAGTATCAATTAAATATTGGGTATTAATAGCAGCATTAACTTTACCAATACCAGAAAGTGCTAAAATAATTTTTTTATCTTTATAAGTTCCCTCATAAATAGATAACTTTTCATTTTTTAATTCTAAATCAAATACTTCTTGATATTTTTTTATTTCTTTTTCCATTGCACAAATAATTCCTATTGTCATAAAAACACCTCTTTCTTATTATAACAGAAATCTTTTTCTGTTGTTGTTTTTTTTCTATAATTCATTTATAATGGTAACAGATTGAGAGGTTATTATGGAAAAGAAAAATGTTATTTTTGTTGTTAGTATTATAGTTATTATTATATTACTTTTAGTAATTAATATCTTAGTAAACAATAAGAAAGAAAAAAATTATATGAAAGATTTATTAACAGGTAAACATTATGTAGAAATGAAAGTAAAAGATTATGGAACAATCGAGTTAGAATTAGATAGTGATGTAGCTCCTATTACCGTTACTAATTTTATCAATTTAGTAAATAGTAAATTCTATGATGGATTAACTTTTCATCGTATTATTGATGGCTTTATGATTCAAGGAGGAGATCCTTTAGGAAATGGTACTGGTGGAAGTAGTAAAACTATAAAAGGTGAATTTAGTGAGAATGGTGTTAAAAATTCAATTTCTCATGTAAGAGGAGTAATTTCTATGGCAAGAAGTAGTGATTATAATTCAGCTTCTAGTCAGTTCTTTATTGTTCAAAAAGATACAACTTCTTTAGATGGACAATATGCTGCTTTTGGTAAAGTAATTAGTGGCATGGATGTTGTTGATAAGATAGCTAAAGTCAAAGTAGAAGATGATAATGGAACTGTTAGTAAAGAAAATCAACCAGTTATTGAAAGTATTCGTGTAACTCAAAAAGATGAAACAAGTAGTAACTCATAGTTTTGATGCTTACTTTAATCCTGATTCTGAAATTTTAATTCTAGGAAGTATGCCATCTGTTAAGTCTAGAGAATTAGGTTTTTATTATATGCATTCTAGAAATCGCTTTTGGACTGTTTTAAGTAAAATATATGAAGAAGAAATACCAGAAAATATTTCTTTAAAAAAAGAATTTTTAAAAAAACATAAAATTGCGTTATGGGATGTACTTCAAAGTTGTGAAATAGAAAATAGTAGTGATAGTAGTATTTCTAATGTTATAACTAATGATATAAAAGGCTTACTAGAAAAAACAAACATTCAAAAAATCTATACAACTGGAAAAAAGGCTTTCTTTTTCTATCAGAAATATATTTATCCTAAGACTATGATAGAAGCAGTTTCATTGCCATCTACTAGTCCAGCCAATGCTTGTCTTTCTACCAAAGACTTAATTTTAAAATACCAAGTAATAAGAGGTGATATCAAAAATGAAAATAATAGTAAAAGAAGAAAAAAATTTAATTGATTATTTAGTATCAAATACAGATTACACTAAAACCAAAATAAAAAGTTTATTAAAATATAAAAATATTACTGTAAATGGAAAAGTACCACTTAGCCATGATTATGTCTTAAAAAAAGGACAAGTAGTAGAAATCTCTAAAGAAAAGAAAGCTTCTAAAATCGGTAGTATCGATATTATTTATGAAGATGATAATTATTTAGTTGTTAATAAACCTAGTGGTATGCTAACAATTTCCACAGAAAAAGAAAAAAATAGAACTTTATATCATATGGTTCGTGAATATATCCATAATAAAAATAAGCATGAAAAAATATTTATTGTTCATAGATTAGATAGAGAAACAAGCGGTTTAGTATTATTCTGTAAAAATGAAGAATTAAGAGATAAAATCCAAGAAAATTGGGAAAATGTAGCTGTTAAAAGAGAATACCATGCAGTAGTTTTAGGACTTATGGAAAAGAAAAAAGATAGATTAGTTTCTTACTTAAAGGAAAATAAAATGAATCTGGTTTATGTTAGTAAAACCAATGATGGAAAAGAAGCTATTACCAACTATAAAGTAGTAAGAGAAAATAAAAATAGTTTATTAAAAATATGGATTGAAACAGGTAGAAAAAATCAAATTCGTGTGCAACTAGCTAATATCAATCACCCTATTTTAGGTGATAAAAAATATGGTAATTTAAAGGGAAAAAGATTATTACTATGTGCAAATAGATTAGATATTAGAGATCCTAAGAGTAGGAAAGTATTATCTTTTGAAATTAATGTTCCAAGAGAATATATGAGAAATTTATAAACTACTTAACAAAAATATAAAAAAATATTATAATGAAACCATAGGAGGTAGGAAAATGGAAGATATAAAAAAAGGAATGAATAAAATTTTTAATGTGTCAATTGCGACATCTGTTATTATTTTGGTATTAGGAATATTCTTATTTATTCAACCAGATACAATTATTCACATGATATCTATTGTTTTAGGAGGTATTATTTTAGTATCTGGTATTATTGCACTTATTGATTATTTTGGAAGTAAGTATAATCCTAGTTTAATTAGTGGAGTTATTACTTCTATTATTGGACTTATTTTAATTATCAATACTAAATTAGTAGCTAGTATTTTACCATTTGTGTTAGGAATTTATTTTACTATAAATGGAATTAATCGTTTACAATATTCTTTAGAACTTAAAAAAGAAAAGATGAATTATTTATCTAGTTTTATTGTTTCTATTTTAATTATTGTTTGTGGAGTTTTATTTATTATTAATCCATTTGGTGGAGCTTTAGTAATTACAAAAGTAATGGGTATTTTTATGATTGTTTATGCACTACTTGATCTTACAAATACTATCATTATTAAAAAAGAAATGCATGATGTAAAGCAAAAAATGAAAGATGCCATTATTGAAGTTGATATCGATGAATAAGATTAATGATGAAAAAATAAAAAGAGTAAAGCAAAGAAAAATTTTAAAGGTATTTATTATTTTCTTTGGTTTAGCTACTCTTGTTTTAGCAATTCATTCTTTAGTTACTGGATTTACCCCGATATTAGCTATTATTTCTTTTTTAATAGAAGCTCTATTATCGAGGTATCGTAATAAGTTAGATCCTAAATTGGTAACTTCTGATTTGAAAAATCTGGAATAAAGCTTTCACTTGCTGTATTGCCTTCTTGAATGAAGGCTTTTTTGATGCCTAAATCTAGGGCATAGTTAATGACTTCATCATAGTCATCATCTAGAATTTTTTGATTTAATTCTTGATACTTAGTAAAATGTTTTACTGGTGTATATTGGTTCATAATACTAATATAGATATCATCGTGATAATTATTATATAAATATTCTAATATATTTTTAGTATCTTCTTTTAATCCAGGCATCATTAAATGTCTTACAATAACGCCTTTTTTCATAATACCATTTTCTTGAAAAGTAGGTAATCCAACTTGTTTTACCATTTCTTTAATGGCAGTAGTAGCAATATTAAAATAATTAGGGGCATGAGAATATTTAATTGCATAAGTATCATCATAATATTTTAAATCTGGTAAATAAATATCTACAATACCATCAAGCATTTTAATTGTTTCTACATTTTCATAACTACTAGTATTATAAACAATAGGAAGAGTTAAACCTTTTTCTTTTGCAAGTTTAATTCCTTCTATAATTAGTGGAACAAAGTGGGTAGGGGTTACTAGATTAATGTTATTAGCACCTTGTTTTTGAAGATTTAAACAAATTTTAGCAAATTCTTCAGTGGTTACTTCTTTTCCAATTAGGGTAGTACTAATTTCATGATTTTGACAAAAAATACATTTTAGGTTACAGCCAGTAAAGAAAATAGTGCCACTACCAGTATCACCTGATATACATGGTTCTTCCCACATGTGAAGACTTGCTCTAGCAATTACTAGTTTATCTTTCATACCACAAACACCTGTCGTAAGACTTCTATCTACAAAGCAGTTTCTAGGACATAAATTACAGTTTTTTAAAATATCTTTCATACACATCACAACAGCTATTATAACAGAAATTTTTGATATACCGTCATAAAAATAAATTTCTTGCATATTTTATAGTAATATGATACCATTTAGTTGTGGTTATCATATAGCCACTGGACTATTTCTTTCAAATTTTTTCTTTCTTAATTAGAAATATAAAAAATAGAAAAAACAGATCCAAGTTTTTAATTAAGGAGGTAAGAAAAATGACAGAATACAAAGACAAAACAATCAAATGTGTAGATTGTGGAACTGAATTTGTTTTCACTGCTAGAGACCAAGAATTCTATCAAGAAAAAGGTTTTACAAATGAACCAAAAAGATGCAAAGCTTGTCGTGATAAGAGAAAAGCAGAAAAAAATAATTTCAAAAAAGAATCAAATAACTAATTATTGATATAAGTAGAGAGAGGTCTCTACTTTTTAATATAATAGAAAAATTAGTTTATTTAAATTAAAAAAATGCTAGTGATTTTACTCACCAGCATTTTCATACAACTGTTATTATTGATTGATTTCCTTAGATAATTTTTCTAAAGTATCAGCGTCAAGTCCAGTTAATTCAGAAACAGTAGAAATGTCCATCTTTTTTGCTAACATATTTTTAGCTATTTCTAATTTTTCTTGCTCAATTCCCTGAGAAATTCCTTGAGAAATTCCTTCATCATAAGCCATCTTCTTCTCAGTATTCTGGATTAATCTTTGATCTTCTTCATAAGTCATAAAACTTCTGAATGTTTCTTGATTATTTAAATCTGTTACTTTATCTTCATATGCTTCCACAAAATCATCCCCATTCGACATTTCATCAAGGTCATTTTTCTCTAAATCTAACATAATTAAATGTTTATATTTATTAACCTTGTCTACATCTGAATTGTACCAATAATTAGTGATTTTGTCCATATTGTATTCGAGAATTTCAAAGTTATCAATATACTTTTTATTCTTATCATTCATGACATAATAATAAGTTACATCATCGATATCTTTACTTAATCCATAAGTGAAATCAATATGTATGAATTTAGTAGCAAAATCATATGTATCACCACGAACTGATTTCCTAGAATAAATATTCGTAAAATAGATAAAGTTTCTAGTATGTAGATAATTTTTATAATTACAGTTTAATTCAATATGTAAATATTCATTATCTACTTTCACAAGTACATCAACTGTTTTAGATTTATCATCTGTACTAACTACAGGTAATTCACTTCTTAAGAATTCAATAGATTCTATTTTTTGTTTTAATATTCTTTCTAGTAACTCTTTTAAAAGTGTAGGATCATCTTCATTACAGAAAATAGTTTTAAATACACGATCATATTTAGCAGTATAGAATTTCTTTTCTTCTTCTTTTTCTTTAGTCATTTTTTCACCTCCTCGGTCACATAATAGCAAATAAAAAGTAGCCTGTAAAATGACCAATTTTAAGAATTTAATACAAATTAAAAGTCAATTTTAAGTTTTCCCTTAGAGAATTTTTAAAATTGACTTTAAAACTAATCTAGATAAACTTAAACATACAAATTATAGATTTTTTTCAGTTTTATGGAAATGTATAAAGAGTACAAAAAACTAAAATTACTACTTGTTTACAAATGATAATTATTATATAATTGAAATGTAATAAAAAATAGGTTACTAAGTATGTTAATTAAGGACTATAAGTATTAGCTTGTTGTCCTTTTATTATATGGCTATTTTGAATATTTCACATTTCAAAAAAGTATAAAAATATCTTTTATTTAATTTTTGAAATACCTTTATTTTACTAGTTAAAACTCCTATTTCTATGTTTTTTAAGTAACATACTTAGAAACCAGAATAGGAGTGGTAAAAGATGAAGAATAAAAAGAAACAAATAATTATTACACTAGTAGCTATTATTAGTTTAATCGTAATCACAGTAGGAGTAACTTATGCGTTCTTTAATTATGCAAAAGAAGGTACAACAGATAATACGATACAAACAGGATCTATTACATTTTTGTATACTGAAGTAAGTGGAGTAGGAAAAGGAATTTCTTTAACAGAAGCTTACCCAGTAGCAGATAGTATAGGTAAAGTTCAAGTAGGAGAAGGAAAAGTATTTGATTTTAAAGTAACATCAAATATTTCAATGAACTCTA
>ERZ791884.924-NODE-924-length-24587-cov-16.099136_pt1 | contig 24587 bp, 32 predicted proteins | sample MGYA00509941_ERZ791884 | MGnify/ENA primary metagenome ERZ791884 (study PRJEB30046, sample SAMN00792095) | human gut metagenome | study: EMG produced TPA metagenomics assembly of the A metagenome-wide association study of gut microbiota in type 2... | reverse complement strand
AGCCGCTCGTACACGCCGCAGGGGTTGCCGAACGCGACGGGCGCACAGCTTACCGCGGGGTGCAGTGCCGCCGCAGTCTCCTGCCAGCGCTGCGCAAAATCAGCGGGGGCCTGTGCCTGCCCGGTGTAGCTGCGCAAAAATGCCTTTTGCTCGGTGATGGTCATAGCACAGCCTCCTTGCTGGTGAAAAAGTCCAGCAGCATATCGTCAAATTCCGGGATCTCCTCATGCCCGTACCCGGGGAAGAGATACCGCTTCTTGGCGCAGCGCAGATTGTTGTACACGGCGCACTGGGTCTGCGGCGGGCAGATAACGTCATCCAATCCCGTGCCGAACAGCACCGGGCAGTGGATCATCGGCGCAAAGTTTTTGCTGTCAATGTAGCCCAGCTGGCGGAACCACCGGTCCTGCTGGTGCTCGTCGGCGTCAAACCATCGGGCGTAGTAGCGCAGACCCTCATAGGCGATCTCGTCCGCGCCAAGGTCCCACACGAGCTTGAAATCGCTCAAAAACGGGTAGAGGATGGCCGCGCGGTCAATAAGCTCCGGGTTCAGCGCCGCACAGGCCAGACCCAGCCCGCCGCCCTGCGAACCGCCGTTGACAAAGACACGGCTCGTGTCGATGCCGTCCAGCTCCCGCACCAGGCGGCAGAGGATGCGGATGTTCTGGTGCAGCCGCACATAGTACATCCGCTCCGGCGGGCCGTCCAGCCCGGCAATGATATGCCCGGACACGGTGGTGCCCAAAAAGCCGCCGACATCCTCACTGTAGCCGGCCTGACCGGGGCAGTCCATGGCAATCAGCGCCATGCCCATGCCCGCGAACGACGCCTGCTCGGCAAAGCTGCGGGATGCGCCGGGGTAGCCGTGAAACTGCAGAACCAGCGGCATCGGCTCGCTCCGGCGCGGGCGTAAAAACTTTGCGTAAAGGCGTGCGCCCTCCATGCCGGTGAACCACAGGTCCAGAAACTCGCAGCTGTCCCAGCTCGGGACCTCCTGCGCCTGGGTGACGGTGTAGTGCAGCGGCACCGCGTCAGCCTCGGCCATCCGCGCCTGCCAGAAGCTCTCAAAATCGTCGGGGCGCGGGGTGGCACCGTAGTAACCGCCCAGGGCCTCGATTTCGGCTGCTGTCATAAAAATCACATCCCTTTATATAAATGTAAACGGAAAGCATTATTTGCTATTATAGCACAGAAAGCACTGCCTGACTATAGTTTTAAAAAGAAGCAAATTTCACAATTTCTTGATGATTTACGGTGAAAAACACGCTATAATACTGCCTAGAGAAAGGGGATTGCAACTATGAATCGCAATTATTCTGATATTTCGTATGCGGAAAGCCCCTTTGGTACGCTTTCCGAGTTTATGTCCAAGACCTTCGGCTGGATGTTTGCCGGTCTGCTGGTCACGTTCCTGGTCGGCATCGGCGCAGTGACGACGGGGTTGATCTACCCGCTCATCACCTCGGGCCTGTTCATCCTGACCTCCATCGCAGAGCTGGTGCTGGTGTTCGTGCTGTCGGCCCGGGTGCAGACGCTGCAGCCGTCCACGGCCACGGGCATCTTCTTCGCCTACGCGGTGCTCAACGGCCTGAATCTGAGCTCCATCTTCCTCGCGTATGACTTCGGCAGCCTGATTCTGGCGTTCCTCGTCGGTGCGGTCTACTTCGGCGTTATGGCGGTGTACGGCAACGTCACCAACCGTGACCTGACCGGCTGGGGCCCCAAGCTCATGGGCGGTCTGGTTGCCCTGATCGTCTGCGGCCTGGTGGGCGGGCTGTTCAGCCTGTTCGGCTTTGGCTTCGGCATCATGGACCTTGTGCTCTGCGCCGTCGGTCTGCTGATCTTCATGGGCCTGACCGCCTATGACACCCAGATGCTGAAATACTACTACTCCTACTTCGGCGGCGACGCGGCCATGCTGCACAAGTCCTCCATCATCGGTGCGCTGAACCTCTACCTTGATTTCATCAACATCTTCCTGTATATCCTGCGTATGCTGGGCCGCAGAAGCAACGATTAAAAAATCCTAAAATAATTTCAAAAAAACGCTTGACATTTGAAAAACGGTTTGCTATAATAAATGGCGTCGTCAGGAGCGCACGAAATACAAACGCTTCAAAGCGACGCCAGCTATGGGGGATTAGCTCAGCTGGGAGAGCGCTTGCATGGCATGCAAGAGGTCACCGGTTCGATCCCGGTATTCTCCACCACAAAGACCTGTCAGAGAAATCTGACAGGTCTTTTCTTTTAATTTAAACATGCGGAAAAATCAAAACCCATCGATCAGCCGCTCGGCAATGGGAGAGATGAACAGCACAAAAAACAGTACGCCAAGCCCCGTGATAAGGCTGGCTGCGTCGCCGCCGATGTACCACCCCAGCGGGAAGGTGAGCAGCAGAAGCCCGGGCACGGCAAAGCAGTTCAGCAAAAACGCGGCAAACTCCCCGCGGCTGAACATCCACCAGACCTCAATGGGCTTATAGGGGCTGCGCTCCGGCGGCGGATGGTGCCAGCGGCGGCGGTCCACGCCGACAAGGCGCAGATGCTGCGTGTACAGCTGGACAAGGCCGCACACAAAGACCCCGATGAAATAAATGCTGATCCAAATGACCATCCCGGCACCCCCGTTGCTCCCGTTGGAAACACTTCACAGTATCGTCTCTGCCTGTATCATAGCACGTTAAAAACACACCTGCAACGATAAATTTGCTGCCGTCAAGATGCTACGTAACATTTTGTAGAGATGCACAAGGTTGAAATTGTGAAGTTGTGCAAGGTGTGGGGAAAATGGAGAAAAAAGGCACGCCGAACAGCCCGACAGTACAGGCACTTTGAAAAATGGGTGTCTGTGCTGTCAGGCTATTACGGCTCCATGGGTTCTTGTTTTTAGGTTTGTTTTTCTGTCGGTGAGCATCTTTTGGGTCGCTCTGCGCTCTGGCGCAGGGCGACTTTTTTGTTTGGTTGCTCTCCGCCAGAAAAACGGAATAAGGAGCCTGCGGCGCTTGTGCCGCTCAAACGCCGACCCTTTATAAATTGTGGGTCGGCTATCAAAGGATGCACAGTGCCCGCGTTCGCGGGCCGCGTGTCTAAGGTGTCTTTTTATTCCTCTACGCTTTTTCTGTGCTGCTTAAACCACGAGATTAAAAAAGGAATACACTTTCTCTGGATTGTAAAGATTCAGCTTTTGCAATTCATCCCGGAACAGGTCGCCGCTGCTCTTGCCGTCGAACATTTCTCTAGGGTAACCATTGATGAAGTGCTGGGCTAGTGTGGCGTCATGCTGTGTTTTCTTTTTCATGCTTTCCCCTTTGGGGAAATGTCTGCGCAGGAGTTTATTATTATTCTCGTTACTGCCGCGTTCATGCGGTGCTTGCGGATGGCAGTAGAACACCGGGACACCGAGATTATCAAAACCGTCTTGGTCGGCAAATTCGCAGCCGTTGTCGCTGGAAATAGTAAGAAACAGTTTATTGAAGTCTCTGCCGAGTTTTCGCTTCAAACACTGCATGGCTTTGGTGGTGCTGGCAGCCGTCTTATCGAGTACTTTCATCACAATTTCCTGTCGGGTCATTCGTTCCGTGATGACAAGGCAGGATTCTTTTTTACCTTTACTACTGCCGATTATACTGTCAATTTCCCAATGACCGAACGCATCTCGAAGGTTTATATTTTTCGGACGCTGTTCAATACTGCGGTGCAGGATGTTTCGTGCACGGATAGGCTGTTCGTCTGCCTGTACGGTATTTTTCCGCTTTTTGGGGTGTCCGACAGGCAGGTGTTTATAACTCACGTTGGGGATAAGGCCCTCTGCTATGTAGCGGTAAAGTGTTTGCTTGGAAACTGTCAGGCCGTAGATGTCGCCAACCAACTGAATAGCAGCATAGGGACTGTATTTCATTTTAATACAGGACGCAACGGCAGCGGCATACGCATGGTTATTGCCGAGCTTCAATCCTTTACTATGGGCTGTTTTCTGGTAGTCTGCGTATTTCTGGGCAGCATAAGCGTCGTATACTTTTGTCGTGAGCCAGGTTGCACCATCCAAGTGGTCAACCTGGCCTTTTTTTATTTCTTTGGTAACGGCAGAACGGCAGCAGCCTAAGAAGTCTGCTATGTACTGGTGAGTATGTCCGGCCTTACGCAGTGTCTCGATTTTTGCACGTTCGTCTTTGGTGAAGTGTTTTCCTTTTGGTCGTGGTTCAGTTGTCATTTCTATGTACTTCCTTCCGTCAGCTTCATGGACATTATGGCTTGTCCGTCGCAGAAGTAAAGGTCGGGTAGTATTTTCTCCGCTCCGCAAATCTCCACCCCTCCGGGGTAGTATTTGCTGCACGGAGAAAATCTCCACCCTCTCTTGACTTCTGTTCCTGCCAAGCGTGCCCCAAATATAAGCTGACGGAAAGGCAGAGTAAGCGTTCCCTTTGGTGGGACTGCTCGTGGGGGCCCAACAATCCGTACTGGGCCCCCGTCGCAGCCCCAGCGGGGGGCCTGTAAACGGGCCCGCACATAAGGGAAGGTTCCTAAAGTGTGGCTCTTTCCATTATTTCTACACCTTGAATCAAGGATGATCGGAAACGCATTAGTTTCATATAGGGTACGTCTGGGGGGCCATATATGCAAGCCCCCCAGACTGCAAGTGCTGCGTTTCCAATCCCCGCGCTTTTATAAATTGGGCGCGGCGCTCTCCGAGCGTCCTTGATTTCAAGGTGTTTCTTAGGCTCAAAGAGCCACACAAGGCTCTAAACAGAATTGGAGGTATTTCAAATGACAGCAACGTACAAGATGGCAACGAAACAGCAGCAGGTCGCAAAGGACATTGTCCGAGCAGCAAAGGAACTGAACTTGACACTCTGGTTCAGATGCAACAAGCAGCTGCATCAAGTTGAGTTTCAGCTTGAAACAGATGTTTACGGCATCAATCAGATGAACGCGCTCTTGAAGGCTTACAGGTCGGCAAGGGCAAACGGCTAAGGTTCACAGCCCCCGAAAGGGGGCTTTTTTAATTTACAGCTGCGCTAACAGGCTATACGGGCATTTGGAGGTAATCAATATGACCGTTCGTTACAATGTTTCCGTTCGTAGTTTCTCGTTCTGGGGCGACGCAATCAACACGCGCTGTGTTCTTTCTGATGAGCAGTGCGACATGGTTGAAATGGTACTTCGCAACGAGTACGGCGACGCGATAAGTGCTTGTACGCTGAACGACATCTTCGAGTATGACCGTGACTACATCGCAAACATCGTTGGTTATGCGTCTTTCAGAGACTTACTTGAATCTGATGATGAGTAAGCAGTTGCCCCCGAAAGGGGGCTTTTTCTTTTACGTTTCTGGGGTACGTGGGGTACGGACAGATAGGTTCGATTGCCCAAGGGAAACACCCTAAAGCCCTTATCCCTTTTCTTCTTTTTCTTTTTTGTTTTTGGAGGTTTTGAAAATGACTGCTAAAGAGTATTGCACTTCTCACGACGCTATCGCTTATTACAGCGGGTTGTCTGGTTTGGAGATTCACGGTATTGAGTACGGTGTTGACGATTATGTCTACTGTGCTTCTGGTGCTTGGGTAGGCAAGTATAGTTACCATCGTGTGAAGGTTCTGTACTCTGCTAAGGGGGATGCTTATATCCGTATTCACGGTTACAGGATTCCGTTATCTGATTTCATCCGTATTTGATTTTGGTTCGTTGCCCCCGAAAGGGGGCTTTATTTATTTTACACTATATTTTGGAGGTATTTGAAATGAAAATTCGTACTACTAAAAAGGCTATTCGCGTTGCTTACTCGAACATCATCTGCTTGAGCTACTGCTCCTTGCGTGCGCTTGATTATCTGGATGCAGATTATTACGGTACGCGCTGCGAGGGATGGGCATTTGATGCCTATATCATTTCCAACGATACAGTTATCGTTACAGGGTATGCACCGTTCGGCAATGTCAAGCCGACATACACGGTCATTGAAAACTATAACAAGAAACTTGTACCGATTGTCGATAAGTACAGAGAGACAGTCAATTATGAACGGTTCATCAGCGAGGTTCAAGAACTTGTAAAAGAGTTCGCTGTTGAAGTTACTGATAGAGTTTGCCCGTTCTAAGTAGATTCTAAATTTAAAAGCTGTGCTAACAGGCTATACGGGCTTATGGAGGTATTTGAAATGAAAAAGTTTCATGTTTATAACGTTTATCTGGATGATGGAAAAAGCGTTTTCAAAGAAGTGATTCCTGCGCCGAGCAAAAAAGAAGCTATTGATTATTGTGAGGGAAATGGTTATACAGTTGCAGTGCATGACTGCGATTTGCAAGATATAGATTTACAGTATCTTGCAGATACACTTGAAAGAAATGGTTGGGGCAAGCAGGAAATAGCAGTCATTACCCGTTGTTTGGACTTCTGCGGATTGCGTAGAGATTAAAATTTGAAGCTGTGCTAACAGGCTATACGGGCTTATGGAGGTATTGAAAAATGGATTTATACGAAGTTGAAGTTTGGAACAAGGTAGACAAGTTTTGGGACAAATATCTCGTCAGAGCATGGAGCGTTACAGACGCAAAAACCATGACCAGATGGCGTTTGAATGAGGAAACGGACGAAGGAGCGGACGCATACAACATAGTAACTGTAAATAGAGTTTCAGAAGATTAACTAAAAAGCACCCTGTATCTGGCAGCAATGCCGGGTACAGGGTGCTTTTTTTGTGAACCCCACGGAGGGGGAAGTGTGCGGCAAGGCGCGCGCCGGGGCGGGGGCAAAGCCCCCGTGCCCCTTGCGCGCGCTTGCCGCCTTGTCACGGTCTGGTTATGCAGTACACGTAAGCTACTGCCACCAGCATGAACAGAACAAGACGATACAAAAATCCTTGCGAAACCAATACATCCATACTATCTATTTACCTTTTCTCTCATAATCTTTTTGGCTTTTCTACTGGGAGTAACAGCATCCATGCCAACGGGAGCAGGTGCAGCCTGATTAGCAAGAATTTCTGCTTCGGTGAGCATATCATTCTCATTAAAGGATTTTTGCAGATTATCCACAACCTGCAAAGTATCGTAAGCATTATAATCTGCATCGGTGACAAACCAACACGTTCTACGCAGCGGACGAACAAGAGAAGGGTCTTGCGCGTTTTCCAACTGAAAACCGTCGTAATAGGAATTGAACTGAAAACGCCAGACCTTCTTGCACTGAACAACGTTCATCGTAACATCACGCAGCATTTTATCTACATGCTGAAACCGTTGAGCACTACCGTAAAAACTAATGTGATAATGCCGACAGCACATGAGAGTATTAAGGAAATAAGCATTGATATTATCCTTGAAAGAACGGCTATTCATCTGCACACTCAATTCATCCATGCAGACGATAGTGATAGTCAAAGTGTCGTGTTCATCGTCGTAAATTTCATTGGCTTTACTAATTGCGCAAACCTGCGCAAGGCCAGTGAGCCGTTCATACGGAACACACAAATCAACATTAGAGAGAATCAAGATACGCTGTGTTACAAATTTCTGCCGACGATTGCACCAGACTGTAAGACCGTCATACCGCTTATATTCCCGGCAGACAACCTGCTTGACGAGTGACAGAGTTTTACCATTTCCGAAATAACCGCAGAAAATGTCCAGATTGCCAGTCTTGCGCAAATTGCCCTGCTTATATCTGATATAGTTATAGCCATCCTTGACACCATAGTAAATACAGTGAAAGGGATGCGTCAGAGCACAGCGAACGCCGGGAAATAGCCAAAGCAGAAAGCAAGCGGCAGCGACAAGAATGTAAATCAACGAAACCACCGCCCAGCGTTAATACATTCCGAGATAAGGCGAAAACAGGCAAGAACGATGCCCAGAGCAACCAGCACACCGAACATCCAAGGGATAAGCTCAGCGAAGGTCTGCGGAGCGCCAGAAATGCCAAAGAACGCCAGCAAATCAGCAAAATATGTCTGCATGGTTAGAACCTCCTAAAAATTGAAAGACCACAGGCTGCGAGGATGATAACAAAGGTCAAAAGCGCGTATCCTTCCAAAGGGGTATACTCATTGAAAGGCTTATCCCAGATATTAGGTTCTTCTGCACTTTCGGGAGTGGACATTACAACAGCTTCTTGCAGGCTCACAAGCTGCCCGGAAATCGTAGAAAGCTGTGAGGTATAGTCTTGCCCTCCTGCATCTTCTGCGCTTGATTCTGCCCCTTCTACGGCGGGTACGAGGGCTTCTGCAAGCGCATCAATGGATTCTTGCAATTTATCCATCCGCTCATACAGTTGCGGGTCGTATGTTTGTACACCCTGCACCTGTACAACTTTTCCTTCTTCGGGAGGAACAACTACTTCGTCCGATGATGCAGCGGAACCGTCTTGCGCCGGATCCGCTGCATCATCTGCATAAGCCGAGAAAGAGCAGAACATACACAGGCAGAGAGCAACGAGGAAGTAAGGGAGTTTATTCATAGTATCACCCCAAAATAATGTGGAACAGACACCAGACAAAAGCGCCGGCAATGAGCGTCCACCAGAAAATGTTATAAAAGCTAAATGTATAGCCTAAAACGTTCATTTCCGTTTGAAAGGCTTCCATTGCTTTATTGAGAACAAAATAGAAAGACTCCATATAAATCACCTCACGAAGTCAGAGCGCGGATAACGCCAAGCGTTACAAAACCGACAATGGTAATTGTCAGATAAAAAAGAAATACCGGGTCATGCCAGAGGACTTCGCCCAAAGAATCAGCAAAGAACAGGCCATAGCGGTTTATACCGTTAATGGTTTTATCCCACATTTCTTTAGCATAGTCGATACCTTCACCAAGGCCGCCGCCATATTTGTCTACGCTGTCTTTCATATCGCCGCCGAACGCTAAAACATCATCCCTGCCGATGCCGCTTGCGGTTTCAGATGTGGCAATATCGTCACGGCCTACGCCCGAACCAGAGCCAGCAGAACCGCCGCCAGCAATAAAACCAGAATCGTCGGCAAAAGCGACCTGCGCCGCCATACACGCAGCAGACACCGCAAGCAATAACGCCAGAAAAAATTTTTTCATATCATCACCCCCTGATGAAGCGGATAATGCGGATAACGAAAACAAGGACAACTCCAGCGCCAAGAGCAGCTACCGCAGGGCCGGGAAGGAAAGGCAGTAGCAAGCCAACTCGTTCCACAATCCAGATAAGGAAACCGAGGATATTAGCAATGATTTTGAAAATTGCTTTGAGGATGGATTTGACAATGTCTTTGAGCAAATCCCAAATCCAACCGAACAGACCTTCACCGTCACCGCCGCTGATGTTAGAATCACCGCCCGGAGCGGGAACAGTGCCGCCGCCCGGTGTGGGTACAGGTGTCGGGTCTGTACCGGGGTCAGGTGCAGGACTAGGCGAGGGCGGGTCAGTCGGTGCAGGTGTAGGAGTTACAACATCTTTCGCATCATAGCCCAGAAGGTTAAAGTGACTAAGGGAACACATAGAACTTGCGTAGTTCGACATATTCAAGCGGTAGTATTTGTACGCCTTGCGCAGGGTAAGGGGATACTTGTGTTCTTTCAAATCCGAAAGATTTTGACCGTTTTGCGTGTCCAAATCATCCCATGTTTTGCCATCGTCAGAGCCTTGCAGTGTCCACTCTTTAGCATAACGGTTAGTGAATTTAGAAATCCGCATGATATAGCCGTCAATGTAATAATTTTCGGGGTCGGGAATTTCAATTTGCAGGTGAGAGGGACTTACATTTGTTTCCCAAAAATTGGCGGTTGAACGGTCAAAAGCATAGAAGAAATCGAACACATCACTATACTTTGAAGAACCAGAAGCAATCCATGTGCCGTGTTCATCGGCAAAGGTGTTGCTGTTCATCTTCGGGATAATTAAGTTTTGTGTTTCGGGTGTAACAGGTTCGGTATCTAAAGCTCCGCCCGGCTCATACTCTGTAATTTTGTCGTTTTTCAGTTTTAAGGTTACATCTTTAGCAGTGTTGAAGTCGCTACCATCTGCCTTGCAAAACTCGAAAATGTACTCGCCTGTTGCGTTAAACAGGAAGTTGTTTATGGTGCTGTGCCAGTTGGAACTATTCACGCCGGTTAGGGTTTGGCTTGCTTCATCCCACTGCCAAACGCGCCAATATACACCATCCGGCACAGATACGGTATACTGTCCATTGGCTATAAATATCTGTGTAGTAGAAATATACTTTTTGTTGTCTACCCACGGTAATTTTGTTTCGGTGTTTACTTCGGTTTTCTTCAAAGCATAGTAGGCATCATAGCGGCGATTGTTCAGAATGTAGTAATGAAGCGTCCAGTCTGCCGCGTCGGTGTCTGACGGATGGCGACCAACGCCACCGCCGCGAGTTGCACCGCCGCCCGGTGTCCATGTAGGGGCGGGAGCGGGAGAGGGTGACGGCGTAGGCGTCGGAGTGGGCTTTTGCAAATCTTCCAACTTTTTGTTAATGTCAGCAAAGCCAGAAACCAATTTATCACGAATTTCTTCGAGAACTGCAATGATTCCTGTATGGTCACAACATTCTTTGTCGGAAGGAGCAATTTCGGGCGCTTCATAATCAATAGTTGTTGAATAGGATTTCCAGTCAAGAGGGTCAGGATATGTAATCAATATATAGGTATCATCATCATACTGCCAATCATACACAACTAAATCCCCCTCGCGGCCTAAGTTGGCGGGAACATAACTAACATAGGGATAATCAAGTTTACTAATGCGTTCATTTTTATCGCCGCCGAAACCTAAAGCATCACCTTTATATGTCCCATCAAAAATCCATGCAGTAAAGAAAATGTAGTCGCCTTTATTAAAATAGAGAGGTGTTTGAGAGTAGTAAGAAGGATTACCAATTTTGATTTTATTGGATTCACTTGATAGGCAATAAGCATATGATTATTTCCTATTAGGAACACTGTAAATACAAGGCTTTTCGAAGCCTACAAACCAGAAAAAATAATATTTGATCTATCACATTACGCAAAAAGCCGTCCGGCATGAAAAACGGGCGGCTTTTTTGCGTGGATAGACGGAAAGGAGGCGCAAAAATAACTACAAAATTTTAGCGTTCAAATTTGTGCAACTTTAACGAAAAGGAGGATCGTAAATGGCCGATGAAAAATTGAATACTGGCCCTGCGGAGAATATTTCCCCGGAGGCCGCCGGGCCTATCACCACACCCGAACAGGCCGCAGCATCTGAACCCCAGCAGGAACAGACCGGGCCTGCCATACCTGAGCCCGACGATGTGGTTGTGTCCTTTGACAAAATCAATGAGCTTATGGCAGAAAAGAGACAGAACGCCCGCGCCGAAGTCGAAAAGGCGGAACCCCCCGAAGCGCCGGAGGCGGCAGCCCCCGGAGAAACACCGCAGCCCGCCAATACGGAGGAACCGAAAAAGCCGCGCCGTGGCCGTCCGCCGAAAGCAGAAAAGGCCGCGACTGAAAATCAGAAAGCGGAGAAATCGGCTGGGGCCCGCAAGGGCCGCCCACCCAAGGCGGATAAGGCGGCCCCTGACAAGCCCAAGCCGTCCAAACGAGACAAAGTGTCCCGAAGCGATGGAAAGGCCCCGGATGCCAAGGAGCCCATTAAGCCCGCACAGGATACGGCACCGAAGGAAACTGCTGCTGTGGAACAGACGGCTCCCGAGCCGACTACACCGCCCCGCCCGGTTGAGGAAGGCAAGCTGGTTTATCTGAAACTTTCCGAGGTTCATCCGTTTCACACATTCCGTCCGCACCCCTTTAAGGTACGGGACGATGCGAAGATGCAGGAAATCGTTGCTTCTATCCGCGTAAACGGTGTAATGGTTCCCGGTCTTGCCCGCCCGGAGAAAGACGGAAACGGCTATGAAATTGTAGCGGGCCATCGCCGTACCCACGGTAGCGAGCTGGCTGGACTGGAGGAAATGCCCTTTATCGTCCGTGAAATGACCGACCACGAAGCGGTACAGGCCATGAAGGACAGCAACAAGCAGCGTGACGGGATGCTCCCCAGCGAATTGGCCGCGCTGCTGGAACTCGAGGTTGAGGACATCAAGCATCAGGGCGGGCGGCTGAAAGGTGTTGCGGAAGGCGATGTCGGGAAACGCTCAGTTGAGATTGTAGGCGAGGCGCATGAAATGAACTATAAAAAGGTCATGCGCTACTTGCGGCTCAACTCCCTTGTGCCGGAGCTTCTGGATAAGGTAGACGATAAAAAGATGGGCTTCATGCCTGCCGTGGAGCTTTCCTACATCAAACCGAAAAATCAGAGGCTTATTGCTGTTTCCATTGACGGGGAGCAGGCTTCGCCCTCGCTGGCCCAGGCTAAACGGCTCCGGGAGCTGGATAAGGAAGGCAAGCTCAACGGCGATGTCATTGACGGTATCTTATCAGAACAGAAAAAGGAGGATCGAGGCGTGATTATTTCTACTGCGGAACTGGAAAAGTATTTTGGCAAGGAGGTCACTCCCGCCAAAATGAAAGAACAGATTATGTCCCTGCTGGATGACTGGAAAGAAAAACAGCCGCCGGAGCTGGCAAAAGCCCCGAAAAAGCAGGAACTTGACAAGTAACAACTTCGAGACACTTTGTCCCGAGGGCCCCGCCCTCGCGCAGAGGCTCTGGTGGTATATATCCCCCGTCGCCGCCTGTTTTTTAGTACAGCCGGGAGTGGGCCGTCAAGGGTGCAGCGCACCGCCGTTTTCGGCGGCTCGCCCTTGACGGTCTGCCCCGGCTGTGCTATTTCCCCGGCAAGCGGCGGGGGGATATCCTCCAGAGCCGCCCCCTTTCCCAAGACTGGGAAAGGGCGTGGGGTTTGGGTTGAACTTTCTTATTAAAATATCGGAGGTATGAACGATGAAACGACCCCTTGCTTATATCACCGCTGCATGGCTCGGCGGCGATAGCGAAAACGCAGAACTGGCGGCGCAGTATTGCCGCACCGTGTATGAGGCAGGCTTTTCTCCTATTTGCCCGCCCCTGTACTTGTCCCTGTTTCTCAATGATGCTGTTCCCGAGGAGCATAAAAGCGGCATCGACATGAGCCGTGACCTGCTCCGCCGTTCTCATGTGCTGGTTGTTTGCGGGCACAGTATGACCGAAGCCATGAAAAATGATATTGCCGTGGCCCAGCGGCTGGGAATTACGGCAACAACCCTTGAGGGCATCCTGACCGTCAAGGGACAGGGCCGCCGCTAATGGCAACCCTGTTTGAAGCCTACGTTACCAACGCCGGAAAGTACAGCGAGGGCCAGCTTGTGGGTGAAACACTGAAATTTCCCACAACCGCCCAGGAGGTGGAGGCTCTTTTGAAACGGATCGGCGTGGATGGCGTCCGCTATCAGGAAATTTTTATTACCTCTTTCGATGGGGATGTGCTGGGGCTCTATGACCATTTGAGCGAGTATGAAAATCTGGACGAGCTTAATCATCTGGCCTGCCTGCTTTCCGAGCTTACCTCATCGGAGCTGGAAACACTGGAGGCCGTCCTCGACAGCGGCGATCACTGTTCTTCGGTGCGGGACATCATCAATCTGACACAAAATCTGGACTGTTACGGCTTTTACCCCGGCGTATCCGATGAGGAAACGCTGGGGCGTATTTATGTGGACGATCTGGAAATGTTGGATGTGCCGGATCAGGTAAAACCGTATTTCGATTATGAGGCGTATGGCCGGGATGCCTGCATCCACGAAAACGGCCATTTTGCCCCGGGCGGCTATGTTGTCAAAGAAAGCGATCATTTCGTGGAAGTGTATCACGGCTTGCAGGATATTCCCAAGGAACATAAGGTATTCTCTTTCCCGAAGCTCTCTATCCGGGAGCAAATGGCCGCTTATCAGGAAATCATAGACGGTTCTTCGCTGGAGGGCTACCGTCAAATGCAGAAAAAAGACCGTGGGGATCGGTGATGGCACTTCGAGACAAATTGTCCCAAGGAAGGAGGCGGTGTAACTGATTGATGAAGATATTTCCCGGCGCACGATAGCCATATCCGTAAAAACAACCAAGCTGACGGCGCGGGGACTGGCGTATGTGCTGGGCATGGTGGGCCGGAAGATCCGCAAGGCATACCGTGGGCGGCAAGTACCGCATGGAAAACAAAGTGTGCGAAAGCTCATGGCCCACGGTACAGCCACCAACAGCATTGAGCTATCCGGGGATGCCAAGTCCTTTGACCGCGTGGCCCGGAAATGGAATGTAGACTATGCGTTCTATAAAACCGGGCCGGACAAATACCTGCTGTTTTTCAAGGCTGGACAGGCAGACGCAATGACCGCCTGCTTTTCTGAGTATTCCCGGAAGGTGTTAAGCAAAGCAAAATCGAACCGAGTTCCCATCCGAGAACAACTGCAACAGGCGGCGGATCAGCTTTCCAAAGAAAAGCCGAAACAGAAAGAACATGCAAAGGAGGTGGCCCATGAGGACAGATAAGATTAGAAAATATCTCATTCCGAACATTCCCTATCTGTTCATCCTGTGGGCGTTCCTCAAGCTGGGAACGGCCTACCGGCTGGCGGCGGGTAACGATTTTGCACATAAGCTCATCGGGCTGGGCCAGACGATTGGCCCGGCCTTTACTGACTTTGCACCCGGTCTTGCCCCGCTGGATTGGCTTGTCGGCATTGTGGGCGCAATCGTTTTCCGGCTGCTGATCTATTTCAAAAGCAAGAACGCCAAGAAGTTCCGGCGGGATGCAGAATACGGCAGCGCCCGGTGGGGAACGGAAAAAGACATCAAACCGTTTGTCGATCCGAAGTTTGAAAACAACGTGATTTTGACCGGGACGGAGTTTCTCACGATGAATACCCGCCCGAAAATTCCCGCAAATGCCCGAAATCTGAATTGCTGTATTATCGGCTCGTCCGGCTCCGGCAAAACCCGCTTCTGGCTCACGCCCCAGCTTTTACAGGCTCATTCCTCTTATGTGGTGGTCGATCCCAAAGGCGGTGTGCTGGGACAGGTCGGGGGTTTCCTGCAAAAACGCGGGTACAAAATCAAGGTATTCAACAGCATAGATTTTTCAAAATCCATGCACTATAACCCGCTGGCGTATATCCGCAATGAGGCCGATATTCTGAAATTCGTGGATGCCCTGATTTCCAACACAAAGGGCGAAGGCAAGGAAGGCGATCCATTCTGGACGAAATCGGAAACGCTTTTGTACTGCGCCCTGATTGCCTACATCATTTTCGAGGGGCCTGCCGAGGATCGGAACATGAACACCCTTGTGGATATGATTTCTGGCATGGAGGTCAAGGAGGATGACGAGGACTTTATGAACGCGGTGGACTATATGTTTGCCGGGCTTGAAAAGCGCAAGCCGGATTGCTTCGCGGTCAAACAGTATAAAAAGTACAAATTGGCCAGCGGCAAGACGGCAAAAAGCATTTTAATTTCCTGTGGTGCGCGACTGGCTCCCTTTGACATCCCGCAGCTTCGTGAAGTCATGGCCTATGACGAATTGGAGCTTGACCGCATCGGAGATCGGAAAACAGCGGTATTCTTCATCATTTCCGATACCACACAGACCTACAACTTTTTAGTGGCACTTGCATTTTCGCAGATGTTCAACCTCCTGTGTGAACGGGCGGACAATGTTCACGGTGGCCGCCTGCCGCACCATGTACGGGTGCTGTGGGACGAGGCAGCCAACACGGGACAGGTGCCCCAGCTCGAAAAGCTGGTCGCGGTTATCCGCTCCCGCGAGGTGAGTCTTTGCCTGCTGTATCAACAGTTGGCACAGTGCAAGGCCATTTACGATAAACACGCTGAGACAATCCTCGGCAACATGGACAGCGTGGTGTTCCTCGGTGGCCGCGAAGCCAGCACCATCAAGGAAATCTCCGAGAACTGGTTGGGAAAAGCCACAATCAGTATGCAGACCGACAGCCGCTCCCGTGGTCAGTCGGAAAGCTACAGTCAAAATACCCAGCGGCTGGGCCGGGAACTGATGACCCCAGCCGAACTTGCAACCATGCCGGGAGATAAATGTATTTTGCAGCTTCGGGGCCTGCCCCCGTTCTTCTCTCCCAAGTATGATCTGAAACGGCATCCGAACTACCGCTATACGGCGGAGGCCGATAAACAGAAAAACGCTTTTGACCTCGACAGGCTCATTAACCGCCGCAGGCGGCCCGGTCTGAACGAGGCGTGTACGATGTATGAGGTGGCTGTGCCGGACGATGCACTCACGGAAGAGGACGAGGACATCCTCAACTATGATGACATCGACGATCCAGACGCCTTTGCATAAACGCTTCGAGACAAAGTGTCCCGAAGTTTGTAACCTGCCGCCTGTATGGGCGGCTTTTTTGTTACCGGGAAAATCCCGGAGAAATGGAGGCTTATATGGCATTTTTCTCATCTGCAATCGACACTTTACAGACCCTCGTTATCGCGCTCGGCGCTGGCCTTGGCGTGTGGGGCGTGGTTAATCTGCTGGAGGGCTACGGCTCGGATAACCCGGGCTCCAAGTCCCAGGGCATGAAGCAGCTCATGGCGGGCGGCGGCATCATCCTCATTGGCACCACGCTGATCCCTCTGCTGTCTGGCCTGTTTTAAGGTAGGCGCTTATGGATTTTCTCACCGACTGGCTCACAAACTGGCTCAAAGAGCTTCTGATTGGCGGGATCATGGGAAACCTCGAAGGGCTTTTTGATACCGTCAATACCCAAGTCGGAGAGATTGCGGCACAGGTAGGGACTACCCCGGCGGCGTGGCACGCCGGGGTTTTCTCCCTGATCCGACAGCTTTCCGAAACGGTGATCCTGCCGATTGCCGGAATGGTGCTGACCTTTGTTGCCACTTATGAGCTCATACAGATGCTTTTGGAAAAGAACAATATGCACGAGGTTGACGTTGCGAACCTCTATAAATGGATGTTCAAAACAGCCTGTGCAATCCTGATCCTGTCAAACACATTCAATATCGTCATGGCCGTGTTCGATGTCTCGCAGAGCGTTATCGCGCAGGCAGGCGGGCTCATTCAAGGCTCTACCGATGTTTCGGCGGATATGCTTGCTGAACTGGAAACCTCGCTGGAGGCGATGGACTTGGGGCCGCTTTTGGGGCTGTGGCTGCAGTCTGCGCTCATTGGCTTCACGATGAAGGCGATGGGGATTATCATTTTCGTTTTGGTGTATGGCAGGATGCTGGAAATCTATCTGCTGACCAGTCTGGCCCCCATCCCCGTTGCTACGCTTTCCAACCGGGAGCTTGGTGGCACCGGGCAGAACTACATCAAGTCCCTGTTTGCCGTGGGCTTTCAAGGGCTGCTGATCCTTGTATGTGTTGCAATTTACGCAGTGCTCATTCAAGGCATCGCAACAGGCGGCGATCCCATTGGGGCGATTTGGGGAACTGTGGGCTACACGGTTCTGCTTTGCTTCATGCTCTTTAAGACCGGGAGCATTGCCCAGCGTATCTTTGGCGCTCATTAACAGGAGGTGGTGCTTATGCCGAGAAGATACGGGGCAGACGGAACGCGCTTATGGAATGGAAAAACGCCGGAGGAGTTTACTGAGGCAGACGCTTACCGCTTTATGGCGGAAACAGAGGCCGTCCTGCAAAGAAAAGAGTTGATGGACGACCCCGCCCAGCCTGCTCCGGCAAGCGGAAAGGAGGAATTTTATCTGAGTAAGAAAGACGATGTATTGCTGACCCCGGAGCAGATTGCTGCGGAGGAACGGCGCTGGCTGTTTGATGCTCCCATCGCGGAGCTTGCAGAAGTCAAGGGCGTTAGCATTGATGAGGCAGTAAAAATGCGGACAGATGCTGTCTTGCAGGAGGCGGTTGTTCCGATCACGGTATCTGTCCGCCCGATTGAGCCGCAGGGAAAACTGATCGGCTTCGCCAGCGTCAATTTTGGCGGTGTGGTCATCGACGATTTTAAGGTTGTGGACGGGAAAAACGGGATTTTCCTCGGCGCTCCCTCTAAACCTGATCCTGCCAGCCGGACGGGATACCGGGCTACGGTTCGGATTCCTGACCGAGCCACACAGGAACGGATCAATGCGGCTGGTGTGGAGGCGTATCATGCGGCGGTGGAACAGCTTGTTGCACGGGCCCAGGCGGTACGGCCTGCCCCGATCAAGGAGCAGATGGCCGAGGCTGCAAAGCAAGCGGGAAAAGAAAACGCTGCCCGGCCTGCGCCTGCCAAGACAAAGGAGGCCCGTAATGACCGATAGCCGCACTTTGGGACAAAGTGTCCCGAAGGAGGGCTTGTTTCTCATGGATGGCATTGAGGGCCTGCGCTCCCTGCCCAAACATAGCGTGGATATGCTGTTGACTGATCCGCCTTACGGCACAACCCGGAATTATTGGGATGTGCCCCTGCCGCTCCCGGAGCTGTGGGAGGCGGTGAAATGGGCGGTCAAGCCGAATGGCGCAGTGCTGTTCTTCGCACAGTGCCCCTTTGACAAGGTGCTGGGCGCATCCAACCTCGCCATGCTCCGCTATGAGTGGATTTGGTACAAAGAGCGCGGAACGGGCTTTCTCAATGCAAACCGGGCTCCACTGAAGAAGTCCGAGAACATCTTGGTGTTTTACCAAAAGTCCCCGGTCTACAATCCACAGTTTACTTACGGCAAGCCATATACCCGTGTTCATTCCCGAAGTGGTACAAGCTCCAACTATGGGAAATTTGAACGGCAGGGCTCAGAGTCCAACGATGGCCGCCGCTATCCCGGAAATGTGCTTTTTGTGCCTACGGTGTCCGGCGGCATCCATCCCACACAGAAGCCCGTGGAGCTTTGTGAGTATCTGATCCGCACCTATACCCGCCCCGGCGAATTGGTCGCGGACATTTGCGCGGGCTCCGGCACAACCGCGATTGCAGCTATCAACACAGAACGTCGCTTTGTATGCTTTGAAACGGCCCCGGCCTTTTATGCCGCAGCCAGTGAGCGTATTCGTGCGGCGCAGGCAGTAAAAAGTTCTGGCGAGAAAGGAGTGTAATTATCCAGCAGTATTCTATCATTTACGCCGATCCCCCTTGGCGCTACTCGGCTAAGAAAGTACAGGGCGCGGCGGAAAACCATTATCCCACTATGAGCATTGAGGAGTTATGTGCGTTGCCTGTGGCTGATCTTGCAGCCCCGGACAGCGCACTCTTTTTATGGGCCACTTTCCCGCAGCTCCCGGAGGCGCTCCGGCTGATCGAGGCTTGGGGCTTCAACTATAAATCCGTTGCTTTTGTCTGGCTGAAAAAGAACAAGAAGGCGGATAGCTGGTTTTACGGCCTTGGCTTCTGGACAAGGGGCAACGCGGAAATCTGCCTGCTGGCAACCAAGGGACATCCAAAGCGGCAGGCTGCCAACATTCATCAATTCATCATTTCCCCGATTGAAGCCCATAGCAAAAAGCCGGACGAGGCCCGCGCCAAAATCATTTCCCTGATGGGCGATCTGCCCCGCGTGGAGCTCTTTGCCAGGCAGACCCCGCCCGGCTGGGCTGTATGGGGAAATGAAGTAACACCAACCATCCCGGACTTTGGGACACATTGTCCCGAAGTACAGAAAGGAGTGTGATCTATGCCCTATGTAAACGTACCAAACGATTTATCCAAAATCAAAACAAAGATGGCTTTCAACCTCACCAAACGCCAGCTTGTCTGCTTCGGCAGCGCGGGCGCGGTGGGGATTCCGGCCTATTTGCTGACCCGTGGCACCCTCGGCAATACCGGGGCGATGTTTCTCATGCTGGGAATTATGCTCCCGGCGTTCCTGCTGGCGATGTATGAAAAGGACGGCTTGCCCTTTGAAAAGGTTGTGCGAAACATCATCCGGGCCAAGTTTCTAAGGCCGGGGATCAGGGCCTACCGAACCGAAAACATTTATGCGCCCTTTGCCGGGCCGGGCGCTGGAAAGGAGGATGTGATTGAAAAACACAAAGAAGAAAAACGGAGCCGCCGCCAAGGGTAAAGGCCGGGCGACCCTGTCTGCTCAGCAGACAATCCCGTATCTGTCCATGCACCCGGACGGTGTGTGCAAGCTCCCGGGCGGGCTCTATACAAAAACCGTGGAATATGAGGACATCAATTACTCCGTGGCATCCACCGAGGATCAGACCGCCATATTCAGCGGATGGAGCTCATTCCTCAACTACTTTGACAGTTCGCTGCCGTTCCAGCTTTCCTTTATCAACCGCCGTTCTCATTCCCGCAGCCGCTATCAGGTCAATATCCCGAAAGCGGATGACAACTATAACAGCGTCCGGGACGAGTTTACCGGGATGCTGAAAAATCAGATTGCCAAAAGCAATAACGGCATTGAACGCTCAAAATACATCACCTTTGGCATACCCGCCGAGGGGATTGCGGAGGCACGGCCCCGTCTGGAGCGTGTGGAGGCCGATGTCATGGGAAACTTTAAGCGGCTGGGCGTTCCCTCGGAGCCTATGGACGGGCGGGCCCGCCTTGCGCTGCTTCATAGCCAGATGCATCCGGGGAGCCGCGAGGCGTTCCGCTTTTCGTGGAAAGACATCCCGCAGACCGGGCTCGGCACAAAAGACTTTATTGCCCCGGACAGTCTCGACTTCCGCCAGTCCCGAACATTCCGTATCGGCCAGTATTGGGGCGCGATGTCCTACTTGCAGATTATGGCATCAGAGCTTTCGGATAAGCTGCTGGCGGAAATCTTGGAGCTGGATGCAGAAATGACTGTGACCATGCACATTCAGACCGTGGATCAGCTCAAGGCAATCAAGACCATCAAGGGGAAAATCTCGGACATCGGAAAAATGAAAGTAGAGGAACAGAGAAAGGCTGTGCGCTCCGGCTATGACCCGGATATTCTTCCCCCTGACCTGATCACATTCAGCAAGGACGCAGCGGAGCTTTTGGCTGATTTGCAATCCCGCAATGAGCGAATGTTTCTGCTGACCTTTACGGTGGTAAACCTTGCCCCTACTCGCCAGCGGCTGGAAAACGATGTGTTTACCGTGGGCGGCATCGCGCAGAAATACAACTGCGCTCTGCGCCGTCTGGACTGGCAACAGGAACAGGGATTTGTTTCTTCGCTGGCCCTTGGTTACAACGAGGTAGAAATCCAGCGCGGTATGACAACCAGCTCCACAGCCATCTTTATCCCCTTTATGACAAGGGAGCTCCGCATGGCGGGGCAGGCCCTCTACTATGGCATGAACGCACTTTCTCACAATGTCATCATGGCTGACCGCAAAAAGCTGAAGTCGGCAAACGGGATGTATTTGGGTTCTACGGGCTCCGGCAAGAGCTTTGCTGCAAAGCGTGAGCTCTTGAATGTGTTTCTCACCATCCCGCAGGATCGGATCATCGTGGTTGACCCGATGGGCGAATACGCTCCGCTGGTGCGAAGGCTGGGCGGCCAGGTGATCGAGATTGCCCCGGACAGCCCGCACCACCTCAATCCGATGGATGTGGAGCTCAATATGGCCGCCGGAGAAAGCCCGCTTTCCATGAAGGCGGATTTTCTTTTGTCCCTATGCGAGCTGGTGGTCGGCGGCAAGGAAGGCTTGCAGCCCATTGAAAAGACGGTCATTGACCGCTGTGTGCGTTTGGTGTACCGGGAACAGGCGCTCGGACTGGAAACTGCAAAAACACCGCTGTTACAGGATTTGTACGAAGAGCTCTTACGCCAGCCGGAGCCCGAAGCCCGGCGCGTGGCAACTGCCTTAGAGCTTTATTGCACAGGCTCCCTCAATCTCTTTAACCATCCTACCAACGTCAAGACGGACAGCCGTGTGGTGTGCATCGTTCTGAAAAACATGGGCGAAAACCTTAGAAAGATTGCAATGCACATCACAAATGAGTTTGTTTCGCAGGCGGTGGATCAGAACTTCCACGAGGGTGCGGCGACTTGGTGCTACTTTGACGAGTTTCATATTCTGCTCCGCGATCCACTGACGGCCAGCTACTTTGTAGCAGTCTGGAAAATGCTGCGTAAAAAAGGATGTGTGCCGTCTGCTTTGACGCAGAACGTCAAAGACCTTTTGGCCAGCCGGGAAATCGAGAACATTCTGGACAACACGGATTTTATGATTCTGCTTTCGCAGGCGCAGAGTGACCGTACCATTCTGGCAAAACAGCTCGGTATTTCCGAGCATCAGCTTTCCTATATCACACACAGCAATTCCGGTGAGGGGCTGTTGTTCTATGGAAATGTAACCATTCCGTTTGTGGATCGGTTCCCTCGCGGAGAAATCTATGACCTGCTGACTACCCGCCCGGAGGATATGAAGAATGAAACGAAAAACGAATAAGACCAAGGAGGAGGCTTGGTCGCAGACCGCCCACGCCCCTGACGGGGAACAGCCCGGGCCGGAGGCTTCCGACACTTCGGGACAAAGTGTCCCGAAGTCCAAGTTCCGCAAAAAGAGCCAGCAGGAACAGGCTGCGGCAGCAAAGCTCCACATGGAGTCCCAAGGCGAAAAGCTGGAACAGGCCCGGGAGAAGCTGGCAAAACAAAAGCCGCCGAAAAAGCCCGGCCCGGTAAAACGCATAGGCCGTGTTGCCAGTGGTTCCGTTCACAGCTTCGTGCATGGCAAGATTTTTGAAGTGGAACAGGAAAATGTCGGCACAGAAGGCGCACACCGTTCTGAGCTTGTGGGAGAAACCGCGCTGCGGCACGGCTCCCGCTTTGTGCGCCGTAAAGTCCGGGAACATCCGGCAAAAGTGGTACGCAAGGCCGAGGCCCGCTATACCAAATACACGGCGGACTACCATTTTCACACCGCCGCACAGGAGCACCCGGAGCTGACGAAAAATGCCCTTACCCGCTACTGGCAAAAGCAACGGCTTCGCAGGCAATACCGCAAGCAGGCAAAGGAGGCTGCAAAGCAGGGCGCGGCTGCGGCTGGGAAAACTGCCACAGCCACAGAACGCCTGACCGCCCGGGCAGTGGAATTTGTCAAAAGTCATCCCGCAGGTGCCGTGGTTGCGGTGCTCTGTGTGTTACTCCTGTTTGCTATGCAGTCCTGTTCCTCTACCATGCTTATGCTGGGGAACGCCGGGGCCGGTGCATTAGGGGCCAGCACCTATCCTTGCGAGGATCGGGATATGCTGGCCGCCGAAGCTGCCTATTGTGCGCTGGAAGATGATTTACAGCATTATCTGGACACCTATGAAAGCACCCATGACTATGACGAATACCACTTCGATCTGGACGAAATCGAACATGATCCCTATGTGCTGCTTTCTCTTTTGTGTGCGCTCCATGAGGGACAATGGACAATAGGCGAGGTACAGGGAACGCTGCAAATGCTCTTTGACCGCCAGTACATTTTGACCGAGGATGTGGTGGTGGAAACCCGGTATCGCACGGAAACCGACACATGGACGGACGAGGACGGCAACTCCCATACGGACACCTATCAGGTGCCTTACGATTATTACATCTGTACGGTCACGTTGGAAAATTTTGATTTGTCCCATGTACCTGTGTACGTTATGGGCGAGGATCAGCTTTCCCGATATGCCATCTATATGGCAACGCTGGGAAATCGCCCCGATCTGTTCCCAGATTCTCCCTATGTGAACAAGTACATTACCGGGAAACCCGGTGATTACGAAGTGCCCGGAGAATATCTGGACGATGAAACCTTTGCTGCAATGCTTGCCGAAGCGCAGAAATACATCGGCTATCCCTATGTGTGGGGAGGCAGTTCCCCTGCCACTTCCTTTGATTGCTCGGGGTACGTTTCGTGGGTCATCAATCACTCCGGCTGGAATGTGGGCAGGCTGGGAGCCCAGGGGCTCTATAACATCTGTACGCCGACCAGCTCTCCCAAACCCGGTGATCTGGTGTTCTTCAAAGGCACCTATGACACGCCGGGCGTGAGCCATTGCGGGATTTATGTCGGTGACGGAAAAATGCTGCATTGTGGAGATCCCATCGGCTACGCAAATTTGAATACAAGCTACTGGCAATCTCATTTTTACGCCTACGGGCGTTTACCGTGACAGGAGGTTTTGAAATGGCAACTACCAAAAGCATGAAAATTCAGGCCGAGATTGATAAGGTCAAGGCCAAAATCAGTGAACAGCAGGCCCGGCTCAAGGAGCTGGAGCAGAAAAAGCTGGAGGCGGAAAACAGCGAGATCGTGGACATTGTGCGCGGTATGAGCATTTCCCTTACGGAGCTCCCGCTGCTGTTTGAAAAGCTGAAGGACGGCGGCACTTTGGGACAAAGTGTCCCGAAGTCCGAAGAAGAAAAGAAGGAGGAAAACTGAATATGAAACACTTTCGTATGTTGGCGGCGGGGCTTTGCTCCGCCGTTCTTTTATGCGGCTTTGCGATTCCGGCCTACGCCTATTCGGACAGCGGAAATGAGGAACCGCCTGTTGTGGAAGAAACTCCGGCCCCGGAGCCTGCACCTACCATTACCCCGGGCGAGGGCTTTTCGGAGGATGGAAACCTTGTGACCCGCGATCTGCTCTACGATGCCGCAACCAACAAACAGTTCATCACGGTAGAAACCAGCGGCGGCAACACCTTTTACATTGTCATTGACTATGACAAGCCTGTGGACGAGGACGGCGAACAGTATCACACCTACTTTTTGAACATGGTGGATGAGGCCGATCTGCTGGCGGCACTGGAGGCCGCTGGCGGAGAACTTCCGGCCTGCTCCT
>ERZ791884.915-NODE-915-length-24727-cov-4.674854_pt1 | contig 24727 bp, 22 predicted proteins | sample MGYA00509941_ERZ791884 | MGnify/ENA primary metagenome ERZ791884 (study PRJEB30046, sample SAMN00792095) | human gut metagenome | study: EMG produced TPA metagenomics assembly of the A metagenome-wide association study of gut microbiota in type 2... | reverse complement strand
GCAATACTGCCAAACCTTGCTGCGTTCTTCACCGCACTGTCAGGCTGTTGGAGCAATATGTTGAATTCCGCTTCCAGCTCCTCAAGCCTTCGGTTAATTTCTCCCAGTGTCATGGTGGAATCCGGAAGGATCCCTGTTTCCTCTACTGCCGCTTCCGTAATCTGTCTACATATTGTCTCTTTGGAATCCATTACGGAATTGATTGCCGTCATGATTGCCCACTGCAGTGGTTCCTCGTCCATGGTCGGTGACTGGTGGCAGTACTTTGCACCATAGTCCAACCGGCTGACACAGCGCCAGACGATTCTTGTCTTTCCGTTCCGCTTCCAAGTACACCTTCGATACAGGGTACCGCACTCCCCGCACACCAGTCGCTCAGATAAGGCAAACTTGCTGGCATAACAGGAACGGCCTGTAGAGGACATCTTTTTGGATGGACTTGCAGATGCCGATCTCCTGGTCTTTTCTGCCTGAACCGCCTGATATATTTCCCTGCTGACGATTGCCGGGTGATTATTCTGAATCAGATACATGGGAAGCTGTCCCGTGTTCTTTATAACCTTTTTGTTGATACAGTCCTGTGTAAAGGTCTTCTGCATCAGAACGTCCCCACAGTATTTTTCATTTCCCAGGATGCTCCTGATCTGGGAAATATCCCACTTTGCCCCACCTGCTGGATTCGGCACCGCCTTCCCTTCCAAGCTTAGCTTGATCATTCTTAAACTGGCTCCCTGCAAATACTGATCATAGATGCTGCGGATAGCCTCTGCCTGATCTGAATTTACCTGCGGATTTCCTTCGTCATCCAGATAATACCCATAGAGCTTCTTGAAATTAACGGATGCTTTTCCCTCTTTCATAGCCTGTCTCTTACCCCATCGGACATTGGCACTGATGGATTCGCTTTCCGACTGGGCAAAGGCACTCATGAAGGTGATAATCAATTCCGTGTCCGTTTCCAGCGTATTGATATTCTCCTTCTCAAAGATGATGCCGATTCCCATACCTTTCAATGCACGAATGTATTTCAGGCTGTCCAGCGTATTTCTCGCAAACCGGGAAATGGACTTTGTCAGAATCAGGTCGATTTTCTTCTGGCGGCACCTGCGGATCATCCTGTTAAAATCATCCCGGTTTTTGGTGGACGTCCCCGAGATACCCTCATCCGCAAAAATGCCTGCCATTGTCCACTCGGGATTGGTCATGATTTTGTCCGTATAATAAGTACATTGCGCTTCATAGCTGGACTGCTGTTCTTCCTCCTCTGTGGATACCCGGCAGTAAGCTGCCACCCGCAGCTGCCGCATGACCGTCCGCTGATCCATCTGCGGTTTTGCCGGTATGACCGTTACTGTCCTGCGAATATCATCCATTTTGCTCACCCCTTTCCACGATCTGCTCGTTTTTCAGTCTGATCTTTACATTTCCATTGCTGTCCACCAGAACAGCGGATATGCTCATAGTGATAAGATTTGCATCCAACTCTGAGCGCGGCGCTTCCTTTTGAAACAGCCTTCGCAGCCGCTGGGTTTCGTACTCTCTGGGGTCAATGTCCGCATACATTTCTGCGGCGATTTCCCGCAGCACCTCGCGGGTACGGCTCTCATCCACCGGGAGCTGACTGATGAGTTCCTCCAGTTCTGACTTCAGCATATCCAATCTCGGGGAATGTGCCTGCGGCGTCTGTGGTGTTACGATCCGCTCTGGATTCATAGCAAGATTGTTCAGTAGGCACAGCACTTCACTTTCGATGTATGATGTCATTCTTCCGGCACACTTTTTTCGCAAAGCAGCCTGTGCCTCCGTCTTTTGCTGAGAGGCTGACTTTCTTTTTCTTTTCTCCGCGGCTTTTTGGAAAGTAACCTCGTCAATAACCTCAGGATACTCCTTATCACCACAATACCGGTAGTCTGCCAGTATCCTTGCAATCATATTCTTATTCCATTGCTTGTCCCCGTCATATGGCATTCCGGAGTTTCGCATTTTATCGGTAATCCCCTGAAATGACACGCCTTGATTGTACTGCGTAAAGATGTACTGCACCCAGCTGGCTTCCTCCAAATGGATTGTGATCCTTCCAAATTCCATTCGATAGCCAAAAGGCAGTTTCCTGTTTGTTCCCATCACCTGACCATCCTTTCGATATGCTCCGGCAATTCCATACCATTATTCAGCCGGAACCGGATTTTCGTACCGCTTTCCACTATGATCTTATCAATCAGTTCGCAGAACAACTCCTCATCGAAATTCTCCAAATATTCCGGGCCATCTTGAAAGACTCCCTGCAAAGATTTGGTCTGCTCGATGACATCGTTTTCCTTCTTTTTCAGAAGGATCTCTTTCTGTTGCTTGGCTTTGCGAAGCTGCTCTGCCAGCTGATTGCTTTTGGATATAAAAATATCAGAGTCAACCATCCCTTGCTTGTTCAGAAGGCTCAAAGCGTGACTCTGACTTAAAATATCCGATATTTCCCTGTTCAATTCCACCACAGCCGGACTCCACAGCATCTGTCGGCTGCGAATCTCTGTAAGTTTCTTGATTTGGAAGTCCAGAACCTCTGGATGATCCCTTAAATTGCTGTACAACCGCAAAAATGCACGATAGACTTCATTCTCTGGGATTGGAATCATATCACAGGCATTCCGATCCTGTGTATGCGTCATACAGGCAAATGCAGGCCTGCCACCGGATTCTTTCCTCCGAAAACCGCCGCCGCATCTGGCGCAGATGAATCTGCCTCCCAACGGTGAGGTCTTAATAGTATGCTGCATATGGTTCTCGTTTCTGCGCCGAAGCAGCATCTGGACGGCTTCATAAGACTGACGGTCAATAATGGCCGGATGGGTATTCGCTGCGTAATACTGATCCCGCTCCCCCCTGTTCCGCAGGCATTGTCTCGGCAGGGCATCTGTCATGTACGTTTTTTGATACAACGCATCCCCACAGTACTTTTCATTCTTTAGCATTTCTACAACTGCCTGGAATGACCACTTCCTGCTGGCAAGAACCGCATCCCCGGTACTCTTATCCACAAATTCCTTTGCGATGTCCGAAGCGCTTTTCCCGGATAAATAGCTGCTGACCGCATACCTGACATAGTTCGCTTCCGGCTCCTCTATTCTGAGGTTCCCATTCTCCCTTCGGAATCCGAAAGGAACGCTGGAAGCCACGTATGTACCGCTCTGCATTTTTCTTTGAATTCCCCATCTTGTATTCTTTGAGATGGATTCACTTTCCACCTGTGCGCAGGAAGCAATCACCGCCGTCAGCATCTCGCTGGATACCATTCTGGTATCGATGTTGTGTTCCTCGAAGAAGATGCTGATCCCAAGGGATTTGAGTTCCCGGACAGCTTCCAGACATTCGGTGGTATTTCGCGCGAATCGGGATATGGACTTCACCAGCACCTTATCGATTCGTCCATTCCGACAGTCTGCAAGCAGTCTCTGGAAATCCTTCCGTTTTTTCGCGGAGGTTCCGGTGATGCCTTCATCTGCATAGATGTCCACCAGCTCCCACTGGTCATGGGCAGTAATCATTTCCATATAGTGGCTGTTCTGCGCAGTAAAGCTGTTGATCTGGTCATCGGAGTCCGTGCTGACACGGCAGTAAGCCGCAACCCGCAGGACGATTTCTTCCTCCGGCATATTGGCTGGTATGAAAATCTGCTTTCTTGCCAAATTGTCCCTTGCCACTGCCATTCCTCCCCCCCCTTGTCAGCAACACACATTACCACACCTTTTCTGGAATAGCTAGTGTTAATTCGATAATTTTATATAGAAAGGATCAGATCCACACCGGTCTTTCTCGCGATCCGGGCAGCGATCCTGTTGGCTTCCTTTTTTGTGCAGTGACCCGCTGCCACCAACTGGCGCAGCAAAATAATGACGCTGCAATAATTCACATTGGCATTCATAGAATTCTCCTTAAAAAGCCGCCCTGTCGTATCCATTTAAGATACAGCAGGGCGGCTCCCTTCTGAAATTTGATTGAACATATTGCCTGTATTCCGACACAACTTCCCCAGGCGAGGGCAGAAACGGAAACCGCGCTTGGCTGCGCGTCACGGGACTTGCACCCCTCCGAGGATTTCTCCGAGCTGCCCCCATTGCGTGTAACTGCGGCTGGGCAGGAGTACCAACGCTGGTGCTGTCATCGCGAGACAGGTCGGCCACGACCTGTTTTCTGAACCAACGGACCCGCTAACCACCTTCCTTGCCGCATTGATGCAGATAGACTGCACAGGTGGGTCATCGCGCGTTTTCCAATGTCGCTTGCCAATTCTCTGTCTTTGCATGGCACACCAGCGGATGTATTTCCGCTTCTGGATATGTAATTGACAAGGTACCGGAAAAGTTGTCTATTCTTTCCACCCCTAGCCCGATTTTGGAATAGTACCCATGCGTTTTTTTCAAAAACTTCCCATAAAATTCAATAACATTTTTAGTTTCGCCAAAATTTTCTTATGCTTTCTACTGATATTGGATTGCGATTTGCGGGTACGTTCTGCGTATTTTACATCGCTCAATCCCTCAAAATAGATAGCATAAATTAGCTCCCGCTCGGCTCTGGGCAGCATATCGATACACTTGTGGAGCTGTCGCATAAGCTCCTGCGACAGAGCCAACGCTTCAACGCTCTCAATTTTCGGGTCAGGGAACAATTCCTCACCCTTGCGCCCGTCCCCGTCAAGGGCATCATAAGAGAACACGCCATTGTCCTTATCCCGTTCCTCCAAGTACCGTTCCCGGCGGTTCATCCTATAATAGTCCACATATACCTTCTTCTCGACCTCAACCAGTTTTCCCTCAATGAGAATAAAATGCTTTTCCTTATCTGCCACAGCGCAGACCTCCTTAGAATTAAAATTTGACAGATTCGTTCAAATTTCAGAAGGAGGTGCGCGAATATTAACTAAAATGGCTGTTAAATTTTTGTGCAATAACGAGAAAAAAACAGAAGTGGTATTTTCTATACGGAAATCCCGCGATCTCTCCCGGCAAAAACGACATTGCCCTGCAAAATTCGCTTTCTTTCGATAGTGAATTTTGCAGGGCAATGTCGGAAAGCAGAAGGGCGCGGACAGTTGAACAACCGCCCGCGCCATCCATATTTGTTTTGGGTACCCCTGAAAAGTTGCAATTTCTTGCCAATAGCCTTTTGTTGAATCTTTTTGTCTCAAATATCCCTCCAGTAATCTGTCCTTGTGTTTCTCCGACTCATATTGAATCGGTGCATTTATTACGAATATACCAGCTTGTTGCTTTTGCAGCAGTTCGCAAAATCTTTTCTCGGCAATAGATTATGGAACGTATATGATCTGGATTGCCCCTTTGCCCCCGTTCAGAGGATTTCCATACCTGTGTACCTAGATTCTCTTTTCACATAGATGCGTGTATTGGGTCTAGTCTTGATTTCTGATGCTGGCGCATGAAAGCAGTGCCAACGATTGCTGATAATTACAGTTTATCTTTGTATTCTCCCGGAGCCGTCGCCGCCTGCCAGCTTTTCCACTTCGGGAACCGTGACCATATTGTAGTCGCCCTCGATGGAGTGCTTCAGGGCGGATGCCGCCACCGCGAACTCCACCGCCGCCTGGGCGTCCTTGCCGTTCATCAGGGAGTAGATCAGGCCGCCGCCGAAGCTGTCGCCGCCGCCGACCCGGTCGATGATGTGCAGGTCGTACTTCTTGGAGAAGCAGTACTCGTCCTTGGCAACGTTATAGAGCATGGCGCTCCAGCCGTTGTCAAAGGCGGAGTGGCTCTCCCGGAGGGTGATGGCCACCATCTCAAAGCCGAACTTGTCTGCCAGCTGCTTGGCAACGCTCTTGTAGCCCTCGTGGTTCAGGCTGCCGCCGTAGATGTCGGTGGCCTCGGCCTCAATGCCGAACACGTCCTTGGCGTCCTCCTCGTTGGAGATGCACACGTCCACGTACCGGCACAGGTCGGTCATAGCCGCCCGCGCCTGCTCCCGGGTCCAGAGCTTGCCCCGGTAGTTTAAGTCGCAGGAGATCTTGCAGCCGTGGGCCTTGGCGGCCTTGCAGGCTTCCTTGCAGATCTCAACCATGTTCGCGCCCAGCGCCGGGGTGATGCCGGTGAAGTGGAACCACTCGGCACCCTCAAAAATCCTGTCCCAGTCAAAGTCGGAGGAGGTTGCTTCCTGGATGGCGGAATGGGCGCGATCGTAGATGCACACGGAGCCGCGCTGGGAAGCGCCCTTCTCGTTGAAGTAAATGCCCACGCGGTTGCCGCCCCGGGTGATCAGGGAGGTATCCACACCGTAGCGGCGCAGCGAGTTGACGGCGGCCTGACCGATGGCGTGGGCGGGCAGCTTGGTGACGTAGGCAACGTCCATTCCGTAATTGGCCAGGGACACGGCCACGTTGGCCTCGCCGCCGCCGAAGGTGAACTCTACATGGTCGCACTGAACAAAGCGCTCGTAGTTGTAGGGCTGAAGACGGAGCATCAGCTCACCGAAAGTAATGATCTTTGCCATTTTATGTTCCTCCTATATTATTTGTTTCCGACCAGATGCACGGCAAAGCCGCAGATCTCGTCTGCCAGGTAAATGGCGTTCAGGGTGCCGTCCGCCTTATATTTGGCGGATTCCTTGTTGAATTGGAAGCCCCGGCCTTCCAGATCGGCCACGGCGGCGGCCACGTCCGGCGTGCCGATGGCGATATGACCGTTTGCGCCCAGGTAGGGGGATTTCATCAGCTCCACCGCTTTCCCGGCGAAAACGGAGCTGTTGCCTTCCTTCATAGTCAGGCCGAACATGGCTTCAAACAGGGCAGCGCCCTTCCGCGCCTGCTCGGCATTGGCACAGTTGATGCCCACATGCGCCAGCGTATAAGAAATCATTGTCTTTCTCCTTTCATTCGCCCTTGGCGGCCTTCCGGGCGTCAAGGCACAGCCGGGTGATCTTGTCCCAGTTGCCCGCGGCGATGTCCGCCTTGGGGCAGACCCAGCTGCCGCCCACGGCGTGGATGAAGGGGGCGTCGATGTACTCTTTGATGTTGTCGCTGTTTACGCCGCCGGTGGGCAGGAACTTCATGCCCACAAAGGGTGCGGACAGATTCTTCATGGCCTTCAGGCCGCCGTAGACGTTGGCCGGGAAGAACTTGACCATTTTCAGGCCGTATTTCATGGCGCTCATGATCTCGGTGGGGGTGACGCAGCCGGGGGCGACGGGAACGCCATGCTCCACGCAGTAGCCCACCACTTCCTCGCTGAAGCCGGGGGAGACGATGAACTTGGCACCCATTTCCAGCGCCAGCTTGCACTGCTCCAGATTCAGGACGGTACCGGCGCCCACCAGCACCTCGGGGCAGTTCTCCGCCACCGCCCTGATGGCCTCCGGCGCGCAGGCGGTACGGAAGGTGATCTCCATGGTGTCGATCCCGCCGGCCAGCATGGCTCTCGCGGTGGGGACTGCGTCCTCCGCCTTGTCCAGAACGACCACGGGGACGACGATAGAGTTTGCAAATCTTTCCATTGCAGTCATGGTATACCTCCTAATTACACACCGGAACAGGTGAAAAATCCAAAAGATCCCAGGGGAAATCTTCCTCAACAGCACTCCGAAAATCAAATTGCGTATTTCTTCACGATCTCACGCATGTCTTCAAACTGCTGTTCCATATCCCACACCAGTTTAAACTGAGTACGGCTGCGATCCAAATTCTGCTCCGGATAGCAGACGCGGAAATAATTGTCGCCGTCCAGATAATCCGTCAGGAACCGGATACCACATTCCAAAGTCATCAGTCTCGCACCCCATGGAAGATATTCCAGCTCCGCTTCTGTCAGTATGCCATCTGCCCCCTGCAGGAAGCCTCGGGTGAAGACCTCATACAGCCCCAGGTCAAGATTCACCTTGCTCAGATCCTTTTCATCCTCTGCACTGTGATTCGCGCCGAAACGGATGGAATCACCGAAATCGTTAATGGAAAGGCCGGGCATGGTGGTGTCCAGATCAATGACGCAGATACCCTCGTGGCTTTCCCGGTCAATTAAAATATTGTTCAGCTTTGTGTCGTTATGAGTCACCCGCAGAGGAAGCACGCCTTCCTTCAGAGCGTTCAGGGCAACAGAACAGTCTGCCCGCCGATCCAAAACAAACTGGATCTCCGGCTGGACATCCTTCGCCCGCCCCAGCTTGTCCGCAGCCACCGCCGCCAGGAACTTGGAGAGACGATCCTCTGTATTGTGGAAATTAGGAATTGTCTCATGGAGTGTTTCCGCCGGATACCCATTCAACAGCCGCTGGAACCGTCCAAAGGTTCTCGCCGATGCCTCAAACAGCTCCGGGGTAGCAGACTGGTAGCAATCCGTGTTTTCGATAAAGGGCATCAGGCGCCAGACCCGCCCGTTTGCGTCCGTGTAGAAATCTCTGCCGTCCTTCGTCTTGACTACAGAGAGCGTTTCCCGTGTTGGGTCACCGCCATCCGCAAGAATTTTATTTCTCAAGAAGGACGTAATCCCCACAAAATTCTCCATCAGCTCCTCTGGATGGGGAAAGGCAGCATTACTCAGCCTTTGGATGATAAATCGGATAGCGTTTCCCTCTTGTGACTGGCAAACAGCACAAAACGTGTCATTGATATGCCCCTTCCCATAGCGATCCACGCTGAGAAGTATTTCCGGGAAAGTGTAAGCATCCAGCGCCTCCGGCAGGCTGGAAACCTCATTCTGTATGTATGGTAAACTCATTAAAAAATCCTTTCTGTCATATGTTTTCAACACAGCAACACTCAGATAGCAAATAGGCTGTGCAGCCATTTTTTTGCATTGTCCAGCCACACATGGTTATATTGATGATGTTCTTTAACACAGGAAATCGACTGCTCGTCGCTGGTTGACGAACCATGCTCCCCTTTGGGAAACACGTGATATTCGAAGGGAACGCCTTTTTCTGCCAACGCCTGCGCATAAAGCAAGCTGTTCATGACAGAAACATCAGCATCCTCCGCTGTATGCCATAAAAATGTCGGAGGGGTATCCTTTGTCACATGCTTGTTGCAAGAAAACTTTTTGATTTCCTCCTTGTTGCGCACTTTTTTACAGATCAATGCATCAAAGCTGCCTAAGTGTGCCCACTTGGGGTCTGCCGTGATCACCGGATAGCACAAAATGGCTGCCTGCACTGGTTTACTTCGAGGAAAAACATCTCGAATTTCAGAACAATCATAAGCCGTCGAATAATGTGCTGCCAGATGCCCTCCAGCCGAGAAACCCATTATGGCCACATGGGACACATCACAGTGCCACTGCTCTGCATTCCGATGCAGCAGTTCCATCACCGCTGCAACTTCCCGAAGCTGCAGCGGGAAGCGATTCGGGGCAACCGAATAATTCAGGACAAACACATGGAAGCCTTCCGGTAGGAAATTCAATGCGACAGGCTCAGACTCCCGCTGGCTGCACTTTTCATAGCCACCGCCTGGGCAGATGACCAGGCAGGGCCTTTTCTGGTGGTCGCGCCCCATCTCGGTGAGATTGTCCGGTAAATATGCCTTCAATGTAGGGTTCCTGCCATCATCCCCAAGAAATTGAAAATGGTTTTTCAGTTCAATCACTTCAAATTTCATATAAAGCCCCCTCTGGCTTATGTCCGCCACATCCGGCTTAATCGCTTACCGATCATATCCATATCGCGGAGTGTCTTCCGATACGCCTAGCTGCCGTCCATGTGATGCTATCGCCACATAGAAGGCAAACGAAATATGCCTATCTTTCAGGCAATAATGCGGAATAAAATCCTGAGGGCCACAACTCGCAGATCCCATGCCTGTAGATTTATAATCAATGCGAATATTGGTATACCCACTTTTGACCAATTCATCCGTATGAGTCGCTTCCGTCAGAGCCTTCGCCGTATACTGAGATACATTGATCTCAAATACCGTATCCGACATAAACGTCACCCCACTTTGAGTCTCTAGATAGTTCACTTGTGTGACTTTCGCCATGGGCAATGACAGTCTCCAACGTTGGATACATTCTGGAGTCAACATCCGTAATGCCTTCAATTCCCTTCCGTGTGGCATCCTCACTATGTGTCAATCTGCTTGAATCTCTTTGCTTCGTCCATCTGAGAATATCAGCAGTATTATCGCCAAATCCGCTTTCATTTCCTGACGACCACATAATAATGCATGGATGGTTTTTATCTCTCTCAACCATGCGCTGCATTCGATCCATAAAGAGGGGACGAAAATCGGGGTTTGAACATGGCCAAATCCGGTTGACAGAATCATATTCCATCTGTCCACCGATTCGAAGGACAAAACCATGTGTTTCAATATCCGTTTCATCCACAACGTAGAACCCCATTTTATCGCATAAATTGAGAAATTCCGGGGTTGGTGGATAATGGGAGGTGCGGATTGCGTTAATATTCAGCTGTTTCATCAGCTTCAAATCATTTTCGATATCCCCCTCCGACATTGTCCACCCCTTCTGCGGATGTGTGTCATGATGGTTTACGCCTTTCAGCATAATTGGGGTACCATTTATTAGCAATTCCCCAGCATCTGAAATTCTAATCTCACGCAATCCTACAAGAAATGGGATATATTCCGTTTTTCCTTTTACCACCACAGTATATAGATACGGATGTTCGGCATTCCATAATATCGGCGTATCCAAAGATGCAACCTGTCCAGTTTGGTCGTATATCTCATAGGAATCGCAGTTTACAGAAATCGCCTTGCTGTTGGCATGTATTTCGATATCGTGAAAGTGTCCCATCTCTCTTGACAACAGATAAACATCACGGAAAATCCCGGAGCATCGAAAGAAATCCTGGTCTTCTAAATAACTACCTACGCACCACTTCAACACCTTGATCCTAAGCCGATTGTGTCCCTTATGGACATACTTCGTCAGTTCAAATTCTGCCTGCAAATGAGAGCCCTGTGTATAGCCTACATATTCATCGTTAACATAAACAAATGCACACGACGAAACACCTTCTAACACCAAATAGGTCTCTCGGTCTGACCATGTTTCGGATATTTGAAAGCTGCGCTCATAAACCCCGCAGGGATTGTCGTCAGGAACATACGGCGGATCCACAGGAAATGGATAGTTTTGATTGGTGTACCAAGGCCTTTCATATCCTTGATGCTGCCAACAGGACGGAACCGTAATCATGTCCCAGCTTTCAATATCTTCGGGTACATCTATATCCATCCCAGTTTCATAGCACGGGACAGCAGAGCAGAATGATTTTCGTAAGTACGGTAAAAGTCCCGCATTCTGCGAAGACTCCGGGGAGAGAAACCTTTCACATCCGGGTACTGCTTGTTCAGATATGCAGGTGGACGGAGGATCCCATCAGCTCGGACACGTCGACCTTGCCGACAATGCCCTGCTCCAGAACGATCTCCTGCTCTTCTACATTGTTGGCAGCGAGCTTCTCCTGCTTCTCGTCGGAGAGAACCACGGTCTGGCCGCCCAGCTCGACAACGTACTTGCCATCGACCTTAACCAGCTTGGAGTCGAACAGGTTCATCCGGGGAGAACCGATGAAGCTGGCAACGAACAGGCTATAGGGATGATTAAAGACTTCCTGAGGAGTGGCGTCCTGCTGGATAAAGCCGTCCTTCATAATGACGATACGGTCGTCCAGAGTCATAGCCTCAGTCTGGTCGTGGGTAACATAGATAAAGGTGGTGTTGATCTTCTGGCGCAGCTTGATGATCTCAGCTCTCATCTGATTACTCATCGCTGGAAAATGCCAATCCATCTCACATCTGCTTGTTCATGCTTGTCCTTCTTCTCTGCATTCCACCATAATTGTGGGTGCAGGTTGGAAACAGCAACCTGCACCCACAGGAGGAAAGGGAATAATAAATCTCAATAAATCACATAAATTTGAGCTTCACATTTTCCTTTCAGCAGCTTTGCAGACAGGAAATTACCTTCTATTCTTTCACCGTCCACCACCAGAGCCTTTACCTTTGCACTGGGCACAGGTCGCTTGCCGACAGTCAGACAACACACAGTCTCCCGATAGATTCGTTTCATTTCGAAGCCATCCCAATCATCCGGGATGCAGGGATCGATCACAACACCGTCATAATCCGGACGGAACCCCAGAATATGCTGGGTCGCCGCAAAATACATCCAGGATGCGGTGCCTGTCAGCCAAGAATTGGAGCCTGCACCAAATCGTTCATGATCCGGGCCCAACTGCGCGGAGCCATATACATATGGTTCGATAAGTGTCTGATCTGCTCGTTCATTGCGTCGAGATGGAATCGATGCCCGATAGATTTCAAACGCCTCGTTATTTCTTCCCAACAAAGTCTCTGCAATCACTGCCCAGGTATTTGCGTGGCAGAATACGCCACCATTTTCCTTGATGCCCCGGGGGAAGGCCATGAAGCTCTTTTTCTCAGGGAAGTACTTAGAGGAGGCCGGGGCGTGAGAAATCAGACCAAATTCACAGAACAGCCTCTTGTATACTTCGTCAAATGCGGAATTGGCCTGTTCCGAACTGGGAAGCCTGGACAGAACCGCCCAAGACTGGGGATTCAGGAAGATCTTGTTCTCTGCGTCCTCGTCGGTGCCGAACTTCTCACCGGTGCTGAGAAAGGCCCGCAGAAACCACTTGCCATCCCAGAGGATATTGTAGATATCCCGGCACCAGTTGTAGTAATCTTCCGCCCAGGAAAGCCTTTCTTTATCGCCGATATGCTTAAAGAGCAGTTTCAGTTCGTAAGCCGCATGGGCTGCCTGGAAGAAGACAAAAGCACTTTCCGCTTTCCGATCCTTATTGATTGCACAAATACTATCGTTCCAGTCGCTGTTGAGAAAGTTCGGAATACCGTGGTCACCCACATTCTCCCGTGTGAAATTTAATCCGCGAACCAGATGTTCCGTGACCGTGGCTTTGCCATCATCTACCCAGGGCACCATTTCTTCAAGGAAGCCGTAGTCACCGGTTTCCCGGATATACGTACAGACCGAGAAGATAGACCAAATATGGTCATCAGACCGGCCCCCGCCCTTGCTCTGCTTCGTAGCTGGGAAATAAACACTTCTTGCATTGCCATTGGATGCCTGAATGGACAGGAGTGTCTTTATTCTTTCCTTGGCCTGGGGTGCTAAAGCGTGCATTACGCCAAGGACATCCTGCATACTGTCCCGGAAGCCCCAGCCGCGAACAACACCCCGCTCGTAGTAAGAAATAAACCGGGACCAGTCGAATGTCGTCTTGCACTGGTAGGCATGCCAAATATTCAGCATCTTGTTCATGTCCGCATCCGGAGTCTTTACCTGACAATTCTGTAGGTACTTGTCCCAGGTTACCTTGATTCTCTCCAATGCCGCATCAGCAAGGGCTTTGTCCGTTGCCTCCTTTACAATGGCAGGTGCATTTGCCTTTTCGCTGACGATACCGACAGTGAAGATAAAATCCTTTCTCTCACCGGTGGACAATTCAACTGTGGAAGAAAGGCTTCCACAAATCTGGTCAGCACCCACATGAGTATTCAAGGAAGCACCCTTCTCCACAGCGACGGGATTGCTTTCACTGCGGTATGCACCGATGAATTGATCCCGATAACAATCATAGCCCACAACCGGCAAATTTGTGCCCATAATGCCGTACATCTTGCCGGTAGGACAGACTTCCACGGCGGAGTCACAGATAATAATGCCGTTCTCACAATCCGCCAGCATCTCATATCTGGCCCATTCCTCATTCACATCCACAGAAGCATTGAAATAAGAAAACTCAACGTAGGAAAACAATTTCAGCGTTCTTGGTCTGCCGGACTTATTGAAGATTCGGGCATTCCAAATCTCATAATCCTTTCCCTCGGGAATATAGTATGTAATCTCTGTTTCAATGCCACTGGTCTGAGTTTTGATGGTGGTATATCCCAGACCATGACGGCATTCATAGAATTCATAAGGCTTCATGACCGGTTGCCAGGTAGCAGACCAGTATTCACCAGTCTCCATATCCCGGACATAAAGATATCGACCGGGGCGGTCCACTGGCAGGCTGTTGTACTTATACCGGGTCAAACGGCGATTACCGGGATCCCGGTCAAAAAGTAAGCCGCCTGCATTATTAGAGATCATTCCGCTGAAAGCACCGTTTCCAAGATAGTTCATCCAAGGTGTGGGGGTATCCGGACGGATGATCACGTATTCCTTATTCTCTATGTCAAAATAACCGTAGTTCATTTTTCATCACGCTCCTGAAAAGTGCAAATAATCTCTTCCGTATGTTTTCTTGGTAGAATGCGAACTATTCCGTTTTCTCGTACTGCTGTACAGCCATAGGTCAAAAAGCTTCCATCTGCGTTTTCGTGAACAAAGGCCTTTCCCAGCACAGTCTCTTCCATACACTTGAATATCTCATGAACATCGTTATCACAGCAACCACCCTGATTATCCACATACAGGGTCTCTTTTTCCAGAAACAGCGGACAGGATTCATAGCCACCCACCAGCTTTTGCTCGCCAGTACGGTACCAGCCCGAAATCATATCAATATAGCTTTCTCCATATTCTCTTGCTTCGTATTTTCCCCGGAACCCATGTTCTGAAATCGGACACTCATAATCAGGAACCAAGGTTTGTGCCTTCACATACGGTTGAGCGCAGTAGCCCCAGCGCAGGTTTCCATCCAGTGTCATCAGTTGCGCGCAACTGTTCATGCAGTTCATCAGGCTCACAAGGTACTGTTTCTTTCTCGTCAACAGATACAAATAGTAGTGTGCATAGGCTGTCCAGGCAGACCATCCATGGGGGCTATTAAGCATATTTGCCATAACCATCACATCATACTGGGATTCCCAGTACCGCAGGGATGCGCCGTTGCAACGGCAATCTGGGACTAGTTGCTGTTCCAGGCAAGTGTGAATCCTCATCATCCTTTCTGCCGCTTCAATGTAGGGTTTTTGCTCCGGTTTCGGCAGTGTCAAAGCAAACATTCCGATCTGCAATGCCGAGCAGGAAATCATTCCATCCTCTAGCGTGGATTCGCCCTCGGTATCAATGTTATCCAACGAAGAAACCAACTCGTCTACCGCACGTTTCGCAGATGCGTAATGTCTGGAAAACCCGGACGCACTCACCTTCTTTTCAGCTAATGCCAGCTCCAGCATCGCTTTAGCGATATATATTACGCAAGTATAGTGAATCCGGCCTTCCTTGCGGTAAACTCCGTCCGTACCCTGTTTGGTATCGATCAGCCAGTTTGCAAAACCGGCAGCATCAGAAAGGTACCTTTCATCGCCGCAGGCCTCATACATATCCACCAACAGACTAACCAATAGCGCAGTATTCTGAATCCGTTCCGGAATAACAATAGGCGTATGTGTATCAAAATCAAACATCAGTGGGAGCAATTCTTCTGCGCTGTGCAGTGCCTGTTCCAGAAGTTTCTTATCGCCATAGTGCTTTGCAGCAAGGAAGCATGAGAACAGACCGTAAAAGCTTTCCACGTGCGTGGTTGCTTTCTGGGGTTTTGCCAGAGCCTGCTTCGCCGCATTCTTGAGATAAAAGTCCCAATCCGGACGACAGTAGAAGGATGCCTCACATTGCTTGCCGTTGGTTGCAGTCACCTGTAACCTATATAGGCCATGACACCTCATCACTTCGCCCGTATTAGCATTGTCCGGGGTTTTAAGCCGTTTTTCAGCCACATCGCCCGTGATACAATAAGTCAGCTTCTCCCCCAGCTCGAAGGTGTACTTTTCTGCCTGGATAATGGGAATATTAGCGATACAGTTGAGCCTTGACACGATATCGTCCTTATCTCTTACAGGAATCAGATATACCGTATTTTCATACACGCATCCTGGCTTCAACTGATTCAGATCCAAGGTATGCCGGTCTGGCAGTATTCCATCGTGAAAAAATAAAATGTCCGTACCCAAGATGCGGTGACCGTAGTCTCCATCTTCCAATCGGTTATAGCGGATATCATAGGAAGCAACAGGTCCGGAAGTTGCAATCGCAAGAGCGTTCCCCGCAGTATTCATGTAATAGCCCCACAGGTGGGTTTTTTCACAGCGGAGCATCGTTGGAAAGAACGGAGAATGCCACTGAGGGTAGCTTTCCATGTAGGAATCTACACCCATGTGAAATCCGATCTTACCTGCAAAAGTAACATCTGCTCGGTTTTCGACCCGCAGCCACAGGCGCATATGCTCCTGGAGTTCCTCAAACTTGGCAGTCACAGTGATACCTGCCGTACTTCCGCTCAGAGTTGTTCCGCTCATAGTACACACGATTTGCGTTTCGATGCCGCCCTTTTCCATGAAAAATCCCTGCATCCCAGCAAACGGAATCGAGAAATCTCCATATTCTATTCCAGACAGCCATCCGTCGGAATTAAATTTCGCTTTCATATAGCACCTCCATAAATATCTCAGAATCCGAGAACGTACTTCTGTTGTGCGACAATCTTCTTTATCATACAATAATTCTTCATGGTTGTTTTGATGGTGGAGTTCGGACAGATCTCCATATGGTCGATAGTTGTACCGCAGCTCATGGTGAGTGTCTTTTCCATGACAGCAACTTCACAGTCATTGTACCGGTAAAGTCCTTTAGGCGACTTAGTGTTGCTGGCAGGACCTACATACTCAGCAAATTTGCTGTGCAATATACATTTTTAAGGAAATACCAGTTATTATTTACACCCGTTTTGCAAACAGGGTAATAATCTCTATATGTGGATATTTCCGAGGCCTAATAGAAACCAAGATGAAATATTTTCTTTTACATTCAGTAAATATTCTTGTTGAGACGATACTGCCTCCAAATATTCTCAAAGAAATCTTGCCCCTCCGGAATCGGACGGACAGGTCTCCATATTATCTCATAGGAATCTTTATATTTTCGAATCTGTTGGATCATTTTATGAGACTCCGTCACATCCAAAGAGAATCTGAACTGTTCATCCAAACCCTGTCGCAAGACGCCTTCCGCGTCGCTATATAATGCTGATCCTCTCGTTCCTCGAATCACTTTAGAATAATCCAACATTGCACGAAGCATCATTTCTTGGACAAGCAGATGATCTCTAAGAAGATACAACTTATACATCTGTTTCATAGAAGAAATACCAACGGAGGATTCCAGTGTTGCTGCTTCTTGTTGTATTTCTCTAATTGCACCATGAATCGCAATCGGGTTTCTGATTGCTGCACCAACATCACTCATTCTTCGCCTTACTCGGTGTAGAATTTCATCGACATTAGCATCATTCAACAACACTCCCGAGCAGATTCTCTCATGCTTACTTTGAATCTGCTTCGCCAGTTCCTGAAATTCCAAATCTTTTAGCTCTTGGGATGGCTTTGAACTAATATGTTGTGCTGCACGGAGTGCACCTACCTGTCCTGCATTCAGTGCACTTCCTCCAGGACGGCTAATGCCATGTGTACCCGCACACTCGCCTACTGCATATAGGCCCTGAACATCTGTTTGCCACCACATGTCTACAGCGATTCCGCCGTTGTTATGCTGTGCACAAAGTGCTATTTGCAAATAAGTATTTGAAAGATCGACACCCTTGCTGTGATACAAATCAATTGCAGGTCGATTCATCTTTCTAAGTCTTTCAAACGGTGTACCGAAGCAGGCATTTGCCTTTCTTAAGTACTCGTGTGCTTCAGCAGAAAGCTTCTCATATTGTATTTCCTCTAAACCAAAAGGATTCTTTTGATAGTCAAGAAACACTGTTCGGTTTTTGTGCACACACTCCTGATATACCAGAAGATCAATCACAGATGAACCATTATGCACCTTGCGACTGTCAAACGGCCACTGATATCCCTTGAGGAATACCATACTTAATGCCTCATAAGGATCGGAGAAGAAATCCAAAAGGAATTCACGTTCCACACCGGTCTTATCTATCGAAACGAACCTAGGAAGCACCTGCATATATGTACCAGAAACATTCCAACGTGGTTTTACAGACGCCAAACCGTACTGCCACTCAGTCACATTCTGAAGTGAAGCACCAGCATCAATCGCCAGTCCTGTTGCTCCCATATGACAAGCAGGATATACGCTATCCTCGTATATTCCTGCTGGACCACCTGTCGCAAGTACAAGGTCCGAGCACTGAAATACAACAAATCGCCCGTCGGTACGATCCATGCAGAGCAGTCCACATACACCGTTAGAGTTCTTAATTATCTCAATTGCCATTAATTCGTCAAAAATGGGTACACCAAGCTGTCCAGCCCACTTTTCAAGGCACTCAGTCATCATCTTAGATGTCAGCGGTCCGGCAGATGTTGCTCTTGCATATGGATCATGGTCAGTCTTATATCCCACGTATTCACCATATCGGTTAACCGGGAATGGGACACCGAGTTCACACAGTTTTAGGAAACACCTCGCGGAAAGTGCTGCTTCACACAGTGCATTATCACCGTCAACGGAACCACCAGCAAACAAGTCTTTTGCCATAGTGCGAACACTGTCCAAATTCTCGCCACCGAGTCCAAGCTTATAATAAGTTTGCTTATCGCTGCCAGTATTCCGCGAAGTGCCAAAGTTAACCTTCTCAGTAACAATGGCAACCGTCTTTTTTCCTTCCTGCTTAATTCGACAAGCTGCACTATATCCTGCTGCACCAGTTCCAACGACAATCACATCATAATTGATCTTCTGCATATCCATAAATTTCATAGTCTTCGGATGTGGAAACCTCCATCCACATCAATGGCTTGCCCAGTTACGTAAGGCAAAGAACCGTTACAAAGTGTCCACACGGCCATTGCAACATCTTCCGGCTTTCCCCAGCGTTTGATCGGCAATAAACCATTTTCGATAAGACTGTCATACTTTTCCTTTACCTTACTTGTCATATTGGTATCAATAATGCCAGGCCGTATTTCATTTACCATAATTCCGTATTCTGCAAGTCTGTCAGCAAAGAGCTTTGTAATCATGGAAACACCGGCTTTGCTAATACAATACTCACCTCTGTTCACGGAGCTGGCATATGCGGAAAGCGAGGAGATATTCACGATATACCCTTTGTATTCCCCAGTTATTTTTATCATCTCATTAGCCACAGCTTGCGTCAGAAACATCATGCCCTTCGTATTAACGTTCATAACATGATCATAGCTTTCCTCGGTCATTTCGAGAAGATCTGCACGAACTCGTGGTGCGATGCCTGCAACATTCACCAGAATGTCAATTCTTCCATATATGTTGATCGTCGTCTCTACAAGATTTTGACGATCTTCCCGCTTGCTCACATCTCCGGAAACATATGTAAACTCACCTTCAAGCGGTTCATTTAACGCAGTGGATCTAGACATTCCTACAACTGCAACTCCATTCTTTAGGAGCAGTTGTGCGGTTGCATATCCAATTCCCCCGCTGACTCCGGTAACAACAGCCACCTTTTTCATCTTACTTACCTCCGCAAAAATGCCGGTAAATAGGCATATATGCATCTCTGTCTCGAATCACACAACCTGGTGTTCCTCCAGGAGTACGCATAATTTCCGTACACTTGGAGCAGCAGATGCAAATCTTATTTTTATCCATGCACCCGTTTTTTAGAATGTCTTTAGCGAAGTCAGGATATGCAAAAATAGTTCTGCCAAAACCTGCTACATCGAAGCATCCTTTTTCAATAAAAGCTGCTGTAACATTTGGCGCAGCTACGCCTAAATAGGAAATACCGGAGCAGATCAGCTTCATTTCGGGAACTTCGTGTTTCAGCGCCGCAATGCCATTCAGCATTCTGGACACGCCTTCTAGTGGATGTTCCACTGCCTCATAGGAGCCGTGTGCAAAGGGCCGATTTACGTGGGGATTGAAGTAGGGATTACCCATCGTAATATTCAAGAGTTCCACACCACTCTGGCGAAGCTGTTTCAGCAGCCATGTCGGTTCGGTAAGGTCAAAGTCTAACCCACCATCCCGAGAAACACCAAATCCATAGGGGTATTCAAAACCGTCATATACGTTCAGCCGGGAACTAACAATAAAGTCAGAACCGCAAGTCTCTATCGCCCCGGAGATACTCTCGCGCAGGAGCCGAGTTCGGTTCTCCAAGCTACCACCATATTTACCGGGACGGTTATATGCTGACAATAGTTCGGAGTTCAGATAACGATGGCAGGCCTTAATGTCCACGCCATCAAATCCAGCCATTTCGGCCAAGCGTGCACCTTGAACAAGTGCATCCTTCACATGATCAATATAGTCATCGGTAACGATGCGATCCTCACTAATGGGTGTATCCTTTTCAAAAATAGGATTATTGTAAGCGATCAAGGGTTCTGGTACACCATTAGGCTTACTGTAGCGTCCCGAATGGGTCGCTTGCATGATAATCAGCGGCTCAAACCCACTCTCTTTGAAAGCTGCTTCCTTAATGTCTGCAATGAAGCGCTTGAATTCATCCAGGTTCTTTTCATTGATGTACAGCTGACGAGGGTTTGCCCGTCCTTCCTGAAGGACTGCGGTTGCTTCAAACCAAATCAAACCGGCACCACCTCGTGCAAAGCGATTATATCGGCGTATTGTCAGCTCATCTGGCGTTCCATCCAGCTTACCATCGCACCCTTCCATTGCTTGGCAAGCCAAACGATTCTGTACTGTACGCTTACCTACAGTCAGGGGTCTTGCTAAAGCGTCAACATTATCTGCAATTGGAAGATTAATGCCCAATGCCGCATTCTGTTTTTGAAACTCTCCAATATTCGAGTAAACCTTTCTAACCATTATCTCCACACCAATCATTTTGATTTTTAGATTTGAATTAATACGTGTCTGGAAGGAATTTACCATCAGCAAAATCATATCCGGATTCAAAGGACCTAGCACATACACACAGTGCTGGTGATAGTCCACGATCCTGAGAGAGTCAGAGGCATAGCGTCATTGTAATTGATATTGCTGGAAACCGCGCAGATACGCACCTTTCTTTCTGAATTAGGGGTATCCAGCTGAACTGAAATGTCCAACAATTCAAACATGCCCGGATCATATCTGTATGCAAACATCTTCAACTCTGCAATAACTACACCATATGGGGTCAGCTCTCTGCCTTCATCAGAAATATGCTGCTTAACAGGCTCCTTCATTGCCTGGCTGATCCAAGTGATATACATCCTCAGATCGGCAGTCGGCCTTGGCACTAACAATGTAGTACCAACTCTGCTGGACACCATCCACCAGTACGGCGGCGTTCACTGAGCTGTATCTACTATCATTCACCGATACAGAAAGTGAACTCCCATCCTAAACATTCTGAATATTTCGGTCTTCGTACACAAATTTAACTGTCCAATCTCCATATTTCAACATTGTATGCTTTCTTTATTCACTCTCGAGAAGTTTCATGATCTGCTTGGCAATATACACATGACCTATGTGGTTGGGGTGTACGCGGTCACTGCTGATCTGATGATTATACAACTTCTCCAGAAGCCCATCCCACGCAGACTGCAAATCCACATATTTCAGATCATATTCGTGCGCAAGACGGCGTACAGTATCCGCGTATTCTTCCATCCGAACACGCATTGGATCTTCCCGATTGGGTTCCAAATAATAGGGGGTCACCAAAACCAGTTCCCGTACCACAGGCTTCGTCTGCTCAATCAATTCCCGATACGTCTGCTCATATTCTTTCGGCTGGACCCACTTGTCCGCAACATTCGGATACTGGAACTGTTTCCAGACATCATTGATGCCAATAAAAATAAACACCCAATCCGGTCGCCAGTCCATTACATCCGTCTGCCAGCGCTCCTTCAGATCTCGAATGCAGTTATCACTGATGCCTCGGTTCAATATTTTGATTCCCAGATCTGTGTAGGAAATCGTCAGCTCTGCCTCCACATCCGAAACATAGCTTGTTCCATGATGATTCGGTGACCATGCATAGATGTTTTCATGTCGACCACGATTACAATCCGTGATGGAGTCACCAATAAATAGAATCGTTTCGCCTTTTTTGAGTTTCATTTTAATCACTCCTTTATTTTGTCTGTATTCTATACTGCAAAAACATTATTATCTCAAATTAATGCATCGATAACGTTGCTTTTTTCTTATCTTTATTATATAATTGTAACAATCTTATATCTATGTAAATCCAGCTCAATAACATGTAAAAAACGTTTTGGAGGGATATGATATATGTCTTGTATTAAATCCATCTCATATTCACGTGGTGCTATTTCCGCACCTGCTCATTGCCATGATACTGACCACCTGATTCTCGTATGCTCTGGTCTTGTAGATGTAATAATCAGTGGTAGAACATATTCAATCGCTCAACCTTCCGTAATATTTATCAGCCATCTGGAAGATCACATTTTTTATGGGGTGGATTCTTCGTACACCAGATATGTGATTAATATTGATTTCACTGAAGCATATCAAAAATTATCTGAGAATACCCGGTTGCTTTCTCCCTATCTCAATTTGCATACCATTTCCTCACATGTTCTGGAAGTCAGCTCTATCATTGAGCCATTGACGATATTCTTTAACACATTACGTGGCGAAGTAAATGCGCATGATTTTCCTGATGGTGAAACTGCGCTACTACAATGCATTTTTCAGTTACTTTTCAGACACAACCCCGACTTCTTTAGTAATCCTACCGCTAACAGATCAACTTATGTCCGCGATATCCAACTGCGGCTTCATCGCAATCCTGCAGAAGATATTTCTTTTTCTGCCTTGGCCAAGCAATATCATATAAGCTATTCTTATCTTTCTCATAAATTCAAAAGTGAGACTGGATATAGCATCGGAAGATATCGCTATCTATGTCGTTTATCTCTTGCAAAGAATTTGTTAGTGTCCACAGAATACTCTATCAGCGAAATCGCCAGTCGCTGTGGGTTTTCTGATGTGAGTAATTTTGGACGAAACTTTTTAAAAGATGAAGGCTGCACTCCAACTAGTTTCCGCAAGCAGAATGCATCAAAACATTTGCTCTAATCATCATAAATAATTGAGGTTCAGGACACCAGAAATAATTCTGGTGTCCTATTTTTGTATTGCAAGTTCTCAATAATCCCCTGCAATATTGAGAAAGGGACTTGAATATGAAATCACATCCAAGCCCCTCCTTATTAGTTAATCGATTATTCTTTCACCGCACCAACGGTAACACCGGAAACAAAGTATCTCTGGAAGAAAGGATACAGTAAAACTACCGGTCCAATTGTGACTACTGTCATAGCATTCTGATAAGCATTACCAAGTGGCTCCGTATCTCCCATAACTGTTGCTCCAAGCTGAATGAGTTTATCTCTCAGTTGCTGGTCATTAAAAATCTTATAGAGATAATACATCAACGGATATTTATCACTATCAGAAACATAAATGTAGGCAGTATACCAATCATTCCAATATCTCAAAGCCGTCATCAGCGCAATAGTTGCAACAATAGATGTGCAAGAAGGAAACACAATTTGCCAGAAGATTCTGAAGTCGCCTGCTCCATCAATTTTGGCTGCCTCTACCAACGATTGTGGAACATTGGAGGTCATATAAGATCGGCACATGATGATGTAAAAATTGCTAACAAGTCCCGAAAGAATCAGCACAGCATATGTGTCCCGGAGGCCTAAACGTGTCCTTACGAAATAGTTACCTACCAAGCCGCCAGAAAACAATGTAGTAAAGTAGAAAAAGAATGCAAAAAATCCTCTGGCCGGAAAGTCTCGGCGGTACAAAACATATGAGGTCATTGTTGTAAGATAAACACCGAGAACCGTTCCGATGACTGTAACTCCAATTGTGACAGCATATGCTCTTGCCAATTTTCCTCCATCGTTTAAGATAGATCGATATGCAGCCAATGTAGGATTCTCAAGAATAAGTGTAATTCCCTTTTCTGCCAACTCAACATCTGTTGCAAAGGACGCAACCAGTGTCAGTACCATTGGAAGCAAACAGAACAAGGCAAACAGTGTTGTAAATACACATGCCACTACATTAAAGATTTTATACTCTAACGTTTTTTTCACAAGCAATGCCTCCAATTAGAAAATTGCGCTATCAGGATCCAGTCTTTTGGTGATTGTGTTAAACACCAACACTAGAATGCATCCAATTACGCTCTGATACAAAGAAGCAGCTGCAGTAATACCGTAATCCTTAAGATTAATGAGCGTTCTATTTACATATGTATCAATAACGTCGGTTGCATTCATAAGCACAGGATTCTGTGCAGTAATCTGCCAGAACATATCCATGTTGCCATGAAGAATGCCACCAAGGTTTAGAAGAAGCATAATTGCAATTGTAGAACGAATTGAAGGGATAGTAATATACCAAATTCGTTGGACGACACCGCAACCATCTACATCTGCCGCTTCGTAAATCTCAGGATTAATGCCTGTAATTGCCGCCATATAGAATATGGAGCCATAGCCGGCAGTCTTCCAGATATTAATAATCGGATAGATTACCTTCCATATTCCTTCATTTACATATACATTGATTGGCTCCAGTCCGAAAAAGGTCAAGACTTTATTCAGCAAACCGAAATCGGTATTCAAGATATTAAATACCATGCCACCAACAACAACCCACGAAAGGAAATGGGGCAAAAGCATAGCAGACTGTAATGTTTTCTTATACTTTTGGGTCCCCATTTCGCTGATGATGATTGCAAGAGCAACATTAAATACCGTACTAGTACTCTGTAAATCCTAAATCTTTATTATGGGGTATAGATGCTTCAGCTT